>JACLAC010022742.1_pt1 | contig 20032 bp, 15 predicted proteins | sample 8027881 | NCBI WGS metagenome assembly JACLAC01 (sample SAMN15725517, study PRJNA655200) | protist metagenome | isolation source: fluorescence activated cell sorting (FACS) single amplified genomes of... | place: Spain: Blaines Bay Microbial Observatory, Mediterranean Sea | collected 2016-01-19 | reverse complement strand
GAGCGAACCAAAGGGCTCAGTAGCAATGCGTTGTCAGACAGAAAGAACAATGATCGGACAAGTACGAAAAGTTATCGAATCGTGACCTTTCACAGAAGCAGTGCGCCTATCTACGGGCCGATGAAATCCACGTCAACGTCAGACTTGAGGACGATGCCGACAGAAAACAGCGAATTCTGGTACTGATCGGAGCAACGCCCGACGGTCGTAAATAACTCATTGCTACTTTCAATGGGGTAAACCGTAGGTATCAAAAAACTCAGGCGAACTCAAAGTTCCGATTTTCACAGGACTTAAGGTACGCCGGATTTCCCCATCACAGCCCCTTGATTTCCACTGTCGTTGCCGGAAACTGGCTGATTTCCGGCAGTAACCATGTCCTTCCTGCTCCGGCCCTGGCATATCCTGCTTGTGACCATCTGCGGCGTCCTCAACCAGCGTCAGCAGCAGATCATCGAGTTTCAGAACGCCCAGATCGCAGCCCTGCTGAAGCAGCCCGGTCGCAAGCGACTGCTCCTCGACGATAACCAGCGACGATAACCAGCGACAACTGCTGGCTGTGAAAGGACAGGCCAGCGGCCGCAAGGCTCTGCTGATTGTCAAAGAGGTTTCCAGTCGGCGGAGTTTTTTGCCCCTGTGGCGGTCGCAAAGAACCACACAACAGTCAGCTCGGTCGAAAAAGATGAGTCATCGAACGAACGATCAGCTGGATCAAAGGATTGCGACGAATGAGAATTCGCTACGACAGACACGCCACAATCATCGACGCCTGGAACAACCTTGCACTCGCAGCAATCTGCTTCAGAATTCTCTACAACACTGCAGAATCCATCGATACAAATCCAGTTAGTTGTCAGCCTCTATAGCGACTTTCCGTTTGCTATCATCGCAGCGAGTTGGAGAGCGTCCGTTTCGTCACTCCGGGTAGGTAACATCCATCATAGAGCCTGAATTCCCCATTGAATGGCGACGAGTGGGAACCGAAAACTATTGGCAACATGAAAGATATCTCCACCGGGAAATTTCATGACTACAGCGACAAATTTGTTCCAACGGGCTACAGTCAAGTCATGATCGATGCGTTCACAAAAGCCGGCGACTCGCCAGTGAAAACGGGGTATCAAGGCGGTGGGCACAACAGCTGGTCGCAGCCTGCACATAGCCCGACACTTTCAAATGGCTGTTCCAATAAGAACACACGTGTTGAACGCAATCGTGACCGATTCATTCGACATTAATTTTCAACAAGCAAAGGAAGATGCCCCGATGATTTCCAGTGCACTGATCAGAACTATCGTGCTGGCTGCCATGACCTCATTCATCCTGGTCGCCAGTCCGGTCTTTTCTGGCGAGAAGGTAAAGGTGTTTATCCTGGCCGGCCAGTCAAACATGGTCGGACATGCAAGGGCCCATACGATTGCAACACTACTTGCCTCAGATAAGGCACGTGACAAAGAGTTGATTCGACTTGTTTTCAAGCAATCCAGTGGACATTCAAAAGCGACGTTTGAAAAACAGCTTGCTCTGGGACGAAAACTCGACGAACTGACCGGCGGTATCTCCTTTGAAAAGATCAAAGCTCTGAGTCCGGGGCCGAAGAAAACTGCAATCGAAGCGCACGTGAAGGAACTCAAGGAGACACATGAGGCCTACAAGCAGGAAGTCACCTCGTCATGCGTGGTGTCCGATCGGGTCTACATCAACTCGATTGCAGACCGCAATGTCAGGTCGGGCAAGCTCGCCGTCGGGTATGGCGGTGACGGAAAGAAGATCGGACCGGAGTATGCTTTCGGACTCTCTATCGCAGAAAAGATTGATGGCCCGATTCTGATCATCAAAACGTCATGGGGTGGTAAGTCTCTGAATTACAACTTCCGCCCACCGTCCGCTGGAACCTACGAGTTAAGTGAGAAGGAGGAATCCAGCGGGAAAGCCGAAGAGATCAGAAAAAATGCCAGCCTGAACTGGCGAATGATGAACGAAGCTGTGCATGCGGTACTCGATAATCTCAAGGACAATCATCCGGAATACAATGCCGACGCGGGTTACGAAATCGCAGGCTTCGTCTGGTTCCAGGGATTCAACGATCAGTTCTCACCGTCATTCCGGGATAACTACAAAGCTAACATGATTTCGTTCATCAAGGATGTCCGCAAGGAGTACAAGGTTCCGAATTTGCCCTTCGTCATTGGCGTTCTGGGCACAGGTGTGACAGCCGAAAAGGTTGCCGGTAACGCCGTCTCGGTCGGTCAGCGGGAAGCAGCCAGGACACTCGGGTTCACTGAAAAGGTGGCAGCAGTCGAGAGCTACACAGAGTATTCCCACTTCTCAAATGAGATCTTCAAGAAGGGCTGGCCAAAGCACTTTCATGAGTGGGATACGGTTGGCAGCGACCGACCATACCATTATCTCGGAAGCGGAGCGTTCTTTGTCAGGCTCGGAGCCGCGTTTGCAGATTCGATGACCGGGTTGATGGGGGAAAAGAAGAAATAATAATGGGCAAACTATTTTTCGGAGGCAAGCAACTGGGGAACGAGTAAATCCACAAACCGCGACACACAGGAAATCATGGCATACATGTCTCCGGTCAGACACTTGAGGAAGCAACCTTCAATGAGGAAAACTCCAGCAATTCGACTACGCCGCCTTATGGGGGCAATGTTGCTGTTCACGACTGCAGGGTCTGTTGCCCATGGTCTGGAACCCCCGGCGGGCGGGCAAATCAGGGTTTTCATCCTGTCCGGCCAGTCCAACATGGTGGGAGCAGGCAAGGTGGATGGCGGCAGCAGTCGCTGGGGATCAGATTTTCTCGACCCGGTCGCGTCGGTCTACGAAGGAGTTTATGACTCGAAGGCTGACTACGATGCGATGAAGCCTGTGAAGACGCTGAAGCTGGAGAAGTTCGGCGGCGTGCAGCCGACGCCGTACCCGGGAGGCGGCGTTCAGGTGGCACGTGGGTTCGTCCAGGTCAAAGAGACAGGACTCTACGAGTTCCGCCCTGGCTATGGCGGTTCCATGCACAACATCATGGAAGTGGATGGACAGGAAGTGCACCGCAAAGAGGTCGGTAAGGACGCAATACGTGCTGAGATAAAGCTCGAAGCTGGAAAGCAGGTGCCGTTCAAAATCACGTACTTCACAAAGGATGCGAACGGGCTGGGCTGGATCGTCAGAGTGGACGTGCCCGGGACACTTTCAACGCTGGTCAAACAAAAAGAGATGTACCCGTATCTGATGAACGAACTCGGGCAGTGGGTGGCACGCGATGACGTATGGTACAAAGGCATCGTGACTGCCACTGGAAGCAGGTGGCTGGGCGTCAGCGGCGGTAGCATCGGCCCGGAATTAGGATTCGGACACGTCGTCGGCAACCACTCCGACAAGCCGGTGTTGATACTCAAAACGTCACAGGGTAATCGCTCGCTTTCGTGGGATTTCCTTCCACCTGGCAGCAAGCGATTCGAGCACGGTGGAAAAATCTATGCCGCCTACAAGGAGTCCCCGCTTTCCTGGAAAAAGGGCACCGAGCCAAAGCCGATCAACTGGTACGCCGGTAAACAATATGACGACTGCTTTGGTGCCGCGCACGAAGTGCTGGACAATTTTGACAAGCAGTTTCCTCACTGGAAGGGGCGAGGCTACAAAATCGAAGGCTTTGCCTGGTGGCAGGGTGACAAGGATCGATACAACGAAGGACACGCGTTTCAGTACGAAAAGAATCTGGTGCACCTGATTAAGAGCTTGCGTCAGGAATTCGAAGCACCGGACGCAAAGTTTGTTGTCGCGACGCTCGGACAAACCGCAAAGGAAAACGCTGAGGGGAACGAGAAGCTCATTCTGGACGCGCAACTCGCGGTCGATGGACATTCCGGCAGGTATCCGGAATTCAAAGGCAACGTCGCGACCGTTTATACAAACCCGCTCACTCAGGGCGGTGCCTCAAACAGTCACTACAACGGCAACGCACAAACCTACATGGACGTAGGCCTTGGTATGGGAAAAGCCATGGTCGAACTCCTGGGAAATGACGGACCCGAAACGAAATACGTAAACCGAGCGGTGCTCTCGCCAGCACAGGAGACTATCGTCCTCGAACTCGCGGCTAAGCGAGGCATCAGGCGTGTCGCGGAAATCTCGACACACAACATCTACCCGTCGGCAGCACGTGGGATCGTAGTGAAGGGTGAGGACCAGATCGAAGGTCGCCAGGTTTCCACGCAGATTCTCAACATTCGATTCAAAGACTGGTGGCACCCCGGCCAGGGGCCTCGCGAGGGCGACATTCGGATTGGAGACTTCTGGGCAGGAAAGCCGTTTACGCGAAAGCAGACCATCCTGAAGGTCGCTGGCAAGCAATACCGAACAGGTTCCGTTAACGGGTTAAGTGCCGAAGAAAGTGAAGGCGTCCTCGGTCAGCTACTGAACGGGAAGTACTCGGTCGGAGACAGAGTACGGAAAGAAAGCCTGGTACAGATCGACTGGAACAAACCTCAGTTCATCCGAAAACGTGGCAACATTGTTTCCGTTGGATTCCTTCACAAAGGAGGCAGCGGCTCCGGCTTCTTTGACCTCGAAATAAAAGCGGATGGTAAGGAACTAACTATTCAGCAGCTTCTTCAGGCCGTGCCCTGATCACGTCGACGGATCATTCAAATCCAGAAACGACAAAAAAACTGGATTAGAAGCATGCGGGCGGATTCAATGAAAGTAATCTGTGGGGCACTGATCGCCCTGGGGATCGGGACCTCGGGCGTTTGGGCAGCTAAGCCGAATGCCGTCTCGCAAACGCCGATCACCGAAGTCAGCCAGAAACTTGAGACGCCCTTCACGCTCGGAAAATAACAAGAGCCCTGGCCGGTCACGCTCACCCTTAACCAGGGGTAAGAACACACGGCATTTCTGGCGCAACCAGCCGCCGCAGTACGGACTGGGCATCAAGGACTTCACGCTCACTCCAGCGCCGTAAACACTGTTCTCGCGAAGCAATACTCATGCACCAAAAACGACTCATTGCTGCTGTCCCATTCTGTATCTTCCTGGTATCCGCAGTTGCCAACGCAGATCAGAAGCTCGAGTTAGCGGCTCCGTTTACTAATAACGCGATCCTGCAAAGAGAGACGCAGACGCCGGTCTGGGGCTTCGACGCACCTGGCACCAAAGTCACTGTCGAATTTGCCGCTCAAAAGAAGCTGGCCGTCGCCGACCAGAATGGCGATTGGATGGTCAAGCTCGACCCACTCACGGTATCGCATAAAGAACGTACTCTGAAAGTAACCAACGATCGGCGTGAGTCGATTATTCTTGAGCGGGTACTGGTTGGTGAAGTCTGGTTTTCTTCTGGTCAATCCAACATGGTATGGACCGCCGGCAGCAGCATGTGCCGCGATATTGCTGGAAAAATCGCCCGTTCTGAGACCGACATTCCGATCCGAGAAATCAATATCGACACCGTGTCTGCTCTTTATCCTCAAAAGGCAGCCACTTCGGACGATGGGTGGAAAACACACAAAAATGCCAGCGGATTCTCCGCTCTGTCATTGTCGTTTGCCTGGGAGCTTTACAAAGAATTGGACATGCCAATTGGCATTCTGCTGTGCGCCCACAGCAATACCCGGATCGAAGCATTTACCCGGCGTGAAGCGATTGAGAATCATCCCGGGCTCAGTGGCGATACGAAGCTGATTCATGATGCGGACCCGCTCACTGAGCAGGGACGCAAGGCTTTTGACACTTACTACAAGGAGTTAAGGGTCTGGCAAAAAACGGCCGGTGAAGCGGCCGATCTGGGCGGCAGAGTTTCCGCACGACCGAAGCTGCCCGGCATTGCCGGAATGTGGCGAGGACCCTCGCAGTTCTTCAACGGCAAAATCAATCCCGTGATTCCATTCGCGATTCGTGGAGCTATCTGGTGCCAGGGAACGAGCAACTCGGGAGACGGACGCATTTATGCAGCCAGGATGGATGCGCTTGTCAACGGCTGGAGGACTGCGTGGGCAATGCCCGAAATGCCGTTCTATTTCACGCAGATGCAGTGTTACGGAAGTCCCGATCCAAACTCCGTCGGTTTTGCGGACATCCGTCAGGCGCAGCACATGTTCTTCACCATGCATCGCAAGAACGTCGGCATGATTGTGCAGTCCGACCTTAACTCGGCTCGCCCACAGGGAATTCATTACTTCAACAAACTTCATCCTGGAATGCGGATGGCGCGCTGGGCACTGGCAAAGCAATATGAAAAAGACATCGCTTATACCGGTCCGATCTATAAAGAATACGTCGTCAAAGACGACCAGGTCATCGTATCGTTTGAAAAGGAGAGCCTCTTTGGCGGACTGATGATTGGCAGCAAGGGAATGGCCAGAGACTACCGGGAAACGGGTAAATACGTTGAACCGGCCAGACCGACTCCGGATGATAAACTCAATCAATTTCGGATATGCGGGGCGGACAAAGTCTGGCACGCCGCGGATGCCGTAATTGTCGGCAACACGGTGGTCGTCACATCCGCCCGCGTCCCTGAGCCGATAGGCGTCCAGTACGCCTACAATGCTGTTCCGGAGAACTCGAATCTCTACAACATGGCTGGTTTACCAGCCACTCCATTTGCCGCCATCAACGACAACCTGATTTTCGAAGAAGACGATCTGGAGAAAGCAGCAGCGCTCAAGGAAAAATACGCGCAGTATACCGACCCCGAATATCCCATCCTTCAGGTTGTTGAGTACTTTCGCGACGGCGCAATCATTCAACGCGACAAGCCGATCCCGGTGTGGGGGCATGCTAACAAGGACGTCAAAGTAACGGTCACTCTTGGCGGCATCACCCGAACTGCAACGACGAATAATCTTCAGCAATGGTCGGTCGAGTTTCCCGGGTTCAAGAATTCCACGACACCGATCACCCTGAAAGTCAGCTCGAGTCACGGTTTTCAGCGAACCGTCAATAACATCCTTGTCGGTGACGTCTGGTATCTGACGGGATCGACGATGTTGAGCGGCGAAATGGCATACAACCAGCGTGATCAGAATGCGAAGCGACCGGAAGTGTTACCGTTTGTACGTGAGTTCCGGCGAAAGACTGCCGCCAGTTCGTTTCCGACCCCCAGAAAACGGAAGTTCGAAACAGGGGGCGGAAGATACCGTTCGTCATGGATGGGCACGGATTTGTGGGAAGGCGACCGGGGCGTGACGATGTTCGCCTACCAGTTTGCGAAGGCCTTGAACCGCAAAGGAATTCCACAGGGATTCATCACGATGTCTTCCGGACATGGTGGACGAAACAGGCAAATGGCTTCGCCGCTTTCCTGGACTTCTTTTAACGGCGTCAAGGAAATTGACCAGCCGGATTTTCGAGATCGTTTGAACGAGCTGTTCATGCAGTACCCCAACACAGATATTGCTGAAAAGGCTGTTGATGATCACGTCACCGACGTCCAGGACTTCAACCGAATAATTATTGCGGCAAATGAGCAGGGTGAGGATTTGTCTAAAGCCGCACCGCTCGCTGCCCCGCCTTTCCCGGAAGCCGGCAAAAGCGAAGAGATCAAATCAGATACGATCCCAACCTCCACGTACAACTGGTGCGTCAGCCCAATGACTCCGATGGCCGTCGCCGGTGTGATCTGGGCCCCTTCCGAACACAACATTGGATACGAACCTGCACTCTACGCTGCCGAGCTGGAGATCTATGCAAAAAGTTTGAAAGGCACCTACGGCCAGGACTACGGGCAGTTCATCTACGCTCAACCCGCCAGTTCACTTGTCGAAGGCATCATCAATCCGAAAATTCCGAACGCAAGAAGTGTGACGTTCGACTATTGGCCAAAGAGCTTGAAAGAGATCGCCATCCAGATGGCGGGAGTGGCTGATTGAACCACGGTGTGCCACCTGGCTGCTGAATGCAGCGGCGTTTCTTCTGCATCGATCGACAACGTCGAAGGCAGTGATTTCGATGCAGTTACTGAACCCGGTGATCGTAAACGAAAGCCTCTATAGTTATTGCTGAAGCGTTTTGTCATTTCATGTTTCAGTTTCCACCGTGGTTTCAGCATCCACTCGACTTTCTTTTGTCCTCGTTTAATCATTCGAGGTTCGATGCGGCCGCTTGCGATACATTGTGCATCCTGCATCACACGCCCTGCGTTGCGAGACACAATTAGTTTGTGTTGCAGGTTCAGTGTCTGGAAGGAGCGAGGCTCGTTGCGGCAGACTTTCCGAACGAAAGTCCCCGATTTCAACTCGATGGTGAATTAGTTTTCGGTTCGATGGGCATTGACGCGTCGATTCCCAGACAGGCGAAGCCCGCGATGAAAAATGCTCCGGCACAGACGAGAAATGCAATGTCCCAGTCGTAGTGCTTGACGATCTGATGGAGCAACAACGGCGAGATCGTTGCACCCAGGTTGCCCCACATATTGGCCCACCCGTGGATCGACGCAACGTGGTTGCCGCCGACATCCTGTTTGTAGGCCCAGCCGGATGCTGACCCCAGGTCGGTCGAAAATGCGACAATTCCGAATAACGCAGTCAGCGTCCACGGCGAAGGATGCAGCAGACACAGCAGGTAGGCGCTACCGGCCAGGAACCGGCCGACCATCATTGGCAGCACGCGACCTCGCTTCAGGCCGATCCGCTGGACAGCTACGTCCGTTGCGCGTCCGCCGAGCAGCATGCCACACCAGCCGATCCACAGCGGAATGGCACACATCCAGCCACGTTCGACCAGCGGGACGGAGTGTTCCTCGACAAGAAACCGTGGCAACCACGTGACCAGAAATACCCATCCGACGTTCGAGCCCCACTGCGAAACGCACATCAGCCACAGGCTGCTACTGGCAAGCATTTCTCGAAACGGGGGTTTACCCAACGGCATTGAGTTTTCTGAATCGTCCGCTGAACACGCTGCAGCCACAGGTTGATCGGCCCGAATCAGTGCCCGCTCTTCGTCGTTGCACCATGGGTGTGTCGCCGGTCTGTTCCGGAAGACAAAGAAGAATCCCGCTGCAACGAAGATTCCACACGCTCCGTATGTAAACATGACCGGACGCCAGCCCTGAACATAGAGCTTGCCGATAGAGTCGGGAAAGGCTGCCTCCAGGACAAGTCGGTTCACGCGGCTGACTTCAGCCTGAGTCAGCGATTCCTTTTTCAGCAGCGTCCGTGCTTCCCACTCTATTGGCAATCCCTCGATGGGACCGTGAACGAGCGGATCCTCGGACTCAATCAGCTCGTTCAGACCGGCAATGTGCGACCGCCCTAGTGTTGACAGAAAGGCCGCAATCTCACGTCGCAGTTGGTCAGCATTCGAAGGTTTGGTCGGCATTCCTTCTTCGGGCGGCACAACATTGAGAGCTGCCGCATCGAGCCTCTCTAATAATACTGCCTGATCGAGCAACGATTCCCGAGTCAGCAACGGCGTCGTGTTCATTGGAACAAAGAAGACGATTAATCCCGCGGTCAATACCGGGGCGAGTCCGCTGCCAAGCCGCCCACCCCAGGAAACAAAGCCACTAGCCGTGCCGCGTGACGACATCGGCATCCATTTCCCAATCAGACTCGCCGCAGTTGGATAGGCTCCGGCCTGGCCGATGCCGGCCAGAAGCCGCACGGCAAGCAGCGAAATTACTCCGGCTGTCATGCCCAGCATGGCCGTGAAGAAAGACCACACGAGAATGTAAATGGTAAGCATAGTCCTCGCGCCGAAGCGATCACTCATCCAGCCTGACGGAACCTGCGCGAGCGCGTATGTCAGAAAGAACGCCGAGAAGCAGAAGCTAAGGGCGTCATTCGAGATATTCAGGTCTTCGCGAATGTAGCGTTGAGCATAGCTCATGCAGAAGCGATGCAGGTAAAGCAGGAACGCCATCGCAAACGTGACACCCAGCACCATGTACCGGACGCGTGTTGGCTTTGCCGAGTCGCACGCTTTGTCAGGCATAGCGTCTTTCTACAAGGACTTCTCTAAGACGGGTTTCGAGTGACGTAAACCGGACTGCTCCAGGCGAGAGATTGATCAAACTGCGTGACTCGAATCCAGTAGGGGAACTCACCGGCCACAGATTCCTTGTCGGTTGTTTCAAGGTCGAATGTCATTGGTCCGCCAGAATTGGGCGGTGGACCGATTTGAGCGAATCGTCCAACTCCGCCAGCTTCGACTCGGTGATCATCCCTGAGTACGTCATTCAAATTGACGTTAAACGTCGTCGGGCCGGACTCGAAAGCGAGTTCAGTCGAGTCATCGCCCTGAACTTTGATAATGATACCCGCCGCGTTACCAGCAGACTTGTTCGCCCATTCAATCCGATTCTCGACGACCTGCGTGGCGTCGTCATCGTACGATTGAAAGTTGATTGGCTCGACAAGTTCGACCGTTCCGTTTGAGACAGACAACGATCCCGTCCAGTCGACACGTTGCAACCGGGCGGTGCCTTTACGTTCAGTGCCGCCCCACAGAACTCGCAGATAAGTTGCGTCCTCGGGTTGTTCGACACGCGGCGAAACCGCCCAGGAATCAATGATCTCGATACCTCGGAACAGGTCGACCCGTTCAATGGCCTGCGTGCCTTCGATCTGGAAGTTAATCTTCGGCGAGCCGGCCGTCGTGATTTCTGAACCCATGTCGGCATCGTTGACCTGGAAGAGCAGCCGGATACGTTCGCCCGTCGTTGCGTAAGTTCTTCGCGCGTGGAACGCTTCCCAAAGAGATTCGCGAGTCAGTTCTTTGGCGTAGACAGCGGTCAGCCCATTGCGCAGGTTGCGGATAAGTCGTCGGCCTGGATGGCACGCCCCAGGACGGCCCATCACTCCATCCGTCCCGGCGGTCAGTCCCACCTTGTACCCACGTGATAACGCATCCATGAAGAACCACTCTACCGTCCCATGGGTCGAGTGTGTTTCGCAGAGCTTTTCAATCTTCTGCTCATACCAGTCGAGGTTCGTCATGCGTCCGCCAACGTGGATGTTGACGAGTACGTCCAGGTCGCGGAATGCGTCGTGGAATTCGGGGGCGGTCGGAACGTCTGGCTCCGGATCCGGCACGTCCTCGCGGAAGAAGCGATCGCTACGGCGCATGATCGATTCGTCGTAGCCGTAGATGACGTTTCGGTCGCCGCCGTCTTTTGTAAAAGGGCTCCACTCGCAACCGAGAATTGGGACGTAAACGCCGGGTTCATAGAACTCGTCGGTAATTTTGCGAACGTGTGCCCAATCGTCGAGGGTGACGTAATGATCGTTCGACTGGTGCGTGATGAACTGCAGACCGGCACAATCTCGGCCGAAAGCGTATGACTCGGAAACGGTCCCGGCCCCGCAACCGATTTCAGTCTGTCCGGAGTGAACGTCTCCCCAGAATATTTCCAGAGGCGGCTGATCGATGTGAACGGTGATCGGATTCGTGACGGCGCAGAAGTCGCCGGACACAACGTTTAGACGGAACGTTCCCGACTGACTGAAGGTCACGTCAAAGTGGTAGGACGGGCGGACTGGTTCTGCGTCGACGGGGATGATCTCGGCGTTGCTGTCCGGATCAGTTGTAAGAATGGGCATGTCGGCAAGCACAGTCGCGTTGCCCCAGCAGTCTTCGGCTCGAACGATGACTTCGGCGGATTCTCCGACGACAGTGTCCGAGTACACGATCGCCGAAATCTGGACAGGCGGGCCCGGCACTACCGGAAAGGATGGCTGTTGCGGAAGACGATTGCGGATGGCGTCGCCTTGATGATCGATCGCCATAAGAAACTCAACGTGGTTGTCGACGCAAGTCGGGGCTCGCCATCCGACACTGCCTTGTGACGTGTCTCCACAGGTGAGCTTGATGTGGTCGCCCTGCCGCAGTTGCCCCTGTTCGACTTTGACGTGAACCTGGTGGTGCCAGGGTTCAATGCCCGAGAACCAGTTATAAACCGGACTGAGCGTAACATTCTTGTTGTCACGCGATGCGAGTTCGAACTCAAGACTCATGAATCCGTCGGCCGAAGGATCGTCAGTTTGCAGGTCGCTCCAGTCGAACGGCCATCGCCAGCAGACGAGTAACTCTCCGTCGGATTCCACAACGTCTTCGCCGATGGTCCATTCAAAGATGACAGTCGTCGGCTCGCTGACGGTCAGATGATCGTTTTCAGTGTGGGTCCCTTTGCCGTGCCGACGAATCCGCTCCTCGTATGGCATCGTGAAGTGATGATGGAGTTCGGGTTTGGCGGGGGGAGCAAGACTGGCAACAAGCATCGGTTGTACCTTTTTTGTGATCATCCGTTCGAGAAGAAAATTTTGACAGGCAAGGAATCCGATTGCGACTAACTCATGGATTCGCAACGACGCTGCCGGATCTTCAAGCTTAAATGTACAATGCGTCCGTCTTCTGGTCGCTGCGTATTCCCGGAGAGGTAAGTGCTCATGGAATCCACTAATTTCGAACAGCGTTTCACGTTCATTGTGTATGTACTCTTTCTGGGATACTGGCTGCTCGCATGGCTGGTGTGGAAAGGCTGGTTACAGTTTTCGGATAACAGCCGGTTTGGCCGCTTCGCAAACAAAGCCGGGCATAGTTTCGGACAATTCTGGATGGACGCTCGCTGGGCAATGTTGGCGATAATAATCATCGTCGTCAGCGCAGGCATTGGCCTTGCGGCGTACAGTGTTGCAATTGCGATAAAATTTGTGATAACCGGAGTTCGTGCGTCGTAAGGCGACAACGGAGGCCACAGCGGCACAAGGATGATTGGGCGAACTCCATTGTTTCGAATTTATCCATACTAATTCTTTAAGGAAGTAGACCTGATGCAACAAGTTGGCCGATCGGTTCTGTGTCTGTTCCTTCTCTCCACAGCGTCGGCGACGCTCGCGGCCAGTCGCCCAAACATTCTGGTGGCGATTTCGGATGACCAGTCGTTTCCGCACACGTCGGCTTACGGCTACCAGGCAATCTCGACACCAGCGTTCGATCGCGTCGCGAAGATGGGAGTTCTCTTCAACAACGCGTTTACGCCGGCCCCCGGTTGCAGTCCGATGCGGGCAGCATTTCTGACTGGACGAAACATCTGGCAAATCGAAAATGCGGGGACACACGCCAGTTCGTTTCCGAAGAAGTACGAGGCCTACCAGGATCGTCTCGAAGCGGCGGGATATTTTATCGGGGCAACTGGCAAACACTGGGGCCCCGGCAACTGGAAGGTCGACGGTTGGGCTCACAATCCAGCCGGACCGACATGGGGTAAACGCAAACTCAAATCGCCTCCGGGAATTGGCAGCGTCGACTACTCGGCAAATTTTGCAGACTTCCTGAATGATCGTCCGAAAGACAAACCTTTCAGCTTCTGGTTTGGAGCGAACGAGCCTCATCGTTCATTCGGCAAAGGGATTGGGATCGAAAACGGGCTAGACCCGAACAAAGTCGTTGTGCCGAAGTTTCTGCCAGACACGCCCGAAATTCGGTCAGACATCCTGGATTATTGCTTCGAGATCCAATGGTTCGATCAACACCTTGGGCGAATGCTTGATTCGCTTGAAAAAGCCGGCGAGCTGAACAACACGCTCGTCATCGTCACCAGTGACAACGGCATGGCGTTTCCTCGAGCGAAAGCGAACTGCTACGAATACGGCATCCACATGCCGCTGGCCGTTTCATGGCCTGCAGCGGCGAAACCTGATCGAGTCGTTGATGATCCGGTCAATCTGATAGACGTCACAGCGACAATTTACGATGCTGCCGGAGTTGACCCACCAACTGAAACTCCAACCGCCGGACGAAGTATCCGCAACATTCTGGAATCGACCGAACAGGGAATCGTCGACGAACATCGAGATGCAGTCTTCAGCGGCCGTGAGCGGCATTCATCCGTTCGGTTCAATTCTCTGGGGTATCCGCAACGCTGTATCCGCACGCGAGACTATCTTTATATCCGCAACTTTCGGCCGGAACGCTGGCCGGCCGGGGCGCCGCAGAAATACGGAAACGGTGGCTACGCAAAGAAAGACGAAGTCATCAACAAAGTTCTCGGCCCCATGCACGGCGGCTATCACGATATTGATGCGTGCCCGAGTCTGACATTCCTCGTCAAAAACCGAGACGACACCAGCATTGGCCATTTTCTGGGACTGTCTGTCGACCATCGCCCCGCGGAAGAACTCTTCGACATCCGCAAAGACCCAGCCTGTCTGCACAACCTCGCCGCCAATCCAGCTTTTGCAAAAGTCCGCTCAAACCTGAATGCTCGCCTGTTCGACTACCTGAAAGAAACCAACGACGCTCGAGTCACATCCCCCGACGGCGGTGACATCTGGGAAACGTACCCGCGCTACAGCGGCCTCCGCTGGTTCCCAACACCCGGCTGGGCAAAGGAAAACCCTGACCGAGTTCCGACTCAGGAATGGGTCGAGAATAAACGACCTCGTTGATGAACGTGTCGTAACGTCAAAGTGTGTGTAATCACGGCGGCACATCCGGGAAACGTGCGAATCTCTGCCGGCAGAGGCAGGAAGTTACCGCGTGCAGAGTGATTGACTCGGAGAAACCTGGCCACGTCCGGGACAGTTTCGTTGATATAAAGAGCGATTGGCACTTCCGAAAGCGGCACAGTAATGGCGGCTGCTCCGGCATCATTCCGCGCCTTGTTGCGTGCCTGTTGAGCGGCCGGAAGTGCGATACTCGCTCCACAGACGAGCAACCCGCCGCAGACATTCATCAGGAAGGCACTCTTTTGCTCTTCCCACCGTGTCACCAGGTAATAGAGGGAATAGAACGGAACGAACAGGTAAAGCAGGCCACAGACGACGTCCTCCTGGAACGCGCCGATCAGTAGCCGAATTCCTCCGATGAATATGAGGATCAATCTAACAATCAACACAATGATCGCCAGGATGACTCCAACGCCGGGCACAATAAACAGGGCTGCTATCGTGGCGAAGGTGGCGGCAAACGGGAATCCGAGCCAAAAGAGTGGGCTGGTAAACGAAAACCGGCCGCCATCATCGCTCCGGGATGCTTTTCGGTTTTTCTTCTTCGGCTTCGTTTTGGCCGAGCGACTCGGACTGCTGCGGCGAGGACGGGCTGGCTGGCTGGCTGGTAGTCCTCATACGCGTCATCGTCAGTCCCGTACGAATCGTATCCACCGTCGTCGTAAGACTCGTACTCGTCATATGAAGATGCGGTGTCGTCTTCCCACTCATCCTTTGCCGCAGGCTTGGTTCGTTTCCGGCGTTTCGGAGTACCGCTCGAACCAGCCGCACTCCGTTTCCCACCAGGGACTGTGCAGATTTCGCCGCATTCACGACACTTGAATCATTTGCCGGCCTTGTCATTAGCGATACGGTATTTGAACTGACAACCTGTGCATGTAACGCTGATCATTAAGCGGCTCTCGATCTTTGAGTGTCAATTAGCAAGTAACGATTCACTAAGATATGGATAAATAGTAGCAGTTGATTCATGCCGGGCGAACCCTCACGTGCAGCCATGGCCGTTTCAGACGACATCCGGAATCGTGATCCATTATTCTCCAGCAAGTGACGGCGAGATGTCTAACATGCTGCTCTGCCTGTTGTAAATGTCTGCTGAATTCCAATTTTGACTGGGTGCCGAACCATGAACGTAGTTCAGTTTGAGATTCCTTCTCAGGGCCGTCGCGTTGGAGTTGTCGACTCCGACCGTGTTGTTGATGTTACGTCTGGTGATGCGGACATGCGATTTGTCGTGGACGTGTTTACTGCGGCGCAGCGGACGGGGCGGTCGCTTACAGAGTTTTTGGGCGAAGCGACGGCGAAAGATTCGTTGCGGTCATTCAGTCTGGATGAATTACTGGCGACTTGCCCTGGTGGAAGTCAGCCGTTTCTGCATCCCCCACTGGATCATGCCGATCCGCATCGTGTGCTTGTGTCCGGGACCGGGCTGACTCATACCGGTGGGATGAAGTCGCGCGATCAGATGCACAAGGAAGATTTGGACGACGATGTCAGCGAGATTGCCGCGCCGGTGGAAGAACTTCAGACAGATTCGGCCAGGATGTTCGCGATGGGGCTTGCCGGTGGGAAGCCGGACGTCGGTCACCGCGGCGCGAGTCCTGAATGGTTTTACAAAGGGAACGGATCCGTGCTTCGAGGGCCTAATGATTCGCTATTGATTCCAGATTTCACGGAAGACGGCGGCGAAGAGCCGGAACTGGCAGGACTGTACATCATCGGTGAAGACGGCCAGCCTTATCGACTCGGCTTCGCGTTGGGCAACGAGTGGTCAGATCACGCTGTCGAGCGAGTGAACTATTTATACCTCGCGCCGTCCAAACTGCGGACCTGTGCGATTGGACCGGAGTTAAACACCGACTTCGCATTCGACACGCTCGATCTGAGCTGTTCGGTCTCACGGAATGGTGAAACGATTTACCGCAGTGGACCGTTGCTTTCGGGCGAAGAAAACATGTGCCACTCGCTGGCGAATTGCGAGGATCACCACTTCAAGTACGCCCAGCACCGTCGACCCGGCGACGTTCATATTCACTTCTTTGGAACCAGCAAACTCAGCCACGGTACGCGAGACTGGCAGTACCAGCCCGGAGACGAAATTCACATCGAAGCTCCGTCCTTCAGCTCGCCACTCGTTAATGTGGTTGCCGCTGGCTGCGATGGATCATCGGAGCCGATAATCGTCCGACTGGCGTAAGGAACTCACCGATTTCAGTTCTTGCGAGCAAGTCACCGGATCAGGACGGGCTTGGTGAAAATGGAGTCACTGCGGATTTCGATTTCGCCATTGACGACGGTCGAGTCTGAATACGGTGCGGGTTGGACGGTAACGTGCCGGGCGTTCGGATTGCCTGTCAGTCGAACATCCATTATGCGAACTCCAACAAAACGACTGATCACATAGATGGCATTGTTGCCCGGCCCTGATACGCTGCTAAAGAGCGGGATGGCTCTGACTTCGCCGATGACATCTTTCAGCGCGGTTTGAATTACCGTACTGATACCCGTGTCACCACTGAACTCCAGCGGTGAGCCGTCGAAACGGATCTCACCTCCGAACCAAGCCAGATCGTCCCCGTTAATGCCTTCTCGAATCTGACGTACCAAATCGTTCGCACTGTTGCCTGGATGGCCAATATCGACCGTTCCACGATTGCCAGGAGGAAGCAAACTACTGCCGGACGGATACATGTTCACTTCAAGAATGCCGTCCGGCGATTTGACAACCTCATTCAGTCCGCCGTTGAATCCATAGTCGTCGTCACCGACACCAGCGAGAATACTGTTCCATGAAAGTTCGTCCAGAGCGAGCGGTAGAATGTTGGCTCGTGCCGAGCTATCCGAAGAAATTTTAAAACCAACGCCGGGTATGATAGCTGCGGCAGAGGTGACAATCAGACCCGCCTGGTCGTGTCCAATCACCGGTGCAAAAAGGAGCGTCAGCGGACCGTCAACCACCTGTCCAGTAATATCGACCGCGCTGCCTCGATCTCGATGAACCGTGACTTCGATCATAGTGTACGGTGTCGCTCCCCAGACTTCCGCCCAACGCTGTTCGTCAGAAAGCCACTGGTACTGCCCGAGACGAATGTCTTGAGCAACGTCGATGTAGGTTGAATCGAGGTCTCCCGATCGGTTTTCGCTGGCGATTGAACGAGCCGCAGCTTTCGACTCTTCTGCGATACTGGACGTACTGAGAATTGGCGACAGGCCGGTTCCGGGGACGAACTCCATTGCTCCAGCAAAAGCAGCTGCGTCACAAGCATTAAGCATCTGTGCACGGGTCAGCGTAATCCTACCGATATCGACAGTGAAAGCCGCAAAAGCAAGGACCACTACCAGCACGCCGGCTGAAAGCGTCACAATGTTTCCGTTGCGGGTCGCTGAAGGCAGGCTTTGTAGTTTTCTTCTGCTGGTTGAGAAGGTCATTGTCTGCTCTTCAGGGTAAAGTAAACGCTGTCGATAATTCACGAAACGGTGTCCCACATCATTGATGCGTGAACTACTCGGGCATGTGTTCATGCACGAAGCGAAGGTTGTCGCCTGTGGTGACAAGAACCGTCTGGAAGTAATGGTACACTCTTAAGAGCACCATTTTTCTGACTCGGTGCGTGACTCGCGAGTTGGCGACGGAAACTTCTGGCTTGCAGTCATCAAGGTTGCTCAGCGTCGTGTAGTATCAATTGTTCAAATAACAGCTGTCGCCAAACGTCGACCAGGTCAAAGACGTTCCGTTCTTAACGCAAAGCCAAGTACATGGTCATCGATTTCCATCGACGACGTAAACGTGACCACTTCGTTCCTGTGATGAAGTTTTAGCTTATGCGTTGCCGCCGAGTCCCCCAAAACAACGATTTCGCCGCCAGTATTGCAGTTGCATGCCGTCTCGGACATAACCGGGATAGGTCGAGTGGTTCATATTGAAGACAGCGTGCTCGCGTTCGAGTTTTCCGGCGGGAGACCATACAGTCACGATCTTCGGTGAGTGGTCTTCCGAAACTGGCGTGCACACTTCGACCCTGCAGTCTTCTTCGACGTGGGCGATCGGTGCGTCGTATGCAGCGACCGACGACGCCGCCAGATACGTTGTCACTACAAGCAACCAACAAGCGATTCGGGTTAGGAATTTTAATGTGGCTTCCAGCAGCTGAAAGCGGAACCAAATCTCGCGTGCCGCAGAATTACTCCCAGCAGGGACTGAGAGATCCATGGCGTTTGCCTTTCGAAAAGCTGCTATTCGATAGTCGCATAGTCTCTATCAAAGACGTGCATGTAGAACGGCTATGCTTGCGTTGAAGAAAATGCTTCACGGCGACAAAGCTCGATCGCCTCGCCAATTTCCCTTGTTTTGCGTACTCATCACACGATGAGTTTGCCATTTCGTGGTTCAATCGAGGGCTGCTCCACGACAGTCAGACGCCTTCGCAGCTCGACACCAGATCGCGATAATCTTCCTACCGCCCGGAGGATCTGCTGCACTTAAATCCTGCGTCATAGAAATTTGCGAGGCCGGAATAAAACGTGCGAAATTCATTGAATGGCGAAGATTCGTCACCTGTTGACTGATAGATTCGTGAATTCAATGCGACAGCGACGGACTTCCGCACCATCTGTCACTCGTTGGTTTAATGGCTGCCGTAAGAAGCGACGACTTGACAGTTTTAAATTACGTGAACGCAGTTCATGACTGTTCAACAACTTGTTTTCATGACAGTTATGCTTAGGACTGTGATGCATCCAATGCCTGAACGGAAGCCGGTTTTTCGGCAAGAAGCGGGTCCACAGCGTGGGCGGATTCGATCATCATGTCGGTGCTGCGGGGGTCGATCTGGCGACAGGCTTCGGTAAGTTGGTGCGAGATCGAATGCAGCTCACCATGCCAGACTGAGTCTGGATCGACGTGCGGAACAAACTCTTCGCAGAGCAAAACGAACCGCAGAATGTGTCGGAAGAGTATACCTTCCTGCTTGGCGATCTTGCGGGTTGTTACCAGTTTGTTGAAGTCGCCGCCGAAGTTCAGGAGTTCGCCCGCGGCCCAGACGTCGGTCATTGCAACATCGGAAACGCCTGGATATTCAGAGCGGAAGAGTCGCATCAGCTTCTCGGGAAAATTCAACGGGCGAACCCATTCTCCGGGATCCCGGTAGCCACCATCGTCATCTTCTTCCGCAGGCGCGCCGCCGAGTTCTGTGATCGTGACCAGACCTCGCTGCAGGAGTTCCGGATTCAGAAAGTCCATAGCAAACGGGCTGAGCGGCATCACGTCGGGACGTGGAATGCGCAGGTTTCTCGATACAGCACCTGGGAAGACAAGCACGCTTTCCAATGCCTGCATACGCTCCGGGCCACTTGCGAACGGCAGAACGTCGAGCAGGAACATGCCATACAACGGGTTGATGCTTTTGAAGCTGAGAAGATTTGTGAGTGGCTCGTTGGGGTATGCGCTCTGTGGTTCGTAGTCGGGTTCTTTGGCCGACGGATCGTTAGAGAGTCTGACCTTTTGCTGGCCGTCGTCTTTCTTGCCCGTCCCTCCAATGTCGACGCCTTGAGATTCCAGGAGGATCTTCAGTGACGCGGTTAAG
>JACLAC010020435.1_pt1 | contig 20040 bp, 17 predicted proteins | sample 8027881 | NCBI WGS metagenome assembly JACLAC01 (sample SAMN15725517, study PRJNA655200) | protist metagenome | isolation source: fluorescence activated cell sorting (FACS) single amplified genomes of... | place: Spain: Blaines Bay Microbial Observatory, Mediterranean Sea | collected 2016-01-19 | reverse complement strand
TTGAATTCGCGAACTAGTGAACAACCGTTTCTTTGAAAACATCTAGTTTTAGCTTATCGCGCCTTTTATCTAAGGTAACTTTAACATGACCAATCTCATTCAAATCACCAAATAGAATTTGATCTGCTAATGGTTTTTTCAAATATTCTTGGATTACTAGTGTCATAGGTCTAGCACCCATTTGATGATCATGTCCTTTACTCGCTAACCATCTTCGGGCGATATCGGACACCTCCAATAAGATTCCTTTAGGATCCAATTGAGCCTGTAATTCAACCAGGAATTTATCCACAACATTAAAGATAATACGTTTGTCCAATTGTTTAAATTGAATCACTGCATCCAAGCGGTTTCTAAACTCTGGAGTAAAAATACGATTAATAATTTCTATAACATCAGTGGAGTTATTTTGACTAGAAAAACCAATTGAACGTTTTGATAATTCTTCTGCCCCAGCGTTTGATGTCATGACAAGAGTTACGTTGCGAAAATCTGCTTTGCGACCGTTGCTGTCTGTCAAGGTACCGTGGTCCATTACCTGCAGTAGCAAGTTAAAGACTTCTGGATGAGCTTTTTCAATTTCATCTAACAACACTACACTGTGTGGATTCTTGGTAACCGATTCAGTAAGCAAACCACCTTGATCAAAACCAACGTAGCCTGGTGGAGCACCAATCAAACGAGATACAGCATGACGTTCCATGTACTCAGACATATCAAAACGAATTAGTTCAAGACCTAATTGTTTAGCTAGCTGTCTGGTTACCTCTGTTTTACCTACACCGGTTGGTCCTGCCATTAGGAACGAACCGATTGGTTTTTGCTCTGGTTTCAGGCCCGCACGAGATAATTTAATCGCAGAAGACAGAGAATCGATAGCCGCATCTTGTCCAAACACAACCATTTTTAAGTTGCGCTCTAGGTTAGACAACATTTGACGATCGTTTGAATTCACGGCTTTCACAGGCACACGAGCAATCTTAGAAACAATATCTTCAATTTCGGTAACCGTTATGATTTTTTTTCGTTTTTCTTCTGGTTGTAGATGTTGAAATGCCCCCGCTTCATCTACTACATCTATGGCTTTGTCAGGCATATGACGGTCTGTCACATAACGCTGTGCTAATTCAGCAGCAGCTAATAGCGCAGATTCCTCGTATTTGATTTTGTGATGTTCTTCAAATTTAACAATGATGCCTTTAAGAATTTGGTGGGTTTCATCTATGCTGGGTTCGTTTACATCGATTTTTTGGAAACGACGTGCTAGGGAATGATCTTTCTCAAACACACCCCGAAACTCTTGAAAGGTTGTTGAACCGATGCAACGTAAACCACCTGAACTCAAAACTGGTTTTAGTAAATTTGATGCATCCATCACGTTTCCAGAGACTGCACCTGCACCAATGATGGTATGAATCTCGTCGATAAACAAAATGGCATGAGGCTGTTTTTTCAATTCACTTAATAAATTCTTGAGACGTTTTTCAAAATCACCACGGTATTTAGTACCTGCAAGCAAAGCTCCCAAATCCAACGAATAGACTACATCATTCGTAATCACATCAGGCACTTGTCCATCTACGATACGTTTTGCTAAACCTTCAGTAATAGCGGTTTTACCCACACCTGATTCACCTACTAACAAAGGGTTATTTTTACGACGACGTGACAAAGTCTGAATAACGCGTTCAACTTCGTATTCGCGACCGATTAATTTATCAATTTTACCTGCTTTTGCTTCCTCATTCAGATTAATGGCAAATTTTTGCAGGGGTGCAGTGGAATTATCTTTACCTTCTTTTTTGTGTTCTGTGTCTTGAGAAGACGCATCATCTAATTTTGAAATACCGTGAACGACATAATTGACAATGTCGATACGAGCAACACCATGGCGTTTTAATAAATAAACTGCTTGGCTTTCTTGCTCGCTAAAAATAGCGATCAGGACATTGGCCCCTGTAACTTCATGTTTACCGGAAGACTGTATGTGAAACACAGCACGTTGTATTACACGCTGAAAACCTAAGGCAGGTTGAACTTCACGTTCTAAATCATCATCAGGAATCCGCGGTGTAGTACTATCGACAAACTCTTCAAGTTCTCTATTTAAGGTATCTAGGCTAACACCACAGGCAATTAGCACAGCAGAAGCAGCACTATTTTCGATTAACGCTAGCAGTAAATGTTCTACCGTCATGAATTCATGACGCTTGTCACGTGCCTCTTTAAAGGCATTATTCAGGCTTTTTTCTAGTTCTTTGTTTAACATTGCTATTCCTTTACTCTGAGTTAGTCGATTTTTTCTAAGTCACACATTAAGGGATGTTCATTTTGTTCTACAAACTGTTGTACCATCGCTACTTTGGTTTCTGCAATATCAAATGTATAGATACCGCAAATCCCTTTTCCTTTTTGATGTACTTCCAACATTATTTGATTGGCCTTCTTGTCATCCATTGAGAAAAAGCGTTGAAGAACAAATATAACAAAATCCATTGGTGTGTAATCATCATTGAACAATACCACCTGATACATGGATGGTGGATTCAGTTCAGTCTCGTCTGGTGTCAGGGCAATGTCAGAGTGCCCATGTTGGTTTTCATCTTCTGATATTAGTCTGATTTGTTGATTTACAATCATGCCATGCCTCTGAGGATAAAATTTTCCACATAAATTTACTAAACAATGATGCATCACAACTCCATGTGATTACATATTGCCACTTAGATTTTACAAATTCAAAAAGGATTTTATTCTCAATATTAATGGGTTCAAATGTGTAATCAATGTTTATTAATAAAATCATAATATCGAAAACAGATAGAAATTTTGAGCCCATTGAGTCAGTTATGGTATGCATCTCTCAACTAGGTTGTTGTGGTTCTTAAATTGATACTTTACGTCATTTAATATATAATTTGAGAAAAATTTAACCTCAGGATCTCTCGGTCAACTTTATTTGACAAACCATTTTGGGTTCTCAGTCCTTTTTCAAAGGATGGTGATTCAAGACACACTAGTGGTTTTATTATTGAGGCTTTTGATTACTATGTTGTCATATGCCCTAACTATGATTCGGAAGACTTTTTGTTTAAGCTTTATAACTTAGCATCGACGGATTTTTGAGAGAGAACATCACTTTTCCATTTAACAGGAAGCTATCTGCACTTTACGGTTAATCAATATCTAATGATAATAAAAATGGCAAGATGGACAATTGGTTCCCTCTACAAACGGACTGACACGTTGAAAATAACGAAAGTGTGATTGATGTCGTTATTCTTGAAACTGAAGAATAAATCGGGTCGGATTGTCAAGCTGATTGGGTTACTAGGCATATGTATTTTTACGTTATTATGAAGGGTCTAATACTCATTGCCAGCATTGCTTGTGTTTCTTGTGTGCACCAGTCAGTGAAACGAATGAACTATCGATACTGATATTGATTCCTAGTTACTTGCTCATTTATGACGACATCATGGTCTTGTCTCGCTATTGCTCATTAGTTAAAACTTGCATTGAAGATTCGTGGAATAACTCCATTATTTCTTTATCGTTTTTGTCCGATCAGCATTTATAACTTGTGTTAATCTATCAAAAATGAGGTAGAGTGTGTAGTCTAGTTCACTTGAGGTATAGCTTCTTTGTTTTATGCGAAAAAACAGGTCATGACAGAAAGCCACTATTTAACAGATCAACCAGCTAACCACGATAAAAAAGTTATTGTGGGTATGTCTGGCGGTGTTGATTCTTCCGTATCAACTCTTATTTTGATGCATCAGGGTTATAAGGTTGAAGGCTTGTTTATGAAAAACTGGGATGAAGATGATGGCACCGAATATTGCACAGTGAAAGACGACCTAGCCGATGCCCGATCTGTTTCTGATAAACTAGGTATAAAACTGCATACCGCTAACTTTGCAGCTGAATATTGGGATAATGTCTTCGAGCACTTTTTGGAAGAATACAAAGCAGGCCGTACGCCTAACCCTGACATCTTGTGTAATAAAGAAATCAAATTCAAAGTTTTTTTAGAATATGCCTTAGAACTTGGTGCCGATTACATTGCCACGGGTCACTACGTACGCCGTGGAGAAAAAGATGGCCAACCCGTTCTACTCAAAGGATTGGATACTAACAAGGACCAAAGCTATTTTTTATATGCTGTTGGCAAAAATGAAATTGGTAGATCCCTCTTCCCTGTTGGCGAATTTAAAAAACCGGAAGTACGTCGTTTGGCGGAAGAGTTTGGCTTAATTACCTACAATAAAAAAGACAGTACTGGCATTTGTTTTATCGGTGAACGTCGTTTTAAAGATTTTCTTGAACAATACTTACCGACGCAACCTGGGGCTATCGAGACTCTAGCGGGTGATAGAATTGGTAAGCACCACGGCTTGATGTACCATACCATTGGTCAACGTCGAGGCCTTGGTATTGGTGGTCTTTCTAACTACCCAGACGGACCTTGGTATGTAGTTGGAAAAGATTTGGATCGTAATGTATTAATCGTTACTCAAGGTGATCAACATGAGTCGCTGTTCAAGACTCATCTTATTGTAAATAATTTTGATTGGGTTGCCCGTGAAAAACCAAGCTTACCACTGATTTGTAGAGCCAAATGCCGTTACCGTCAGCCAGATCAAGATTGCATTATTAACGAATTAGTCGATGGCCAAGTAGAAATAGCGTTTAAAGAGCCGCAACGCGCCATTACACCAGGTCAGTCTGTTGTTTTCTATGTCGATGATCATTGTCTAGGTGGTGGTATTATTAATGTTGCTTTCAACAAGTAATAGAAAGCACATGCAGTTGATTGGCGTTTTTCTCCACACCTTGTAAGAGATAGTACATTTTGAGTTGATAAAAAAAAGAATAGACAGTCTACTGTCTGATATTTTTTATATGGTAGAGCTTGTCGCAATTTTAGTTAGAATGGATAAACTCGATAAAGATTACCTGAAATCATTGATAAACAGTATTATGGTATCGTGCTGCAGAATGACATTTTCGATTTAACATATGCTGTTGAAATAACTTTAAATGACGCTTTTGGTTTTTTTATTTTTATTTCGTTTTAACTTCCAATAGACGGTAGAACGATGAACCTCTATCTTTTCAGAAACACATTTTAGGGAATGATTTTTTGTGTGAAAAGCTGACATTCGGTACGGTTGTTCTTTTTTCAACGGTTGGTTGTTCATAGTAAATTAGCTTTGAGTTTAGTGATGAGAAGTCTAATGCTGTTAACACGGTTGGCCACTCGTTTCAATTTATCCATAGGTGTTGCACTTGATTATATTAAACCTTGGCATGTCAGGTAAGATAGTATGTGAAAATTTTTTGTTAGACACTCTAAAAACATTTGTCATGTAAAGGTCTCGTGAAGTATGTACAACGACGGTCAATGTCAGTTTCTATTTGCTTGGATTAGCCTAAAACGTTAGGAGGGAGTTATGTGTCAACGAAACAAAGTATTTACTACACATTTATTGGTGAAGCGCCGGCTTTGGCAACGGTTTCTCTATTTCCTATCTTTGGTGCTTTTGCAAAAGAAGCGGATATTGAATTAAAATTGATTGATATTTCTTTAGCTAGTCGTGTTATTTCTGCTTTTGCAGATTTTCTTCCTGCTGACAAAAAAGTGGAAGATGGTTTGAAATTCCTGAGTGATTTGGCGGCTAATCCAGAAGCTAAAATCGTAAAACTACCGAATATCAGTGTGTCATTACCACAAGCTCTATGCCACCATCAAAGAATTGAATATAAAAGGCTACGGACTGCCCGAATACCCGGAAAATGCACAAACGGACATAGAAAAAACGTTCTGGCGATTTATTCCAAAGTATTGGGTAGTGCAGTAAACCCAGTACTACGTCAAGGTAGCTCTGATCGTCGAGCCCTAGCAGTGGTTAAAAAATTTGTCCGTAAACAGCCACATTCAATGGGTAGATGGAGTAAAACATCTGTTTTACATGCGTGTTCTTGCTGGTGAGATTATCGACAGCATGAGTATCAATTGTTTCAAACTTCGTGCTTTCTTTGAGGCAACATTACAAGAAGCAAAAGAAGACAATATCATGTGGTTTGTGCATCTAAAAGCAACCATAATGAGAGTCTCTCATCCCGATGTTTTTGAAAAATACGGTGAGTTGTTTAAAGAAATCGGCGTCAACCCAAACGATGGTCTAAGCAGTGTTTATGACAAGATTCAAAGTCTTCCTGAAGTGAAACAAAAAAAGATCAAACAAAATGTTCAAGATGTTTGTAAAACATGCCCTGAATTATCCATGGTTAATTCAGACGAAAGTATCACGAATCTACACGTACCAAGTGATATCATTATAGACGCTTCTATACCTGCAATGATTCGTAACTCTGGTAAAATGTGGGGTCGTGATAGCAAAGCACACGATTTTAAAGCCGTCATTCCAAACGTTACCTATGCTCGTATTTATCAAGAAACTATCAATTTCTGAAAAACTAATGGTGCATTTAACCCAATAACAATGGGTACTTTGCCAAACGTAGGTTTAATGGCTCAAAAAGTAGAAGAATATGGTTCTCACGACAAAATATTCGAAATGAAAGTCGATGGAGTGATGCGTGTTATGGATGAAAAGGGTAAGGTTTTAATGCAACACACTGTTGAAAAAGGCGATATTTGGCGTGCTTGTCAAACCAAAGATGCGTCAATTTTCGATTGGGTAAAACTTGATGTGACTCGTGCTCGTCAGTCGGATACACCTGCTGTGTTTTGGTTAGAAGAAGAACGTCCACACGATAATGAATTGCGTAAGTAAAGTGGAAACTTACTTAAAAGAATATGATACCAGTGATTTAGATATGCGTATCATGTTTTACAACGAAGCGATCCGTTTTTCTATGGAACGTATTATTCGTGGTTCAAACACGATTTCAGTAACAGGTAACATCTTACGTGGCTACTTGACTGATTTGTTCCCAATTTTGGAATTGGGTACCTCTGCGAAAATGCTTTCTGTCGTGCCAATGCTTCAAGGCGGTAGTATATACGAAACAGGCGCTGGTGGTTCTGCTCCTATTTATGTTCAACAGTTTGTCAACGAAAACCATCTTCGTTGGGACTCTCTAGGTGAAATGCTTGGCGGTGGCTGTTGCTTTTGAAGAAATTGGTATTAAATACAAAAACGCAAAATTATTGCTAAGTGCTTAGATACTGCGATAGGAGAATTGTTAAACAACCATGAATCTCCTTCTTGTAAAGTAGGTGAAATTGACAACCGTGGTAGCCATTTCTATTTATCGGTGTACCGGTCTCAAGAACTTGCTGTACAAACAGAAAATGTTACATTGGCTACGAAATTTTCACCGATTGCAAAACAGTTAGTTGATGGCAAAGACAAAATCGTTTCAGAACTTGCGGGAGTGTAAGGTGAGTCCTCTGGACTATCCAGTTGCTACCACATGGATTTAAATGAAGTGACTAAGATTATGCGTCCTAGTATGATTTTCAAAGATGCTTTAGTGACGTTTTAATCGTCACAAATGCTAAGAGAAACGGTTTCAGATTAATATCGTCAATCTGAAACCGTTCTAAAAAATTCTCAACTAGTTATGTTACCTAGGAATTTTTTTATTAGTCACGACTCATCACTTTGAGTAAGAGTGGATGTGCTGCACGCTCGTTGTCATAGAAGTATGTACACCTTTTGTCTATGATGATGACTTTTTTTAAAATCATGGTTGAGGCGTTATCTCGATGGAATTAACTAGTCTAAGTGCGATTTCTCCAATAGACGGTCGTTACGGATTGAAAACAAATATATTGCGTCGCTCAGTGAGCGAATACGGTTTACTGCGTATGCGTGTTATTGTGGAAGTACGCTGGCTACAGGCTCTTGCCACTCACCCACAAATTATGGAAGTACCTGCTCTTAGCAGCGCAGCAAGTACATTTTTGGATCAATTGATGAAAAACTTTAGTGAAGCCGATGCCCAGGTGATTAAAAATATTGAAAAAACCACGAATCATGATGTCAAAGCGATTGAGTACTTCATTAAAAACAAAATGGCAGATAACATGGAATTAGCCGCGATTTCTGAGTTTGTTCATTTTGCTTGTACTTCTGAAGATATTAACAACTTATCTCATGCTTTGATGCTTCGTGAAGCGCTGGAAGAAGTTATTACGCCAGAAATTAACAAAGTTATTAAGGCAATTCAAGATCTCGCTATTGAGCATGCAGAACAACCTATGTTATCTCGTACACACGGCCAAATTGCGTCTCCTTCTACGGTTGGTAAAGAAATGGCCAATGTTGTAGCACGCCTTATCCGTCAGCTTAAGCAAATCAGTAATGTTGAATTTTTAGGCAAAATAAACGGTGCTGTGGGTAATTACAACGCTCATCTTTCAGCTTACCCAGATGTCGATTGGCAAGCTCATACTGAAAACTTTGTTACTTCTTTAGGTTTGTCATGGAACCCTTATACAACACAAATCGAACCTCATGATTACATCGCCGAGTTGTATGATGCCATCTGTCGTTTTAACACCGTTTTGATCGATTTCGATCGTGATATGTGGGGCTACATCTCAATTGGCTTTTTTAAGCAAAAAACCATTGTTAGCGAAATTGGTTCATCCACCATGCCACATAAAGTAAATCCAATTGACTTTGAAAACTCCGAAGGCAACTTGGGCATTGCCAATGCCATTATGAGTCATTTAAGTGCTAAACTACCAATTTCTCGTTGGCAGCGTGATTTAACTGATTCAACTGCGCTTCGCAACCTTGGTGTCGGTTTAGCACACAGTTTGATCGCTTACCAAGCGACCCTAAAAGGCATTAGCAAATTAGAAATCAATGTACCTCGCCTTGATGAAGATTTAAACAGTGCTTGGGAAGTTTTGGCGGAGCCAATTCAAACTGTTATGCGACGCTATGGTATCGAATCGCCATATGAGAAGCTAAAAGAGCTGACTCGTGGACATACTATTGACAAAGCGACCATCGAAGCCTTTGTCGAAATGCTAGATATGCCCGATCAGGCTAAAGTCAAATTGAAAGCACTAACACCTAGGACTTATATTGGTAATGCGGTTACGCAAGCGAAATCAATTCGTAATTAGTATTTTTAACTAGGAACGGTTGCTTAATGAGATGATTGAAAAGAGTCGATTTATCTGCTCTTTTTTGGTGGCATGATAGTTCAGATTTTTCTTGATAACTTTATCATGAAAACTAAAACTTTATCGCAAGTTCATTTGTAAAAATGACATCAACAAACGTATTGATTTTTTTGGAGTAGTTTTTTGGGAATTTATATCATAAGTAATACAATCATGGATAATTTGAATTAGATAACTAACTGTTCGAAAGACAACAATATCAAATATCAGTTCTTCATATAGAAAATTATTTTCTAAAGCACATTGCTGAAAAGATAAAGGTGCATCGTTCTACCGTCTATCGGGGGTAAAATGGATTTGAAGTGAAAACCAAAGTCATCATTTAAAGTTATTTCAACAGTGGGTGTTAAATCGAGAGCATTGTTCTGCAGCATCATACCAAAAGTTGCAATTGATTATGTTTTATTTAGGTTGTCGATTAGATGGTGTCCAAAGCAAACTAGCACCATAGATTATTTTATTGGTCTCTGTTGATCACGAATTAATCTATCGTTACGTAGTCAAAGATAAAGCCTCTGAAGGTAGGTTTTATCCATTGTTGAGATAAAGCTGTAGGCGTTGTTGGCGAGGTGAAATGGCAAGTAAAGTTTTATTCTTGATAGCGTATTGATTAATGAGCGACTAGAGATTGTTAAATCCCGTAAGTGGCTAGAAGATTGGGAAACGGATATATATTGTAGATTTATTATGGGAGAGGGTGGGGGTTAAATGAGCATTTCGATGATGTATCGAGACAATAAATTTTTAAAAAGAATAGATATATAAACTATTAATCACGAGTATGTTGCTAAAGTAGAATGACGAGCCAGTCTAAGATCAAGAGGATGCCTGAGTTATGAACAGCCTGACGTTACTTTTAATGAGTTAGACCGAATAGCATAGGAGAATAATGTCGCACTTGATAGATAAATTTGCGAAAAAACTAGAAAAAAATACGTGAAAAATCCATAGAAAACATCAATACAAAAATGAACAAAGAAATCAGCGACCATATTAATAGATATCTCATCCTAAAATACGTTAACGGTTTTTTGTTAGAGCAATATGGATTCTACGTTAGCTTTTGCATGCACTTGTTTTGGTTGCTTTAATCTTCTATTTATTTCTTTCACTAATGTGTTTTGATAATAAGCACACTCTTGTCTTGGATAGTTGGATGTTGTTTCTTTGTCGCTTCTGCTGATATAATCTGTAATTCAAAGTCCATTGCATAATCACGTTGAGTGTGTTGTTGATTGATATTCTTAATAATAGGATTCTTAGTTGTAAACCTGTTTCAGGGTGGGATAATTGACATGAAGAAAGTCAGTAAAACTGATATTCTCTATCATCAAAGAGATCATCTGGTAACGGAAAAACCAACTAACATGTAGAACAACAGAGCCGAAAGTAAAGCAGATACAGGAACAGTAATAATCCATGCAGTAATAATACGAACAATAGCGGATCGTTTAACTAATTCCTTTTTTGTTGCTTTTTTTAAGCCTTTGCGATCATCCTTTGATATTGGTGAGACAAAGTTTGCGGCTTTCAAATCTTTTAGAATTTTGCGTTTTTTAACAACATCAGCTTCAGTGAAGCGCTGTACAAAGGTTTTAGTTTCTTCCACTCCATGACCTGCTCTTTCGGAATGTTTAATAATTGACGTAATTTTTTTCTCATAGGATTGCTTCAAATATTCGCGTAAGAAACCAACTCCAAAGATACCACCTACTGCAATATGTGTAGAGCTTACAGGCAAGCCTAACTGCGACGCAACAATTACGGTAGTAGCCGTTGCCATAGCCACGCAAAAAGCACGCATCTTATCAAGTTCTGTAATCTCTGAACCTACGGTTTTAATTAGTTTTGGGCCATATAAAGCCAAACCAATAGAAATACCGAAACCACCAATGGCCATCACCCAAATAGGGATCGGTACTGTATTAGCAACTAAACCAGTTATTAGAGCATCATTAATCGCTGCTAATGGGCCAATTGCATTGGCCACGTCATTTGCACCGTGAGCAAAACTTAGTAATGCAGCAGAGACAATAAGAGGGATTGTAAATAAACTATTGACTGCATCTTTATCATTTTTTAATTTGGAAGCTGCGTGATTGATTATAGGACTCACTAAGAAATAGCTTATCAATGCAACACTGAAACCAATGATGATTGCAGAAATCATATCAAATTTCCAAATATTTTTTAATCCTTTTGAAACCAAATAAGTGAAAAAAGCCCATATCATTAAACTAACCAGCAAAGGAACTGTTTTCTGAGCAGCAGCAATTCTATCTGTTTTATAAGTTACCGATTGTTTGATATAAAAGAGAAATGCAGCGGCAATTAAACCACCGAGAATAGGTGAAATAAACCAGCTTGCGACAATCGCGCCAAGCTGATTCCAGTTTACAATCTGCCAATCTCCAGCGGCAATACCAGCTCCCATCACACCACCAACGATGGAATGAGTGGTCGAAACTGGCGTACCTAAACAAGTGGCTAAGTTCAACAAAATAGCTCCTGCTAAGAGTGCGGCCATCATAATCCAAATAAAAGTGCTCGCATTAGCGATATCATCGAGATTAATAATTCTTTTTTGAATTGTTCCAACAACGTTACCACCTGCGATTAAAGAGCCTGAGGCTTCAAACACAGCTGCAATTAAAATTGCACCTGTCATCGATAATGCCTTTGAGCCAACCGCAGGTCCTACATTATTAGCAATATCATTTGCACCTATATTTAACGCCATATAGGCACCAACCCCTGCAGCAATAACCAATAGAGAAATATTTGAAACTTCAGTACCTTTGGATACTGCATAAAAACCACAAACCAGTACAAATGCTAGTGCAGTGAGTATCTGGATTAAATCACTACTTCCAAATTGGCTCTTTTCACTTTTTGATTTTTTAGTAACATCCATAGAGGCTCTATCTTTGCTCATTAATCTATATCAAACTGAGGCTTCTTGGCTTCTCATAACCCAAAGCCTATTGAGAAACACCTACCCTGGCACTTCCTAAGAAGCTTAACTTTTAAAGTCATTCTGTCATATCTGTTCACAAAATTATAATTACAAGTTATTCTACATTGAGGTTATCCAGATAAAAACCCTAAAATAAACTTATGAAAGATTCATTCATAGAAAAGCATTCACATCTAATTTTCAAGCACTCTTAATCCAACGACCTAACATAAATTCAATTTTAAGTATTAAAATTGGAAAATTCCAAGGAATAATTGGACCAATTATATTCAGCAGTTCATAAAAATAATGGATCATAGTGTGTCCATTTAACTCGGTGGAAGTGTTTTCTTGAGCATGTAAGTAATTTGCAAAGTAGTGAAAATGGCCTTTGGCCAAAGGAATACCATTATCTGAAGTCTTACGTACCTTTTTATCACTATCCTAGATTTCGGTTACAGCTAAATCTTCAAATTGCTGTTCAATACGATCAGCAATTTTTATGGAACATTAGAATTATTGGTAATCGAGGTTTTATTCTAAGTTGCTCGTGTCATATGAGTCGCATCGAGAACCAAATTGATATCGTTCTTTTGTGGAACGAGAAATATGAAAAAAATGTTACTACTTACCAGATTGATATTATCAAAATACCGATTCAGTCTTTGATAACTGAGTGTCGTAAAAAGAGCTTATGAAGTTATAAATTAGCTCCCAATTGTTGAATGCGATTAATTGATTGGAACAATAATGTTGAAAATCTGAACGACGCGACTAGTTGGTATCTGTCACCGTTAAATTAGGCAAACTCATCTTTTTAAATGACCGGTAATAAGTACTTCAAAAAAACATTTCTCTAAGTTCCATTCAAGATATCGACTGTGTCGTATTCGTCCTTCGACCAGAGGTTGAAAGTTATCAAGTTAGTTTTTTCATCGCTTAACATGGTATGGTGAAACTATATTCATTATCTATTTGCCAAGATGTTGCCATCGAATTTTGACCGTAACACTCAGTCATTAGTGTTAAGATTCGACGATATTCTTCAGATAGTCAAGGCCGGTATTAAGACATAATGATGATGTGTCCTGAAACGAAGCATATGACCTTACTTGTTTCTTTTCAATTTATAGCAGGAAGACGATCCATCTACGATTTAGGTTATGTCGCCGGTGTGCCTAAAAGTCACTTTTAGGTCATTTTTACGAAGCGTATTTATACTTTATTTAACTGTTCTTAATGTAATTCATCAATTTCAGGTTCAATCGCACTTCAGTTAAATTCACCAATATGCAAGTACTCAATACTAATGTTTTGCATCTTTTGAGCGTCTTGTTTCCAATGATTTTCTGAAGTAGTATACGCTTAACTTCATATTATGCTCCTGCGAATGGCTGGCTCGGCGCACCAGCCACATTCATCTCAATGGCTATCACGTGGCCTGAAAATGGTTGACTTGCTAATTGTTTCTCTGTGGTATTTATACTAGCTGATGTGATAAATAAGGTTTTTCCTGCTGGTCCACCAAACACACAAGATGTTGGTTTAGCAAAAGGTAGTTCGATGGTTTGCAACACCTCACCTTCTGGACTGTGACGTACTAAACGAGAACCATTCCAATTAGCATTCCACAAACAGCCTTCTAAATCGATACAAGAACCATCATTTAACACGTCTTCTTTGACTTCTACAAAAGATTTTTGTGTTCGAACGTCGTAAAATTCGGGATATGGATAAACATGAATTTGACGTGTCATGGAGTCACCAAAGTAAAAACATCCACGAGATTTATCCCAAGCAAGTGTATTACTGATACCAAGATTTTCTAGCATGAGAGTTTTATTACCTTCTGGTGTGATTTTCCATAATCGTCCTGTCATTTTTTTTTCTTCGTCATCCATGGTACCAACCCATAGCATACCATCTGGATCACACTTAGCGTCGTTACTACGATTCCCTGGTAGGTCACTGTCTAAATCGCACAAGTAATCCAGTTTGCCGATTGCTTTATCTAGGTAAGCGACACCATCCGCCATAGTTACTAAAAGACGATCACCTTGTGTTGTAAAGACAGTGGACACTTTTTTCGGTAAGGTCCAATATTCATGTCGATTATCTTCTTGATGCCAACACCATACTTGACAAGCAGGAATATCGACCCAATACAAAGCCTGCTCGGTCTCACTCCAAAAAGGTCCTTCTGCCAATTGATGACGCTGAGTACTAATCTGTCTCATTACTATTCTCCCTAAATATGACTTTTTATCTAAACACTTAAATTAAGCGATTGCTTATGATCTTTCCATGCTGACGCAAAGGATTCTGCATTGGCTTGTGTAATTTTAACAGATTGGCCTTTCTTGTATAAAGCCGACCCTAAACAAAATCCTCTTACACCGATGGTAAAATATTCTTGCACGTTATTTGGCGTTATACCGCCAGCAGGGCATAACCAAACATCTGTTGGAATCACCGCCCCTAATGCTTGCACCACATTGATGTCAGGTAAAGCCTCCGTTGGGAATAATTTAATCGCATCCGCACCGGCATGAAGCGCGGTAAAAGCTTCACTAGCAGTGAAAAAGCCTGGCATGGCATATAAGCCTGCTACTTTGGCTGCTTTAATTAGTTCCTCATTTGTATGAGGACACACCATTAACTTGGCGTTCGTTGTCACTAGTTCAGTTAATTGCGTCATGGTTAAGACAGTACCTGCGCCAATCAAGGCTTGTTCACCAAAGGTATTTTGTAATAAACGAATGCTGGCAAAGGCATCTGTTGAATTCAGCGGCACTTCGATTAGTCGAAAACCTACGTCGACCAAAACCTGTGTGTGTTTAATCACTTCATTTGGTTTAATTCCACGTAAAATTGCGACCATAGGAAACTCAGTCATTAATTCATTAAAAGATGCCATTATTATTTATTTCCTTTTATTATTCTCGACGATACGTTTTGTTGTTTTTACTGACGAGCTAAACGTGTTAAACCACGGATACTGGCTTCACTCGCATTCAAACATTGGGCCACAATACGTTGAAACGACAAAGCTATTTGATATCGTTCACTAAGGTGTTCATTGCCAATGATTAAGACGTTTTTTATTGGTTGTGGCTGCGTTGCCAACATGTCGTTTACGTCATGCCCTATGATAATGCCGGAAAGGTAATCTCGAACCTGCTCGGTAGGTAAATCCCCGCAAACATAATCACTGCGCACGCTAAAAAGATGATGTAATATGCCACCAGCTGCCTGGCTAGCGACTAAGCCTTTTTGAAATGCTTTTTTGTTAAACAAATTATTTTTAGGCAATCCCTTTACTAAACTAGATTCATTGTTCAATCGTGCGAACAATTCGCCTGAAAAACTGGTAGAAAATTGTGTTACTTTCCCCTGAGACAAAGGCACCCATTTGCTATGGGTGCCTGGTAGGCAACACAAAACATCTTCATCTATTTTCCCTTGCTCATTTAGCCAATCCATAACACCTAATAACTGAGTCTCTTCACCACGCATCACATCAAAATGCCCACCGATACCAATACTTTGAAGCCCTGGTACAATCGCTACATCACAAGGCAAATTACTCTTAAGCCAACGTAAATGTTTAGATAGTGTGTCTAATTGAATAGGACAAATTCTATAAGGTACTTCTTGCCAACCACCGCGACTACCAACCATACCCGCCATATAGATAGGAATATCAAGTTGTAGCCAATCACTAAAAAGCTCACCGAGAACAGATTCAAACTCGATACTATCAAGGGTTAATATGCCTCTATCACTACTTCTTTGAGTGTGAATATATCCAGTTTGATCTACCAAAAAAGCACGCAAATTAGTGGTTCCCCAGTCCACGGCAATACACAAAGGTTTGAAAGAAGCTGAGTCAACTACCGAACTATTTTGTGTCATCACAAACACCTTTCGTTTACGGTGAGATTTTGCCCTGATATCATACGGCTGTTATCAGGGCCCAATAGCAATATTAGATCTGCCACGTTTTCTGGCTTAATTTTCTCTTTCAAGGCTTGTTGAGTCATTAGTGCTACCTCTAAAAACACTACGTTTTATATACTCGGCCAAATTCACTAAGATACGTACTACAAGTGGTCAATTTACTCCAAGAGTTATAAATGCCAATAATTAGGTTGATTGTTAAATTCGTGGTTTGGTAAATCTTGATTTTTCATCCAACCACGATGAACAAAACTATTTTTAATTTAACTTGCCAGTATTATTATTTGGCTATAATAGTGGTTGTTTCTCAGTGTGAACCTTTGATTAGAATACAGGCTGTCATATTGATCTGACAACTCATTTAACAAAATGATGGAATAGAGTTCTACTTTCTGTAACATTTGATAAAGAGTTTATAGAATTAAGTTCCAAAAAATAATATAAAGCAATATGAGATCTTTTCATGAATAAAAGTGAAGATGCTTTGAGACGTTTTAGTACTAAAGAGAATTATTCACCTTCTAAGCCATGGATGGGTTTGACCGTCCCCCAATTTTTGCAACTGGGACATTGCCAATGCAATTGATAGCCAGAAAAGCCGCATTGATGACATTGAAATTTTGGTTTAGATTGGGCCAGTTGACCAATTAAGTCATACAAAACTTCTAAATGCTGTTGGTTTTGACCTCTAGAACCCTCCATCTGTAGGCTTATTAACTCTTTAAATCCTTTTACCGTTGGATGAAAGCGTAATTGCTGGACCATAAACATTTCGGCACGTTCTTTATCATCCACCATATAGTGCTGAGCCAGCGCTAAGATTAAGGTGGCTGAAGGCTTTTTCTGATTTTGCTTTTGCAGAAACTTCACAAAACCATTATGTCCCCATACACGTTGGTAGCAATCTTTCAACTTGGGGATAATCACCGAAATGTAATCTACATCTTGTTTCGCCACTTGTTTTAATTCTTTGATGGCATCACTATAACGACGTTGATCACTTAACACATCGGCAGTACCAATACTGGCACGCACACAGTTAGGATCGACGCCTAGGGCTTGTTTGTAATGCTGAAAGGCCATTTTTAATTGATTTTGTTTAACGAATTTTTGGGCTATTTCACAGTGAAAATGTGCTAGGCGTTTGATTTCTTTTTTATCAGGTGCGTCTTTAATTAGCTCAGTGCCAATTTGAATAGCTTTGTCCCAGCTTTGCTCAAATTCGTATAAATCGACGAGTAAGGTTAAAATCTTTGAATAAAATTCACTTTCTCGTGACGCTGTTGCCATGTTGAGTAACAAACGACTGGCTCTATCTAATAATCCTGCAGACATAAAATCGCTGGCAAGTTCAAGCTGAACCATACGCATTTCGCGAGAGGAAACTTCTGGACGAGCTAATAAGCTTTGATGTACGCTAATAGCTTTTTGAATTTCACCTTTTTTACGAAACAAACTTCCTAATGTAAGATGAATATCGAAAGTATCAGAATTGATTTCAAGTGATTTAACAAAAGCATCAATTGCTTCAGCATGTTGATCATTAAGGAGATGTTTCAAACCACGAAAATAGTCTGGAGGGACATTTTTTTTCTCGCTTTCAGATTTTTTAGCCGGTTTTTTTCGCACCATTATCCAGCCAAGAAACAGCGCAACAAAAAGAACAGTAAATAACTCAACTTCTGTCAACGCCACTACTCTTTTCCTACTGATAATTCTTGAGTAATCGATGCTTTAAGAAGAATCTCTAATTCTTGATGTGCTTTGCTAAGACGCTTATTAAGAGCTCTCACTTGATGTTCTGAGCGTAAATAACTCACTGAACTAATCAGTAGAGCGACGCAAGCACCAAAACTAAACGAAAGTATTATGTAAAGTGCGACACTCAATTGTGGCCCCTGCCAAAATATAAGATCAATGTATATAAGTTGGGAATTTCGAATAGCAAAAAATACTCCAATCGCCAAAAAGAAGACAATTAGGATGGTTAAAACAACTCTTTTAAGCCATTTAAACATAAAGCGACCTATCAAATTATAACGGCGATATTATGCCGTCATAACTCAAACAATTTGAGGCATAAAAGGTACAAATTAGCTGAGTTTGTTAATTTCATTGTCTGGTGAGTTTACCAGTTTTCGCAACTCTTTGCCTGGTTTGAAGTGAGGAACATATTTGGCAGACAATTTAACAGATTCGCCTGTTTTAGGGTTACGGCCCACTCTTGGAGCACGGTAATGTGATGAAAAGCTACCAAAACCTCTGATTTCTATGCGTTTACCATTTGCCAAAGAATCCGACATATGATCAAGCATAGTTTTTATGGATTGTTTAATATCTTCTATTGGCAGATGTGATTGCTGATTAATTAGTATTTCTATCAGCTCAGATTTTGTCATTTTTGTCTCCACGACTATATTTTGACCATGTGGTAAGACTAGCTAAATCTAAAAAGAAAGCAATCATTCATAGAACTCAAAGAGCAATATGAGGCCATTTTTTACAATATTTAAAGAAATATTATAAAGACAACTCATTTGAAGACTAGTATCTACCTTAGTGAGCATTCTATAATGTTTTACATATTTATTACCATTAGAAGATAATGCGATGAGCTACAACAAAATTCCTACTGGAAAAGACGTTCCAAATGACATTAATGTTATTATTGAAATTTCTGCTCAAAGCAGCCCAGTAAAGTATGAAGTTGATCATGAAATGGATGCTTTGGTTGTGGATCGTTTCATGACTGCGCCTATGTTTTACCCGACGAATTATGGTTATGTAAACAATACATTGGCTGATGATGGTGATCCAGTTGACGCATTGGTTATCACACCTTATCCAGTAGTTACAGGTTCTGTTATTCGTTGCTGTCCAGTTGGCGTATTAAACATGTTTGACGAAGCGGGTATGGACGCCAAGCTGGTTGCTGTTCCTCATGAGAAACTAAGTAGAGAATATAGCCACATTCAAAATGTGGATGACATTTCACAACTGCTTCGTGAGCAAATTGAATATTTCTTCGAAAACTACAAAACTCTCGAAAAAGGTAAGTGGGTGAAAGTAGAAGATTGGGCAAATGTTGACGAAGCGAAAAAAGTTATTGTTGAAGGTGTAGAAGCCTTTAACGCTCAGTAATTCGTTTAAAACGAATTACTGTCAGCATAAAAAACTGATTTCAGGATCAATCAGATTGCTGATAAACCTTAGTATTTTTACTAGATTTTGTTAGAATGATATTCATTAGTATGAGCTTTTAAATGAGTAAAATTAGCATATAGGAAAGTACCCAAGATCAATTTTTTATTTTCTGCTCGAGAAACGATTTTATCGAAAATGTGTTGACAGACATTCTGAGTTATTAACACGTTGAATATGATTCTGATTTAATATCAAGGAATTTGGCACCTTATTTGGTAAGTCTTAATCCTAAGAACCAACGAAAGGCAATGTTCAAGTGAGTGTTTTTTGTCAACTAACACTCACTGTGTATGCATAATAAATAACCAGGAAACGGTAGTCTAAATACGAGAGTAGGACTAAGAGCCATATGGCTAGTATCTATATAGCAAAAATCTTTAACGAGATTATGAAGTAGTCGTGAAGAGCTAATTTGTCAATACAGAAAAACTTCAGCAAGAACTGGGTTGAAGGACGTTCCTTAACGTATCGTATAAAGTTATTATAAAAAATTCTCGACATCTTTTTTAATTTATTTACATCGTGCATTAAAGTCTCATAACATCTCTAATTTGTTAATAACTTAGGCACTTATCCACTTCATTGACGGCTACTTAGAATGATGGCTATACATCGGTGAATGGTCTCTAATCGGATGTCTAGAATATGTTATGTGTGAGTGTGAATTTATTTCCTACTTATTCTATTAGCAGGGCTATTGTGTTGGTTTTGTGCATTAAATTTAGTTTATTAGGTTTTAGTGGAT
>JACLAC010010303.1_pt1 | contig 20046 bp, 14 predicted proteins | sample 8027881 | NCBI WGS metagenome assembly JACLAC01 (sample SAMN15725517, study PRJNA655200) | protist metagenome | isolation source: fluorescence activated cell sorting (FACS) single amplified genomes of... | place: Spain: Blaines Bay Microbial Observatory, Mediterranean Sea | collected 2016-01-19 | reverse complement strand
CCTAGATCATTCAAACGGACGAAGTTTTGCTTTTTATGAAAAAATAGAATTTGGTGTATTAAAGAAGTTTTGGGTCTTGTTGAAGAAGATTTTTCATTTTCACCAAAAATGGTTCCTAGTCTCAAAATAATAAAATTTGTAGAGTCTTGAATTTTACTATGATAAGAAATAGTATTTTCGACTGCTAATTTATGATAGAAGTAATTATTTCTAGGAAGTATTGAATCAACTTCATTATTCAGTAAATCTTTTCTTTGATTTTTGTAAATCCCAGCTGAACTAATAAACACGAAACGTTTAACAAAAGATTTTAACGAAAGTTCAATCAACTTTGATGAGGTTAAAATATTTAAATTTTCAATTTTTTGTGCCGACATACTTTTGGTATTAGTATCAGTAATAAACGCACAATGAATTACTATATCAATTGAAAATCTATCGAAAAGCAAAGTCAGTTCTTCAACTTTAGAAAGATTAATTATAATTTCATTAATATTTTTATTACATTTTGAGCGAAAAGAAGGTTTATCCCATGGGCTCACAAGAGCATATACATAAGATTGTGAATCAGAGGAGATCGATTCCACTAAGAAACTGCCGATGAACCCCCCTGCTCCAGTTATCAATACATTCATTTCATGTATGGGTAATGTATTAGGTTAGGACAATTAGCTATATATTTGATTGATATTGTCAGAATTCATGTCAAACCTTGACCTACAATTATAGTCACCAATTCCCCCACCACCAGCAGTGATAACTTCAACATATTCCAGTTTTCCGATGACAAGCGGGTCATCAGTCTGATCTTTTCCATTAACAAGTATTTTTGCGCTACCTCCGTTGCTACCGCCCAATAAGCCTTTTGGTGGGTTCTTCATAAAATTAGGTCTGAAACTGAATTGAAGTGGTTGGTCGGAGAGCGATGTTATTTTGACATATTGACCTGATCCACCACGGAATTTCCCTTTGCCAGCTGTGTCAGGTGCAAGATTTCTTTCAACTAGAATTGGGGCTCTAGACTCTGCAAATTCAGTTTGAATCATCGTGCAATTAGTTGGATAGACAGTGCAATCAAGTCCGTCCCGAGTTGCCAGAGCACCAAGCCCCCCCTTGGGCATAAAGGTCATTGCAAAATATTTACTTTTTTCGTCATAGCCAGAAGCTCTAAAAATTACATTGTGACCACAACCAGCCATTACCCAATCATCAAATGCAGTTGCCAGAGCAATATTGATGAGTGAACTAATATGAATTCCAGTTCTCGTTCTTGCATAAACTGGAACAGGTTTTTTTGCATTCAATATACTATTTTCATCAACTATTATCTTAATTGGGCAGTATTGAGCACCTAAATTTGGAACATTGTCAAAAAGAATAAACTGAAAGGCATAGAAGGTGTCGGAAAATGTGTAACTGTAAGGCACATTTATAGGTAGCCTTTCACGTTGTTTTTCTGAGCCTCTATAATCTACGGTTATGTCTTCATCTGTAATTTCTATTTTAATTTTCAATTCAATATCTTGTCTCTTTACTGGGTCATTGGATGTAAGTACACCATCAGCAACAAGTTCTCCAGAATATATTCCTTTAGGAAATTTTGAAAGTCTGTCAATATAAGCTTTTTGCATTCTTTTTGAGAATTGATCTGCAACTTCATTAAGACTAAGTTCCAAATTTGAATTAAATAATTTTGTAAGTTTTCTTGAAATCGTTTTGATTGTTGAAATCATAGCATAAATATCGCCAAGAACTAATTCAGGAAGGCGTACATTACTTTCTATCAAATGGATTATTTCTGAGTTTATATTTCCTTCATTAAAGAGTTTCATGGGTGGTATCATCAAACCTTCTTCATAAAAATCCCAAGCACGGAAATCACCGATTGTTCCACCAATATCAGCAACATGTAATATTGTTCCTACATATCCTTTAAGTGTATTGCCACTGTACAGTGGTGCTACCAGCAACGTATCGGATTTGTGACCTGAACCAATCCACGGATCGTTAGTGATGATAATGTCATCGGGCCGAATATTACTACTGAATTTCTCCGCTATAATTCTAATGGATCTAGGCATGCATGTTATGAAAAGCGGCATACATTCTGTTGGCATAGCGACGGCTCTACCGAGTTGGTCACAAATGACTAAAGAGTAGTCTTTCCCATCTCGTACGGCACTAGAAAAAGCAGTCTTCATCAAAACTCTGTCTGCTTCGTCTGCAATTGATCGTAATCTCGCTAAAATTATTTCAAGATTTACTGGATCTTTGAAGTCGAAGTGATGGATTTCGTTACTGGATTGATTTACAAATACTTTTATGTCCCCATTCTTCAATAAGGTAAAGGTACCATCAGGACCGACAGCTATTGTAGTGTTCTTAGATTCTATGATTGCTGGTCCAGCAATTTCCTTATTCGTTCTTAGGCTTCCGTAGTCGTAAACATCAACTGCTAACCAATTACCAGAAGACTCAAACCAAACATCTCTTTTGCAGGATGATTTCTCCAAAGAACAATTTGCAGAAGGAAGTAAAGAAATTTCTGGAGAACTTTGAACAATTGATATTTTCACTGCTGAAATAAAAATATTGTAATCAAGAGAAATTCCATAAAGTTCAATATATTTATTGGAGAAATTTTGTCTGATAATCTCAATTGAATCTGCAGGTTTAAACGGAATTAAAATATCATAACCTTGACCTTCGTACCTCATTTCAAGGAACAGGGAAAATTCTAAAAGTCCTGATTCCTGTAACTGATCATCTATCAGATCATAAGTTTTTTGCTTACATTGGTCGACAAAAGAGTTCAGTTCAGAAAAAGTGAGATTGTTCAACAATGAAATAAATGAATAATTTTTCTCAATTGAAATATGAGAGGTTAAGAAGCCGTAAGCAGATAAAATTCCTGCTAAATTAGGGACAACAAATGAAGAAATCTGGAGTTTCTTGCAAATATCATAAGCGTGGAGTGGACCAGCACCACCAAACGAGTAAATGGTTGATTGTCTATGGTCTTCACCAAGTTCAGTGACGTGCAATTTGATAGCTTGACTCATGTTCTCATTTACAACTTTTCTGATTCCAGTCAGATATTCATCAAATCCGTAATTATGCTTTTGAGCTATTTGTTTAACTACCTCAATCGTCCGGTTTATGTCTAATCCAAGATGGCCCGCAAGTAATTTATCTGGTGACAAATATCCTAAAAGCAAATTGACGTCAGTAATTGTAACGTTTTTACCACCTAAATCGTAACAAATGGGGCCTGGATCTGACCCAGCACTTTCGGGTCCAATCTTTAGAAGGCCAAGTTCATCTACTCTCGCGATACTCCCACCACCTGCCCCGATTTCAAGCATGTGAATACTAGGAACTTTTACTTTGATACCACTACCAGGTTTATCTTGGTGGATACGCCCAAATTCAAACTCACTTGCTTTTCCGGGCTTATAATCTTTAAGCAAACAAATCTTTGCAGTCGTGCCACCCATATCAAAAGCAATACAATTATTATTTTTACTATTACGTGAAATTGAGCTTACAGCTAGTGCACCACCGGCAGGGCCCGACTCAAGTAATCTGATAGGAGTCAAAATAGATTCCTTGAGTGATGAAAGTCCACCGTCAGACCAAATAAGACTAAATTTATCAATACCAATTGCATGTAAATTATGGTTTAATTCGATAAGGTACTTTTCAGCAATAGGTTGAATGTAAGCATTTGAACAAGTAGTATTTAATCTATCAAATTCACCTATTACTGGTGAAATATTGGAAGAAACACTAATGTGTAAATCAGGCCTTTTCTTCAATAAATAATTTTTTAAAAGATCTTCATGAATAGAATTTTTATAACTATGGAGAAAAACAATGGCCACAGATTTAATACAATGCTTATCAATAAACATTAAATATGGATCTATAGATTCTAAATTAATTTTTTTAAAGATAGTACCATCAACTAGAATCCTTTCGCTAACTTTGAATCTAAAATTTTTGGGAACTAAAACATCAGGCTTTTTTAAAAATTTATCATAGGGGTCATATCTATTTCCTTTACCGGTATATATAATATCTTCGGCACCCTCTGTAACAAACAAAGCTGGCGGATCCTCTGATCTTGAAATAAGGGCATTTGTAAATAATGTCGTACCATGAATAACTTCAACATCAGTAGTATTGGAGAATTGAATCGAATTCTCATCAATAATTTTAGAAAGACCTTCTAAAATAGGTATTTGAGGATTATCATGGTTAGTTAAGACTTTTTGTTCATGATATACGTTATTGGAAACATTTAATAAAATGATATCAGTAAAAGTTCCACCAACATCAATCCCAATTTTCATTGAGGTCTTGTTATTCATATAATTTCTAGGTCCTTAAGAGCTTGCACACTAGCATCTAAATTACTTAATTTCATAAAACTATAATTAGGGGAGTATATTAAACCCTGAGCTCCAGCTTCAACGCTGTTTTTTACACTTTGGTAAACCATCTTAGGAGTACATTTGGCCTGATTATTGTTGTGAGCGGGTGCATCTATACCAATCCCCATATAAACTGGTACTTTATTGTCAACACCATCAACAGCGTCTTTGCATTGTGTATAAACATAATGTTCAGTGTCCAGACTAGTGGAGATTAGTTCTTCCCAGTTATTTGTACCAAGAGATAACAGATTATTAAAACAACTGATTAACTTTTGGGGTGATTCAGAAAATATATTTTTTGCCCAAAAATTAATTTCTTTGGCGTAAATGGATCCTGCCTGATGCTGATAAGTTATTGGCTTGACCCAATCAGAATAATCAAGAGTCTCATCCCATGGCCATTGAGCCTTCCGAAGTGGACTAAAATGGTTTCTATTCCAAACATTTAGCCCAAACTCCAAGTCTTTATTTATCCATTTAACGATTCCATATAATTCTTTATCAAGATTCTTGTTATTTTCTAACCACAACTTTTCCCAAAGTAGAACTTCAGGGTTATAGAGTAAGAGTTGGAAGAATTGAATATAAGAAAGTTTATTTTGATTATTCTTAATGTTGGAAAGAATCGATTGAAATGCTTTTTTGATACTCTCAACATCTAAATTTCTTGATAATGCGAATTGAACAAAATCATCAGAAAAATCTGTAGGACACTTACCTTGTATTAATTGATCAAGTGGACTACATCTTTCATTGCACCACATAACTCCATCAATATCATAAGACATGCATTGGTCTTCAACAATTGCTTTTATCCAGTTACGGTAGTTTGAATTGAATGTGCTTGGTTCGTCACCCGTTCTTCCAATTAAATCTTTTTCTAACAGATTTACTATATTTGGAACATCAATAGTTTGTACGGAACCATGACCTTCGTATTTAAAAAAGGGTTCCATCAATTCGATATAAACTTTAATATCTAATTTTTTACATTCAGAAATAATTTCAAATAAAATATCATTACTTTGAAACATTTCATCTTGAGTATAAAATTCTTTAATATTCGTTTGAGAATAATATATAGGGTTAGGTCTAAAATAAGCACCACCCTTCAAATTAATTGGTTTTGATACACCATGGTCAGGCCATCCATCAACATCGTAAGATATACTTCTTCCAACTTTTAAAGCTAACCAAGATACAGTGCAAACAAAAATCGCATTGATTTTGAACCTTGATTTCAGTAACAAAAGGCATTCGCGTACACCTTCATCAACAAAACTTAGCGGATTTATTTGTATTCCATTTAAGAATTGATTTCTCATCTTTTACTCGTCGATTATGGAACCATTTCAATGTCATCAAAGTGAATCCGAAGGATAGAATTCAAATCTGATAAGTCAAATTGAACATCAATCGCTGATACATTTTCTTGAAGTTGATCAACAGAACGAACTCCACATATTACAGATGGTATATTTGAATGAGTTAGTAACCAACCGAGTGAAAGTTGCGTTAAAGAAATATTAAATTTTTTACAGAAATCTTCGAGATCTTGAAGGAATTTGAAATTTTTTTCAGTAAAAAGGTCCTTCATATAGGTAGCCCACGTTGCACGAGAATTGTTGGGAATAACATTATTAATATATTTTCCAGTGAGGAATCCACTTGCAAGTGGGAAAAATGGAATGAAATCAAATTTCTCATAATCTAAATAAGAGCAAATTTCATTGTATTTGTCATGCTTTAATAAATTAAACTCGGATTGAATACAAATCGGTCTAATATTGTAACGATGTTCAGCAAAAGTATTAAACATTGCAGTTTGCCAAGGGTTGAAGTTTGATAAAGCAACAAATCGAATTTTCCCCTGATTTTCTAAAGTTTTTAAAGCTTTCAAAGTTTCTTCAATGGGTGTATTATCATCCCATTGATGGAGATAGAGAATATCTATGTAATCAGTTCCAAGGCTAACTAAGCTTTGCTCAACATTCTTAAATATATTTACTGATGAAAGTTTTCCATGAGCTTTATCATTATCATTAGGCCACCCAACTTTTGTTGCAACAACAAAATCATGACGTCTTTTCTTTATTGCTTTTCCAATTAATTTTTCTGATTCACCTTTTGCATAGACATTTGCTGTGTCAATATGGTTTATACCAAGATTAAGGCATTCATCAATTATGTTTACAACTTCACTTTGATCTACCTTGTGACCAAAACGATTTGTTCCTATACCAATTGTTGAAACGCTTAACCCAGTTTCTTGGAAAAATCTATAATTCATAGTTATCTAATGAAAGTGTATTTTTAATAAATATATCTATAATACTTTTCAAGATTAATTGTTTTTCTTTTCTTATTCGACTCAATACAAGCTTCAATAACAGCATAACTTTTAAGATAATCGATTAAATTAGTTTGCATTGGTGTATTAGTATCTTTGTAATTAAGGTAATCTTGAAGATATTTGTATGTATCACTCTCAAAACTCTTATCTTTACTAATTTTAATTTGTTTTAAATCTTCAGCATCTTTCTCTGTTTTAAAATTTGTACCAATTAGTCCTAATTTGCTTTCCAACTGAGCGAAATTTAAATCGGAAAATTGATCCTTTTGTATTATTACACCGTTTTGAAAATCAGTTCTCCACTCGAAGGAAAATTTATTCCAACCTGACGTCCACGTCCCAATATAATTAACGTGAAAATTTTTAAAATTTAGCAAAATTGATACAGAACAATCACCTTCATACGAACTCCAAGGAACGCGCCATGTTTGAGCAGTCACATCCTGGATTTCAGATTGATAACAATATCGCATAAGATCTATGTGGTGGATCGTTTGCTCCAATAACATTGGTTGAGTCATCCCTATTGGATACTTATTTAGATCATCACGATAGGGATTCCTATTTCTTATATATCGAAAACTGCTATATCCAATTGGACCGAATCTTTCCGAATCAACTAAAGTTTTATATTCTTTTGAAGTATTTAAGTAACGAAAATTCATTCCCACAATTACCGTCGAATTTGAATCATTAACAATTTCTTTTAATTTTAAAGAACTTTTAAAGGATTCAGTAAGTGGTTTTTCGCAAATTATATCGATATTTTTACTAACAATATCTTTTATCTGGTTGAAATGAACATTCGGTGGGGTCGCTAAAATAATACAATCAAATTCAATGTTTTGTAAGCACTCTACACTTTTAAAAAACTGTTCACCCTTTTTTAATACTCTTTTGCAATCATTAAATTTCTTATCATCATTTTCGACAATTCCAACTAGTTGAATTCTTTTAATTTTCCTTACTGCTTTGAGCCATTGCTTTCCGCGCACTCCAAATCCAACAAGGATTAATTTTAAATTTCTCATTTAAGAATTTAAATCAATTGGATTAGATTGTTTATGCGATAAATACAAATTATGTAAAATATTTAGAGCCTGAAATCCATCATCAAATCCTATATTTGGACTTAATTTATCTTTGGTATAATTGATAACCTGAACAATCTGTTTTTCAAAATTATAATTATCACTTAATCCTTTTTCATTTTTGTAATCAAAAGTTTTACCTTCTGTAATTAATTTTACACCTTTTTTTACAGTCAATTCAATAATTCCATTCTGGTAATAAAAGGTAGTTTTCCACCTGGTAATGTTCTTGTCTTCCACAACAGCAACATTTAAGTTTGAAATAATACCATTTTCAAACTCTAATCTACATATTGCTGATCTTTCGATATTCGTATTTTGGATCATTTCTAACCTGGCTTCTACTCTTTTGCATCTATCTGATATCAACCAACTTAACATGTCAATTGTGTGGATTGCACTATAAATTAAAACTCCTCCTCCTGATATACTATAATTTAGCAACCATTCTGGGTAGGGATTTCTTTTAAGAGTATAGATTTCTGAGTTTGTTGATATTAATTTGCCTAATATCCGTTCGTCCATCAACTTTTTAATTTTGCATACTTCCCTTCTAAATCTATGTACGTAGCTTACTGAAACCTTTTGTTTAAGATTTTCAATCTTTTTTTCAAAATCAATTGCTTCATCTAAATTCAAACACATAGGTTTTTCGATTAGCACATGATTACCTTTATTCAAAAAGTGAATTGAACATTCTTTAAGCATTGAATGGGGTAATGAAACCACTACTATGCCATCGGTCTGATCAATCAATTCGTAATTATTTACTTTTCTTATTTCTGTTTCGAGTTCAAGTTTATCAAATACGTTTGGATCCTTTTCAGCTAAAGCAAAGATTTCAATATCTTTTAATTTTGCTACTGCGTTTAAGTGTCGTAATCCTGCTTGGCCTAAACCGATTATTGAAATTCTTTTCATTGCTTTATTTTAATCCATTGGCTGAATAATCTTTTCCTGGAATTATTATTTTTCGAATAGCCTGAAATGTTTTCTTTCATAATTTCCCATTGCCTTGATGCTTCTTCTATCAGGTTATTCTCATCCATATTTTCTATTTTTTTATCTTTCATTAAGATCTTTCCGTTAACAATCACCGTATCAATATGTGTTGAATTACAATTCATCACTAATGTTGTGATTGGATCATCGATTATCCCCGATTGTAATCCACCTATATCTATTAAAAGCATATCAGCAAAAGAGCCTTTTTTAATTCTTCCAATTCTGTTGCAACCTAATGCTTTTGCCCCGCCAATGGTAGCTATGTTGAATAAGTCTTTTGGATTCCCTGATTTGACTGACCTGTCTTTTAATTTTGTAAGGTAACTTGCACATGTTAATTCGTTAAGCATATCCTGAGGATAAGTATCAGTACCAATTCCGACATTTATTCGTTTATTAATTAATTTTTGTAGGGAGTTAAGTCCATAGCCTTTTCTTAGATAGACTTTTGGGCAGTGGCAGATATTTACTTTATTTTCTTTCAACATTTTTAAATGGTCATGATGTAACATTGCATTTGATTTTCCGCTTGATAGATAAATTGCATGTGTTATCAACAATCCTTTATTTAATAAACCTAATGAATCTAGTCTTTTTAGTGGATCCTTATTCGAAAGTTGTAAGTTTCTTTGAAAGTCGTCTTTGTATTGAGCTGCATGCATTCTAATATTTAATCCTAAATCTTCTGCTAATTCTTTTGTGTGTCTTAGTAGTTGATCGCTGCAGCTTTCAAGTGTATACGGAAATAAAAATGTCTTTATTCTTTTATCTTTTAGTCTTTTTATTGCTACCGAAAAATTGCCTGCTTGTTCTAATCCTTCCTTCCCTTCATGTTTATCGTATACATAAATTTTTTTGTCATTCTTGTAAAACTTACAGTAGTCCTGAAAGTTATTCGCAAAATAACCTCTTAGACCTAATTTTTGAGTTTCCTTTATTAATTCCCAATTTTGTTCTATTTGGTCGCTATATCCTTTCATTGCCATTGAAGTAACAGAACAAAATGTTGTGGAACCTCCCTTTAGAATATTTGCCACAGAGTATTTAGCCGAAATTTCAAAAAACTCGTCCTTTAAGTTATTTTTTATTCTCCAATACTCATCCTTTGGGATTTTTGTTAGGTTCTTTTTCATTAACAAAGTTTGAATATCTATATTTGAGACGCAGTGTAAGTTTACAAAACCTGGTGAAAGTATTTTATTTCCTCCAACTAGTGTTTCGACTTTTGAATACTTCTTCTTGTTATTAGGCCCAACATACAATATTTTATCATTTTCATAAACAACACAACCATTCTCATATACACAATGACTACTATCTTTAAATCCAATCACGTATTTTGCTGTTATTTTTTTCCTTTTATTGTCGCTTTGCATTTATTCTTGGGTCTGTATGATCGCGTATGCAGTCTGTTATTTGATTAATTGACAATACTGTTATCAGAATCACTAATCCAGGGAATGTGCTTATCCACCATGCTTGATTCATAAAATTTCTACCCTCAGCTGTCATCAACCCCCATTCTGGTGTTGGTGGTTGCGCGCCCATGCCGAGAAAGCTCAATCCTGATCCTACTAATATTGCATTTCCCAATTGTAATGAAGCCATTATCAAAATTGATGAACTCATATTTGGTATTATATGTTTTATCATGATTAAAAGGTTACTTACTCCTATACTTCTTACTGCCTCGATATATTGCATCTCTCTTACTTCTAAAACCTTTCCACGAGCAAGTCGTGCATATTCTGGAATTGATGAAACGCCAACCGCCAACGTTACGTTTATTAAACCCGGTCCCAGGACTGCTATGATTATTAACGCTAATAGAATACCAGGAAATGCTAATAATGAATCCATTAATCGCATGATGATATTATCTAACCAACCCCCATAATATCCAGATATTATCCCTAAAAATGATCCTGTTGATAAACCAATAGCAACGCTTGTTATTCCAATCAATATTGATATTCTTCCTCCATATATTATCCTACTTAAAATATCTCTACCTAAACGATCCGTTCCGAACAAGTGTTCTAAATTGGGAGCTTTCCTCCCTTGCATACTTATTTGAATTGGATCATACGGTGCTATAAATTCCGCAAAAATTATGAGTATCCCGATGAAAAATAATATTAATCCAAAAAATATAAATTGTTTTCTTTTGATTAAATCTTTCATAAAATACCTTATTGATATTTTATTTTAGGATTTATGTAGGCATACGTAACATCAACCAGATAGTTAACAATTACGTAAGTTGAAGCAACGAAGAGAATTGTTCCTTGAACTAACGGATAATCCTTCCATAGAATACCATTGACGAGTAGTCGTCCAATACCTGGTCTACTAAAGACGGTTTCAGTTACAACAGCACCCGCTAGCATATTTCCAAATTGTAATCCCAGAATTGTGATAACTGGTATCAGTGCATTTTTAAGACTATGTTTCCAATATACTAATCTCCCGGGAAGACCCTTTGCCCAAGCCGTTCTTATGTAATCTTGATTGAACACTTCTATTAAACCATTTCTAAATAATCTACTGATTAAACCTGATGAAACAAATCCTAGTGTTGTTGCAGGCAAAATATCACTAGCGATTGATGTTGCACCACTCGCCGGTAACAGTTTCATGTTAAATGAAAATAACAAGATTGATAACAGTCCTAACCAGAAAATCGGCATCGAAACGCCTATCAATGATATAGTCATAAAAGTGCTATCAATCCAAGTGTCTTTGTACAGTGCTGCTAGAAATCCAGTTGAAATTCCAATAATGATTGCTATCAGTAGCCCCATAAAGCTAATTCTCAGTGTGTATGGGAACTTTTCTAAGACTATATCAATGACTGGCATTCTATACCGGATTGATTCGCCTAGGTTTCCTTTCAAAGCGTTTGTTACAAAATCAGCATATTGTATATGTAGTGGTCTATCTAAGCCTAGATTTGATCTTATTTGTTCTAATCTTTCTTTTGAAATCGAACCTCCCTCTGCTCCGGCCAACATTAGTTCTGTTGGATCACCTGGGAGGACATGCATTATGGAAAAGACAAAAAAACTGACTAGAATTAGGACTGGGATGAGTTGTATCAGTCTTTTGATTGTGTAATTGAACAATCTAATAAGGTAGGATAAAGATTGATAATTGCTTGTTGCTTTTATAAGTTATTGAAAGATTTTTCTTTTAATATATGTTCATTTTCCTTGTATCTGCAGGGACATCAGTCCCTGCATGTAATTTAATTTAATCTATATACGTATTATAGACATAAAACCATCCTCCTTGAGCCCCGAGTTGGAAATCCTTTACTGAATTGTTGTGCACATAAATCATTGCTTGACCCATTGTCGGTAGTTGGATTGCGTTCTCTTGTATTATATTTTGAGCCTGCTTAGCAAGATCACATGCTTTGCTTGGTACAACAGTGTTTTTCATTTCAACTAGAATTTTATCAAGATTTTGATCTTCGAACCCAGTCCAAGCCCAGCCCCCTGGTCCGGTATTCCCAGAATGGTAAACAAGATGGAGCACATCTGGGACTGGTACCCTTTGTCTTTCATACATCAAATCAAATGTTTTCTTCTGAGCTCTTTCCAATTGTATTGGTCCTGGTACGATCTCCAGTTTGAGGTCAATTCCTGCCATCCGCAATTGCGCTTGCAGCGCTTCACCTTTAGCTTGTCTGCTCAGTGCAGTCCATAATACTTGAAGTGGTGTCCCATCCTTCATACCTGCTACGCCGTATGATTCGTAAACACCGTCACCATCTTTGTCTTTGTATCCTGCCTCTTCGATTAGCATTTTTGCTTTATCTAAATCATATTCGTACCTGTTTTCGATTTCCGAATTGAAGCATGTGTGAACGCTATTGAGAGGGCCATTCATTGGAAGATACCTTCCTTCATAGACCAATTCATTCAAGGCTTTCTGATTCGTTGCATACCTTATAGCTTTTCTTACTAAGATATTGTCTAAAGGTGCTTTCGTTACATTCATCACGTATTGCATTCCAGTTCCTGCCTGAAAGCCTGAAATGACTTCGTAGGTTGGATCCCCCTCATATTGTGAAACAAATTGAGCTGGAGTATCCCAGATCAAATTTGCCTCTCCAGTACTGACGATTGTTCCCCTTACCATTTCTTCATCAATGAATTTCACAGTTATCATTTCCAAATTGACTGGCCCTTTATCTTTTTGTATTGAGGGGCCCCAATTGTACTCTGGCCATTTTTTAAATTTGGCATAATTGTTTGGAACCCATTCTTCAAGTGTGAAAGGACCTGTACCGATAAGCTTATTAGAGAATTCAGAAACTGAATTCTCTTTCAGGGCCTTGGGGGACCAAATTACTAATTGCGTGGCTAATGTCTGGAGAAAATTTGCAAAGGGTTTTTTGTGAGTTATTTTTAGTTGATATTCACCAACGACTTCTATTGATTCCAAATTTCCAAACTCAGCAGCTGCCTCTCCACTCCCGCTGTCAGGATTTAATATTCTTTCTATATTGTATTTTACAGCTTCAGCGTTGAATTTTGTACCATCATGGAATTTAACGTCATCTCTAAGACTAAACGTCCACATTAAATTGTTCGATGAAATTTCCCAATTTTTTGCAAGATGCGGTTCATATTTGGCACCATTGGGATTTATAAACACTAGTCTGTCTGCAACAAAATTATTTAGGACTTTCGCACTATCATAAGGATCTAACTGACTGTCTAAATTCGCCGGTTCACTTTTCCCGTTCATCGCTATTATCAAATGCCCTCCCTTAGCGAGCGCAAGACTGCTGTAAATCAATACAACTACTGTAATGAATATTTTTTTCATTTCTAACTCCTGGAATGCAAAAATTCAGACTTGTCCTTCAGAATGAAGTGAAACCACTTGAGCAAAATAGATGCCTTTCTTAATATATTGAAATCATTCAGAATTACATTATTATACATCTCCTTTGTGGCCAAAAATTAATCAGTGTGCTGAATTTTCATCAATTCTTAGATCAAAATTCTGGGGTATTTTAATATATAACGCTAAACGAAATAATTATTTGTTGAGATTTTCCATGCAAGTAGAATGAGAGATATCTTCTACAGTTTGTTCATTACTCGTAATTCACTTTGTTATAGTTATTCCCTTCTCTGAAGTCATAATGTAGTTATTATTGAACTTTTTTTAAATAATAATTTGACTCTCTCTGCAATTAGCTGAAGTTGTAAGTGAACGAAATAGTTCTACCCCTGGCAAACATGCAGCAAGGTTTAATTTTTTAAATATCTCTATCACCGGAAACAAAATTATAGTGACCGATAATAAACTAACTGACCATTGAAAAGGCACCGTTTTGTCGTCCCCAAAATTTGGTATAATTTCAACAGTGCCTCAAAAGTTGAACGTCCATAGTGACAAATTTGATCCACAAGAGAGAATTGCCCCTTGTATCCCACACCCCATGCTTTCTAATGTGCTTCTGCTCGAGTTTTCCGATCTCATTATGCTGCTTAGTGTAATTTGATCTTGAACACAAAATATTTCTCTAGTCCTAATTTTTTCTCACAATCGAATCATCACTATGTAATCTAACAAATCTTAAAGAACTGAGTAGCAAGTTCCTTTTTGCAATATCCTGCTAAGCTATTTAGCAGTTCTGTAGAGTAAAATTTCTAACCTTAAAGGTTTACAAGAAATGATGATGAGGGAGTAAGTTTGAAAGGAATTTGAATTTAATTAAACTCATCTAAATTGGAGCCCAGCATTTTGAAAAAAGATATTTTAAATAATATCATTTAAATGAGTACTCTAGCTTTAGTATGCGAGTGGAAATGATTTTAATCTCTGCCGCATTTACCAGCTTCTTGTCTTATGTTGGGCAACATTGCTTAGAAAACAAATTAGAAAGGAGGCCAACATGCGCCTTGCCAGTGGAAGTATTCAGCACGAAACCAACACTTTCTCCACCACGCCGACGACCTTGGCAGACTTTATTCACGACAGCCAATTGGGACCCCAGATTGAAGGTGGAGATATCATCATTGAACGATATGCTGTAACAGGCTCTATTCACGTTAGTTCTTATTGATCAGTTAATTTTTAAAAAAGACTTTCTAATTATCAATTAGAATTAATTGCAAAATCAAATAAGAACGCTCAAGTTATCAGGAAATGAAGTTAAATTTATTGTTCGCCTCTTTTATAGAAAAAAAATATGTTGATTATATAAAGGAAAAATTTCCTGATCTTAAAATCATTTATAGAACAGATTTGATTGGTAAACCAAGATATCCAGGTGACCACATAGGTTTTCCTACTCATCATGATTCCTCCACACAAAAAGAATGGTTAGATCTGATTGGTATGGCTGATATAATTTTTGGATTTGATAATAATTTAGATCCAAATTTAGATTTGTACGCCAAAAGGGTTAAATGGATTCAGGCTACCAGTTCTGGACTTGGAGGTTATTTAAGTAAAAATAGATATCTTATCAAAATGCCAAATACAAAATTTACTACTGCAAGAGGCATACATGCCACACCACTTGCTGAATTCTGCATTATGGCAATTTTAATGTGGTCTAAAAATTACTTCAAAGCAGAGCTACTGAAATCTAAAAAAAATTGGGAACGTTTTTCAACAAATGATATTTCAAATCAAATTGTTGGTATAGTTGGTGTTGGTGCGATTGGGAGTGAAATAGCTAAACATTGTAAATACTTTAATATGAATGTTTTTGGTATTAAAAATAAAGTTGCTCCAAATCCAACAGATTTATATATTGATAGATTTTTTGATAAGTCTGATTTGCGTGAAATGGCTAAGCTCATAGACTACCTTATATTAGTAGCACCACAAACTAGCGAAACAAATGAAATAGTTAATTCAAAAATCTTTGATGTTATGAAATCTAGTTCCTACTTAATAAACATAGGAAGAGGTTCATTAATTAATGAAAATCATCTTGTAAGTGCAATCAAGAATAACACAATATCAGGTGCTGCACTTGATGTATTTTCGAAAGAACCTCTTCCTTGTGATAGTGAATTATGGACCTTAGAAAATTTGATATTATTTCCGCATTCAGCAAGTTCTACTTTTGGTGAAAATAAACGAATTACTCATCTTTTTTGTCACAATCTTGAAAATTTTTAAATAATAAACCTTTAATTAATCAATTTAATGCAGAAAATTTATATTGAAAAGGAATACTTAACTTTTCGGCATTTTAAATCGAAATCAAAGGTCAGATAAGGCTGAAGTGTACAATTTCAAATTCTCTGAATCATCTTTAGAGATTCATAGTTCAAAGTGGGGTAGTATGGAAAGCTGATTCCAAGCGTGAGCGTCGTACCCTGCACGCTTTTCTTAATGACAATGGATTTCGGTATCTGGAGTTACATTGCGTCAATCATCTAGGTGACTCAAGAAATGACTCATTTAAAAAATCAGATTGCCTATACCCTTGCTATAATCAGGCATGCCACCATCCTTCAGATCACAATAATAAGAGACCATTATATAAAACTATCAATCTATCATGTAGTTGGTAATTCAGGTTGAAAGAACCTTAAAATAACTATATTTTGGCTAAATCATTCCGAAACACTTTGATTGGAATATGCGTTCTAATTATGAGGGTATTATATTAATACTTTTAGCTCTGGAGGGTAGGGTGTATTCGTCGTAAATAATGAACTCCTTATGCTGATTAAAACTAATTTGTTAACTTAGTTAATAATATCTAACCTCGGTATTCTTTAGATAAATACAAGTGTTTAATTTTATAATTGATAGATTACCGAAGTGGTCAATCGAATTGACACCCTGAGATAGTATAAACTTAATGTCATACCTCCCCTACTATGGCCTGCCGTAACTTTGTTTACCTACTAGTATGTGATTTGCATCAACTGTTTGAGTAATTTTTACTACTGGTTTGTAGAAAGGAAGCATTTAAAACTCTAGTTGATTCTTGCTCATTGATGATTGAGATCAATTCATTTGCAATCTTTAGGAAGTAAGATGAAATACTACATTTTGTTTGCACTGATTATAATCAAAATTTCATTTGTGCCGATGGCATTTGCTAATCATCAAGCCGGTGGAGTCACCTTAGCATCGGGACTTGGTTTTCCTGTAGGGTTTGACTCAACAGCGTCGAGTACCAGTGCAGACCCTGACTCCTATGGGGGTTACAAGTTGATTTTATCTCCTGGATTTCTACCTGTCGGAGTAGCGTATTCCAATTTTACAGCTGACTATAATGAAAGTACTACAACCTCTTTGAAGGGAACAGAAGAGCATAGTGTTTACGAAATTCTAATTCGAGTACCAATTGGAGAATTTGGTATGGGAATCGGTCTTGGAGTAGGCACTGTTTCGGTTTCTCCTGATGAACCAGAATATTCAGTAGATGACGCAGATTCCATTGCTTACTCTATTAGTTTCGTAACCCCACCATTACTTGGGCCAGTATTGTTACTGGGAGGCATCGGTGTAATTGATGCCAGTGATTCTGATATCAAAAGAAATGGAGTAGTAGAATCTACGAAATATAATGGATCTGCAACAGTTCCATATCTTGGGGCGGTTATTATTTTTTAGAGATTTTTTTCGATTCAAACGATAAAATCTGCCAGATTTTTCTCACAACTACCAATACCTATAACGGTTTTGTTTTGGAACGCTGCCCACGTATACGCCCCCTTACAACCGTTAAGGATTGATAGTAACTGTATGAAGTCAGGAGTTCGGTCCTCCCCTGTCTTCAACAAAAAATACTAAATAAAAACAGAAATTGACAAGAACAGGCTAGTGCTGAGGGTCCAAATTGTGGGTCTAAATAGGCAAGGACTGATTGGAACCTTGATCATTTTTGAGGGTCCAATTGGAGCATTTGCTGTAGCTTATTTTCCTCATGATTGCTAATCACTCATAATTTTCCCAGTTCCAGCTAAAATATTCGCTTGGATCATAGTCAACTCGATTACCCGCTGTTTTCTGTTTGATAATTTGCTTATCCTTCTAGTGGATAGCCGTTAGTGTAATAAAATATTCGAAAACATCATTCCCCAGATTTTGTCTCGCATATCCCTCAATACAGGCGAAAGAATCACTTTCGTACATTGCTTCTCGCGGCCCTTGAACTAGATCCTCTCGTAATGTAGCCACGATCATTTTGTCATCTTCTATGTTGGCATCAATTCCCATTCTGTTTCGAAGGAACTTTAATTTGGATGATAAATCTGATCCACTAACGAAAAATCTCCTCTCGCTCCAAGCCTTCAGGCTTTATCGTATGCTTCTGCTTTCGTCATTCTATCTCCTAATGCTCTAAATCCCTGATTTGATTTCTGCGATGGTGTAGCCACCAACTACTTGCTGATCACTCGTGGTCTCCCCAGTTCTAGTACTATCCTTCGACGGGATCGTAATCTAAATGTTCAATAGCCGTTTCATGTCGAATGATTTTTTCATGCCTGTAATTAACACTGGAAATCAAGGCCATATATAAAGTTTCTCTTTTAAGTCTGTTTCTTCCATAACGTTGTAAACATAAAATTTTTCATTGCACTGCACTGGAATTTCCATCTCATTCAACATGACGCTTTTCGACATGCGCCTTTTGTATTTCCAACTATCTCGCTTCATACCATTTTTTCTGTAAACAATCCGAACCTCTGCCAATAATTTTGGAATTTATGTCAGCAATCACAATAGATGCACCCATCTCGGCAAGAGCCTCTGCAGATCAAAGTCTGATACCTCAGCCAACCACCGTGATGATAGCTCGTTGTCCAGAAGGATCACTCAAATTTTGGAAAATTTTCATGATACTACTATCTGGCTTCAATAGAAATTTATCGATTTCCCTATTTTTTGTACAGAAAGGCCATGAAATTATCTAATCAAAATTCTAGACTAAAGGCCTGTAATTAGTATACGCTAATAAAACAGTTATGCATTTCACGATTGTGAAGGAGGGGGTGAGAGTGAAAGGGGGTTCTCTAATTTACGTTGTAAACAGAGTGTTTTCGCGTCAGGTTGATTTCAACCCTTTTGGACCTAAAGATCCTACACCTCGAAAACGGAAAAGTAAGCCACCTCGTTTTGAATTTCTTGGGGCAGTCGGAATAATTCTTGGCATGATGGGAGTTATTGGGTTTCTATTATTTCATTTGGTTGGTTTCCAAATTTATTTGATTATTTTATCATTTTTAAAGTAGAAGTCATAACTAGACAGATTTATAAGACTTCGAACCTTTACTTGAATTGAGACCCAAAAAGATTTTGAATTTAATAAAGAATGAAAAATTTATTATTTGTAAAAATTTCAGTAACACCAAAATTATTTCTAATCAAGAATTTAATATTAGATTCTTTGAAAGAAAGATTTCTTATAAATTTTATAATTACTACAGTTAAATGAATACGGAAATATCAAAGACAGCCCGTCAATTATTGTACAACGAGACATATGGTATTTTAGCGACCCAATCCAATTCTATTGAAGGGTATCCATTTGGTTCAGTGGTACCCTATATTTACCATCAAGGTAAATATTTGATAATTTACATTAGTGAACTTGCAGAACACACTAAAAATCTGCGAAAAAAATCTCCTAAGTGTTCTCTAATTGTTAAAGAGAGTGATCATCAGGACGATGTACAGACTGCTGGTAGATTAACTTGGGTTGGCAACGCTGAGGAAGTTCCCAATGAAGAAGACAGCATTGTAAAGATAAGATATTTTAGGAATTTTCCTTGGTCACAGAAATACGAAAAGACCCATGATTTTTCGTTTTGGAAGATCGATTTAACCCGTGCACGCTTCATCGGAGGATTTGGTGAAATATTCTGGTTAGATTCTGAAGAATTGATACTAGAAAATACATTGGAAAATTTCGATCTAGAAGGAGCAATAACTCATATGAATTCAGATCATCAAAGGGCAAACCGCCACTATCTAAAACTAGTTTATGGGCTTTCTCTCGATGAAAATAGTGTTGTGAATATGATCGATCTCGATTCTGAAGGATTTGTGTTACATTATGAAAAGCTTCGCTATAGATTTTTCTTTGAAAAGCAAGCAAGGGATATGAAAGCAATCAGAAAAGAATTGGTAAAAATGGCTCACTCCCCCATACCTGATA
>JACLAC010009343.1_pt1 | contig 20053 bp, 15 predicted proteins | sample 8027881 | NCBI WGS metagenome assembly JACLAC01 (sample SAMN15725517, study PRJNA655200) | protist metagenome | isolation source: fluorescence activated cell sorting (FACS) single amplified genomes of... | place: Spain: Blaines Bay Microbial Observatory, Mediterranean Sea | collected 2016-01-19 | reverse complement strand
TATGTTGGCTGTTCCTGTAATATTTATATCGTTTGTCTCGAGCTTACTATTCACAACGAGAGAAGAAAGGTTTCCACTAACGGTAGAAACTGTACCATCAGCAGGGCCTAAGCTTCCTCCACTTACTTTTATCGAACTAAATTCTTGATTACTTATATCTGTTAAACCAAGAGATGTTATAACTGTTGAGACATCTGAAGCGGCTAATATCGTTGCTCCTGTTGCTCCCGGGGTCGTCCCTCCAACACTAGTAGCATTAGTAGCTGTGACTGGACCCCAATTCATTTCACCATCAGAATTTGTTATCAACACCTCTCCAGACGACCCCTTACTCATGGGGAATGTTTGGCCATTTATGTTGGCAGATGATTCCACAACTAACGTGCTAAGTTTTGCAGTTGAACTTAAAGAACTACCTATTGAAACACCATCTATAGAACCCCCAGTTATATTAACATTACTAAAGTCATACCCAGAGGAGGAACCTGTTAGATCTTGTGCAAACGCCAGATTACCTTGATTGTCGGATTTTAAAACATAACCCGCTACTGCAGTTGAAGCATCCGGAAAAACCAAGCCTCTCAAGTTAGCAGAACCAGTAACCGTCAAATCTGTGACTGTTGCCTTATTTGCTAAAGAGCCACCAATAACAACGTTATCCATTGAACCATCGTTGATATCAACAGAACTCAACTGAGAGATAGCATCCATTGTTGCCAAAGCGCCGAGGCCTAGATTAGTTCTTGCAGTGATCTTGTTAGAGATATTAGATAACGTCAGGTCCGCAGCATCATCGCCACTACTTGGTTGTAGCGGAACAAATGAGTAGTTGCCTGATGAGTCTACACTTAGAACCTGACCTACAGAAGCTCCCTCTGTCTTAAAAGATTTACCATCCAAACTCAGTTGGGCCACATCCAACTCGCCTACTGACAACTCTGCGTCCAAATCTCTAGAACCAACACTATTCTTAGTAGCTAAATCACCGAGTTCAAGATTATCCCTAGCCTCAGAAGCATTCACATTGGACAAACTCAAATCCGCCCCTACCACAGCGGCAGGAGCCGAATCAACCGTTGAATAGACGACATTACCATCTGCACCAACAGCTAAATACTTTCCAACATTACTCTCCGCCTCAACCAAGCGAAGCTGGCCAACAGCCAAAGTATCTATGCTCAATTCATCAGCCAATTTTTCAGAAGTTACCGCACCATCAGCTAAATGAGCCGTATCAACACCACCAACTTTGATCCGTAATGTACTACTAATAATCTCGATCGTTTCATCATCAGCATCGTAACTGCTCACGTCTATCTTCTGATCGATATTAACGAATTCGGATTTATAAACATAATTACCTGACTTACTCCTAGCTACAAAGCTATAATCAACGTCAGGATTTAGCCCTTCGAACCGAAAACTTCCATCGGTGGCAACCTCAGAAGAGCGAGTCACAATTCCGGCGCTGGTCTCTTCTTGCAACAGCACTTCAACATCTGATATCCCTGGACCACTCACCAAACCAGTCACCACTGAAAAGGTCGTCTGTTCAGCAGAAGCTATAACGACCAAATTCGTCGCATCACTTCTATTGGGCTCTAGAAAGATAGTTTTCAGTTCCTTAGCATTGTAAACGACCTCACCTTGCTGACTGCTAAACAAGTTATTTTCGAAATTAAGATCGATTGCATCCAAACCCTCAGAGCTTTCAACCACCTCTTTAGATTGTTCAAGCCATGCTTCTGTGTCATCGGAAACAATCGCTGTCCACAATTCTTTCATCTCAACGGTGTCAACAACAACACTTTCATCCTCAACAACCTCGGTGAGGATGGCGTTAAACGCCGTCATCGCATTAACTCGATTGGTCGCTTCTTGATAAAAAACGTCAGTCAATTTATCCCGTCCATCAGCGGTTAGTTCAGCCATTTTCAATTCACTAAAGTCACTGACATCGTTGGTGTACTTGTCCAAGATCTCAGACACAGCTTTCCCAGCGCTAAGGCGACTCTTACCTCGTGCTTTGGGATCGATCTGGTGAGTCAAATAGGTGGTCACTGAGTTCAACTCACCTATATTTAGCGTGCCTGACTCCAACGCTAACTCAACCTGCTCAGCAGTCACCATGGACGCGAGAAAATTAACCCCTGCCCGTTGAACGACAACAATATAACTCTGTCCTGTTTCGAAAACGGCAGTTAAAGCATTTTCAACATCACCGAGTTCATTGACCCTTAGGGTCTCTTGTCCATCGCCGAGACGATAGATCAAAATGCCGTCTCCAGGTTTAGCTCCATAAGCATCACTCGGCTTAAAACGAGCTTTCATCAATGTAGCAACGTTTTCTCCCGAAGAATCCGATGAAGGAGATCCTCCTCCACCACAAGCAAGACCTAAGGCAACGAGAACGCCAGCCAAAACAACATGAAGAAAACTCAATTTGATCACTTAACTTTCCCCTCTCAACACTTGTCGTGCTTTAACATCAAGAATGGTTCAGGCCCTTTTGGGACCCTACAAAAATAAACTGTATATAGGTTATTCCTATTTCATTCCTTTTTCAAGTACAATTGAAAAAATTAAAAATCACGTCCCATCCACAATCGTGAATTCCAATTCGAGCTCGACCGTACGCTGCTTAACACCTAGCTCTTGAGTGTTCAAATTGGGTTCGATCAAAACAGCACCCACATCCTCCGTGATCACATCAACATCAACGGTGAGCACGTCTTCTGGCACATAAAGCTGAGGCTCAACATCACCAGGTAAAGGCAACTCACTCATAACAGCACCCACATCACCAATCTCTTCTTTCCATGGCGAGGCCCCCTCGCCAAGCCCCCCCGTCTCTCCACCGCTGACAAACAAGGGCTGCCCAACGCTCGCCGGAGAGAAATCCTGAACGGCGACTTCAACATCAAGAGCTGGCTCAACCACGTCAACACCGGAAGATCCAGGCGAAAACAATTCGACTTTACCCTGAAGAACAGAAACATCAAAAGCACCCCCTCCGGCGCGAGTCACAAAATCTGTACCATGAACCCTCAAAGAGCCAGATTCGGATTCCACTTCGAAAAATTGACGAGATCCGAGATTGAGAACCTTGGAGCGCAATGCCCCCTCCTCCAACTGAACAACAAACAACTCTTCACCATCCTCACCATCACGCCTCTCAAAAGTCAGCACCGTATTAGGACCAATACTGAGCAATGAAGCATCCAATACCATCTGCATACTGCCGTCATCACCGGTTTCGATTTCATCACCCCACATCAACACGTCCTCGACCTGCGCTTCGAAGTCAAGAATGCCACGAGTCACGTAAACCTCACCCTCAACGTACAAAGCCATGCCCATTTCAGAGGACCACAAGGTCCCCACCAAACAAAACACGAGCGCAATATCCCTCAGTACCCTCACGACCTCAGCCTCCTTTCGCTTTTGTTAACAACACGGAACCGTCGGCCATCACCAAACCATAGCAACCGACCTCAACACGACGCTTAGACTTGCGACTCTCCACATCCACCCCAGAGCCTTCCCTCGGCGCAACAAGGGTATTCATCGCTGTGATCATAACATCCACAACACCGCGGTGAACCATCACTTCCGCCGTCAAACTCTCCACTAGGGTTGATGCAACTTCACCCGGGGCTATCACTCGCAAGCGCCCCTTGAGCAAACGCAATCGCTCATGGCCAAAAATAGACTTCACAACCTGAACCATGGTGCTTGCCCCGACCTCAAACCTATAACCTGCACCGTCCTCAAGCACAAGGCTAGATTTTGGACCAGTGAAGAGCCGATCAAAAACCACCAGTGCTGTTTTTGACTTTAAAGACTGACGACCCTTTGCCGAAATCAACTCAGCCTCGCCCTTAGAGCTAACGACACAGTAACCCAACGCCGCCTCAGAAGACCAAGGTTCAAGCTCAACAACCTGCGGCAACAAGATCGCATCGGGCTTATCGCTCAAGTGATGAGTCGCCATCGGCAATAGCGAAGGGTCGGGCATATCTCGTGCCTCCGCAAACAAAAACCAAGACAGCATCGACACAACGACCAACCTGAGCTTCACAAGCACCCCTAAAAAAACAAATTAAAACCGGTAAACACCGATTGGTCACGGTAGGAGAATTCGGTCAGATCAGAGTCCTCAGCAGTCCACCTCAAACCAAACTCCCACTCGGCATCTTCACTAGCAATCTGACGCGTCACGAGTAGCCCCAACCTTGAACGTTTACTCAAACCAACCTGGCCTTCGCTATCTTTATAACGATAGGACAAAGAGGGCATCAAGGCCCAGCCGGATCGTGAGAATTCACTCGATACATTCAACATAAAGCTTGTGGAATCCAACATAGCAGAATCAGAAACACTCTCCCTCACACTGAACACCAAAACATCTTCTCGCCTCCAGTCGTCACTCATGCGCATGACATTAAAAACGATCGCCCTAAGGTAGGGAACCCAACCATCTTTTTTTCCACCAAAATCGTCAAACTCATACCTAGGCACATAATCGCGATGCTCCACCCCCAAGGTACCGAAAAACATCAGCACATCGGACTGTGAACCCAATTTAGAGAAAGGCCTCGACGCAAACTCCACCTGCGGAGCATAGACCATCACGTGTTGATCTCTACCCTCACCATCATCATAAAATTCAGACCGGAGTTCAATAGAGGGGTTGATTCGAGCCACATCGCGGTACTCAGATAAAATAGAAGCCTCTGCCCTAACAGAAAAAGTGCTGTACTGGCTCACCCCATGCGTCTCATCGAGGTACGTGCTATCGTTGAGCTGAAATTCCAACGAAGGGACGCCCCAGTCACGATCTTTACCTACGTAATCAACACGCAAAGAACTATTTAGAGAGGCGCCTCCCTGCTCATCTATCTGATTATCAACTTCATCACGCACATCAGAATTGTACATGACTTTTGTCCTCAGGAAACCTCGCCAAGCATCTACACCGCGCCCCTTATCCATCAAGCCCTCGACGACAGCCTGACGAAAATAGAAAGACACGTGACGACAAAGACCCTCATCCCATTGAGCAAAAGCCTGCTCCAACAAGCCAAGGCGCGCCATCATGGAGTCGACACGATCATCACTCTGAAAATGCCTCAACAACTCTTGCGGCAACAAGGGCAACACCGCAGCACTCATCATCAGGTCTTGAGCGAACAAAAGCTCACGCCCCTGCTCCAAAGTCTCGCGGTAATCATGATTCCTCAAAACCTCCAGCGCCATCAGCACCGCTTCTTTTTCATCTTTAGGCTTCAAGGAGGAACTCACCCACAGCCCCCCTTGGTCAGAAACATGCTCCGATTGAGCTAACCACTCCGCCAAGGAACGATCTAGCAAACGAGGGTCCTCTTCATCAACACGCTCCAAGACACCGGACAAAAGTCGAAAATCAGCTCCGGAAACCAAGCGCTGCAAGTCCTGCTCCCCCAAAACATCAACAACTCCCTGCTCAACATAAACCCTAGCGACCTCACCCAACAAGCCAAGGTGGCCACTGGCACCCCAACATTGCAGTTCAGCACCCTGTAAGGCAAAATAAAGATCACTGACGTTCTCAAAATGAACTCGACCTCGATACAAACGCAATCCACCTTCTTCAAAAGCGATCACCGAGCCAGCTTCGAGAGTCAACTGACCAGATCCCATCCCAAAGTTCAACACCCCCAATGCCTCGACCAGATCGCCCCTCAGAGCGACGCGATCTTCGCCTGTGATAAATAAACCATCACGCTTGAGCCTAAAGTTCTGCTCTGAAAACCTCACCTCTGCCGCCAACGATAGAAAACCGCTGTAAACCAAAGTAAAGACCAACATCGAGAGCCTCATCGATTGCACCCTCACCACTGACGCGTCACTCCCAAAAGAACCCCTTCACTACGACCATCATCAAGACCCTGTTCAGACTTCAGGTCGCTGAGACCTATCTTTAGCCACCCCAGAACGTCCTTAGACCACAATGGTCGCTCTACACGAACAAACAGCTCCAACCAAGCCTCATTAGCATCTAAAGACGATCGTTGCTGATCAAAACGCTGCTGATGATCAAAACCAAACTCCACGACATAGGGCGATCTTGCCCCTCGGTGAAGCACACGCAATCGACTCACCAAAGCGCGATAACCCAAGACGTCCTCTCCGTTACTTAGCAACCAAGCATGATCAAACGCCAATGTCCAATGGTGCTCACGCACCACCCACTCGGTACCCAAACGACCCCTCAAGCCCACTTGAGTTCGATTCCGAGCTTGGCCCACGGCGAAGACCTGGTCGTCAAAGCGATCGCGCTGCAACCAACCATCAAAACCCCAATTCCAAAGTCCACGCCAACGCAAAGAATGCTTTCCTTCATAATCGAAACCCAAACGAGTTTGACTAGCTCCAATTTCTGAAAAACCAGAAAGCCCCCCATAGGAATACCCTTGAGATAACGACCAACCCCAACCACTGTCATAATTCGCGCCTATCCCAATATCAATACTCCTATGCTCATATGCAGAAGCTTTATCATTCGTGTAACGAAGGCCTTTAAAGCCAAGCTGACCACGCCACTGTCCCCAAGGAGCCTTTCTTCCTTTTATGCCTACGCCTAAGTCTAGAAACTGCCCCCCACTGCGCTCGCCCGAGTCGGCCCACTCACCGTAAGGCAAGGAGCGGACCCTTGCCTCGTGCAAAACACCAAGAGTCAAACGAGGCTGAAAGCCATCGCCCTGACGACCGCGAGCCTGATCTTCAATCAAATCGTAAAGCTCACCATGAAAAAGACTCAGCTGTTTAGCATCACCCTGTTCCAGCTCCAAACCTTCTTTACGCAAGTGAGAAAGAGCCACGACCAAAACGTCAGGATCCTTTATCTCAGACCTCAATTCAGCTTCACTAACCAATCCGCGGGAGACATCTCTGGTGATCAATAAACCAACCCACCGATCAGACTGCGACCATAGGTTGCCAAAAGCGGCCAATACAAAAATCACACAAGCCCCTACCCGCATTATCTTTTTATCAATTCCAGATCTGATAATAAGCACTTATTCTGAGGAACAGGTTCCGAGTTCAAGCCTATTCAACTAGCGGAGAATCATGAAGCCCCAAAAACGATCCTTTTGAAATCCTCCAAACCCCGTTATGTTCCCCCGCCTGACGCTGACGTGGTGGAATTGGCAGACACCCGGGATTTAAAATCCCGTGCTCATTAACGGGCGTGCGGGTTCAAGTCCCGCCGTCAGCATCGCAGCAGAATTGAAGCCTTGGGCTTCAATTCTCGCAGCGATACAAAAATCAAGCTATCTTTTTATGCTTATTTTTCACAAGAATACTCGACTCGCCAGTCTGCGGATCGATCACTTTCAGCGCCAAAGCAACCTTGTTGTCACTATCGAGATGCTGCCAATAATGCTCCAAAATGGCTTCTGGAGCACCTACCATCGGCACAGCAACAGGCTCTCCACTAAAAGAAGGCAGCGGCGAACCATCACCCTGATAAGTCGTCAACAACAAACCCGAACCAGACGCTATAGCTTCTCTGTAAAAAAAATTGCGATCCGAAAGCAACGGATCACAGGCGTTGGCTTTCAGTATCGAAAATCTAAAAAAAGGCACCCCTGCACCCAAACTGATCATCCCCGTGATTCGAGGCGTGTAATTTGGAGCATCTGGCTCCCGATCCCTTGATATCAATGCCGTTTCGAAGCTGCCCCGCCCCCCTAAAAGAGACTGGTAAACCGTACGCGTTTGATCACCATTACTGACAATATAATCGTGACCGCTCTCGAGCATTGCTTCATAAATCACCAAAGATGGATCTTTCATCTTTGCAGGGTCAGCAGCCTCGGTTCTCAACACCGCACCCTCACGCTGAAAAACTCGATTCCGACTATTTTCACTGCGCCCCATGATCCAGTAAAGCTGCAACAGCAAACCAGCTTCACTGACGCCCATCACGATACCCCTTCCGGGATAAACGTTTTCCGCCACCTTCTGCTGAAAATTTACATCCATGCCCAAGATACTCAATTCCTCTATCATTTAGTGATCCTTTATTTTGAGATGGCGGGCAACCGAGCAAGTGCTCCATTCTAACTTGATTCAACTAGCTCTCCGGATACACTCTTCATCATAACCCTGATATGGACCCTCGTGAAAGCTCGCATTCATAAGTCACGCACTCAAAATGGCATGTTTTCGAGCTCCGCTAAGGCCGTGCCGATGTTGGTCGCATCGATCACCGTTCACCTGCTGCTTCTCCTCGTGATCTCCCTCATCCCTTCCCCAGAGGAGGAACCTGAAGAAGCGACGAAAACGGTCATCACCGTCTTCGTCGAAGAAGAGGAACAACCCGAAGTCAAAGCAGACCTAGAAAAAGTCATCATGCCCGAGCTTGAAACCAGCGAAGTTGAGGTCGACATCGACGTCAGTGAATCCGAGCCTGTCGTCGAAGAGTTGGTCGACCTCAGTAGCTTCGACGACGACACAGAAGACAGCGCTAGCGACGACGACTTGAGCGAACTCATGGGCTTCGGAGATGGAGGCGATGGGATGGATGCCTTTGATGGAGCCGCCGATGCCATCATGAGCATCAGCACCCCAGGGAGTTTTTCCAATGCTGCTGGCAAAGCATCTTCATATAGCAATCGCTCCGGAAGTAACAAAAAAAGAGCCCTCGCGAAACACGGCGCCGATGCAAAAACAGAATCGGCCGTCAACAAAGCCCTTGAATGGCTAGCGAATCAACAAGAGCGCGACGGATCTTGGATCGCGGACAAACACGAGGCTCACCTAGGAGATCAACAGAAGCTTTCTGTTCGAGCCGTGTCTACGGCCTGCGCCATTCTACCTTTTCTCGGGGCCGGCCACAATGAAATCGCGGGAAAATACAAGCACAACGTCCGCAAAGCCGTCGCATTCATCAACAAAACCATGAAAGATAAAAAGCTTCAACAAAGACCCATCATGTTCAACAATTACGGATCCGCAATTGTGCTGACCGCACTGGCCGAAAGCTCTATCTTCGGCTCGTCGGCCACAACCAAAAAAAATGCCGACATCATCGCAAACCACTTCGTCGAGAGCTACGACAAGCGTCCCGGAGAAGGGTGGGGCTACACTGCGGCAGGCGATGACTTTTCCGTATCAGGATGGATCATCCTCGGCCTCAAAAGCGGAGAATCCGCTGGACTCAAGTGCCTCAAAAGCAAAAAATACGCTTCCTTAAAAAAATCATACAAAAAGTGGGTGCACGGCGTTATGACCGACCCAAAGTCAGGTTTAGGCTATTACAGAAGCCCAAAGGATAAAAAGCACGGTGGCGCCCGCACCAGCATGTCTTGGGTCGGCATGTTCCAAAAACAGGCCCTCAATTTCCCAGCTAGCGACCCTTTCCTCAAAAAAGCATCGAAAGTCTTGGTCGAAACCGTTAAAAAAGGCAAGATCATCGGGGGCGAAAAACTAGGTGATGCCTACAAAATATATTACGGCACCTTAGCCTCATTCCAGCAACAAGGCGCGACTTGGAATGCGTGGAACCTAGCGATGAAAAAAAGCCTCGTCAAGAGTCAACGAGAGGGAGACCCTAGCGAACTAGGAGGATCTTGGGACCCAACCCCAGGCCACTTTGGCGAGAAAGCGGGACGCTTATTCACCACTTCCATGCTCGCACTATGCATGGAGATCTACTATCGCTACGACATCATGAACTGAGTCAAAGGTCAACAGCAACACCCTCCACTAAAGAAGAACTTGCCCATAGCTTGGTCATCAACTCGGGGATACGCTCAACAATGAACTTAGCGTCCTCTGTTTGCGCTCCATCCGAGACCACTTTATAAGATCTCAACGGGCGCTCAGCTGCCTCACAGGCCCAAGCCATGGCGTAAAGCTCCATGTCCACAAGGGCAGCACGCTTTGCCAAATCGCGCCTGCGCTCGCCACCGTGAACAGCCTCAGCGCAAGTGACGAGCTTTATGGAGGAAGAGCCGACCAACTCCAACTCGTCACGACGACGATCAAAGGGGTGCCGCTCATAACCAGAGATGACCGCACCAACCCACAAGCAGTCACCCAAAGCATGTCCCTCCCAAAGCGAACCGACAACGCCAAGGTTCAAAAAAGGCTGATCCAAAACTTGGCAAGCCAACGAAGTGACAGCCGCCGCAGCGGTTGGACCAACCCCCGTTATGACCAGAGCAGCCCCGGTTCGCGAGCAATGACGATAAAAGAAATGACCACAGTGCTCTTTTTTCCATGAAAAACGAGGGTCTTCAACGAGAGGCTGCGCCTCTAAATCCGTCGCTAAAAGATAAGCCCAAGCCAAAGCGCCACTACCGTGTACAAGTAAAAACATCACTATACTGCTGTTCAACAAGACACACTCATGCGAAGCCTCCTACAAGACCTTATTCAAAAACAACACGGCTTCGTCGAGCTGCGCTATCACCAACACCAATCAAACTCCCTTTTAGCTCAAAAGGGCAGGATGGACCAAGCCAGCACACAAAGCCAAGCCGGTGTAGGTGTTCGAGTCTTGGAATCTGGCAGTTGGGGGTTCTCGAGCACATCGGTTCTGACGGAAAGTTCCATTCAAAAAGCCATCGACAATGCCCGCAACGCAGCACAACAATTGTCAAAACTCAGGAACGACCACATCGAACTTGCGCCAGCAAAACTGAGCAACAGCTCCATCACCCTAACGGGATACGAAGAGTTGCTCAACATGGACCTAGAACAAAAAATCCAGCGGGTGCTCCATGACGAGCGGAAACTCAACGCTGCCCACCAATCCATACACACGGCCGCCGTTCGCTACTCGGAGATCTTCGAGCATAAAATCATCATCACTAGCGATGGGGCCGACGCCGAACGCAAACTTGTCAGGCCAGAGTTCAGAACCCTCGCTTTTGCCGGGAGCGGCAGCGATCAAGTCAGTGGCGGTAGATCCCTTGGCATCACCGGCGGATGGAAAGACATCTTTCGACACCCTAGCGCCGACAACATCATCGAAGCCACCGCCCTCGAGACCGTAGATATGCTGAAAGCTGGACACGTCGACGCGGGCACAAAAACGGTGATCCTTTCACCATCCCTCGTTGGGCTCTTGTGCCACGAAGCCATCGGACACACCGTTGAGGCAGACTTTGTCCAATCCGGCAGTGTTGCCAAGGGCAAAATCGGAAAAAGAGTCGGCTCCGAACTGGTCAACCTCTGGGACGGAGGTCAACCACATCTGGGAAATGCCCCAGGGGGCCAACTCCCCTTTGACGACGAAGGGGTTGTCTGTAGCAGCACCCCCATCATTCAAAATGGCCTCCTCCAGCACTACCTTCACGACCGCGATAGCGCCAAGCGTTTCGGCGACGAGGCTCGCGGCAACGCTCGAGCCTGGAGCTACTCAGACGAACCCCTGATTCGCATGACCAACACCTATCTCGAACCCGGAGAGAGTCGCCTGGAAGACATGATCGAGGAGGTCGAGGATGGCCTGCTCCTGACGGGTGCCGGCGGAGGCCAAGCTGACGCAACGGGAGAGTTCATGTTCGGATGCCAAGGCGCTCGGGAGATCAAAAATGGCAAGCTTGGGAAAAACTTCCGCGAAGTCACCCTCTCAGGTCTGGCTTTCGATGTGCTTCAAAGTATCGATGCCCTATCTAAGGACTTCCTATGGGACTTGGGCAGCGGCTACTGCGGCAAAGGACAAGCGGCAAAAGTCGATGCAGGTGGCCCCCATGCACGCTGCACCCTTCGCGTTGGAGGAAGAAATTCATGAACGAAGACAAACAGCTTGAGCATTTAAAAGCCATAGCCAATTACAGCCTTGAGCGGGGCCTAAAGCTTGGCGCAGACAAGGTTTTTGTTTCCTGCTCCTACGGCCGGCAATCACGGGTTTGCTATGAAAAAAACGATTTCAACCTCGCAGCCAGACACGAAGGCACCGGCTTATCCATCACCGTTCACCACCAACAAAAAGCCGGCAGCGCAGCGATCAACACGCATAGCAAAAAAGATGTGGACGAAGCCTTGGAGCGCGCCCTCACCTTAGCCAAGCATTCCATAAGCGATGAACACCTATCCATGGCACCCAAGGCAAGCTATGCAGAAATCGACCTTCCCTTGGACCCTGAACTCACGCACCTCAGCCTCGATCAGGTCATCGAGATGGGCAAGTTGCTTGTCTCTGCATTAAAAAGCCCCCTCATCAGCATTGACACCGCCTCTGTCGAACTGAGCTACGGCAGCAGGCTCATCGCCAATAGCCTCGGCATGGAAGCCAGCGATTGCAGCAGTTCCCTCAACTGGTCCGCCATGGGCATGGCCATCCAGGGTGATGACCTCACAAGCTTCGACTACGAAAGCGATTTTTCATCCCTTTGGAGCACTTGCCCAGCTCGCATCGGGTCCACGGCGAACAAACTGAGCGAGAAACTCATCGCCCAGCTGGGTGCCAAAAAAGCGCCCAATTCCTATTGCGGAAAAGCCTTGCTATGCCCAACCCTCTTTGACGAGCTGTTGCTCGACCCCTGTGTCTACCACATCATGGGCGCCAACATCATGGATGGGAAGTCCCGCTTTGAGAGCAACATCGGAGATGAGATCGTCCACCCCAATTTAAACCTGCACGACCACCCCCACAACCCCAACATGCGGGGCTGTACAGCTTACAGCGGAGAAGGGGTCCCCACCCAAACCATGACTCTGATCGACAAAGGTGTTCTCAAAAGCCACTGCGACTCTATCTACTCCGCTAAACGTCGAAGCACCAAAGCCACAGGAAATGGAGGAGGCCCCCACGCAGCCTTTGTAACACCGGGAACGACGGCACTAAAAGATCTTATCACAAGCAACGAAGGTCCACTGCTTGCACCCACGCGCTTCTCAGGCAACATTGATCCCATCACCGGAGATTTCTCAGGACTAGCCAAGGGCGCACGATGGTGGGAGAACGGCAAAGACCTCGGCCCCGTTAAGGAATTGATGATCGCCGGCAATGCCTTTGAGCTCCTAAAGAACCCTCTGCTGCTCTCTCAAGAATTTGAAACCGATGGCGGATCATTCCAACTCCCTTACGCCCTTGTTGATGGAGTGTCCGTCAACGCCGATTGAGATGCACCCTAGGGACCTGCTTGACAAACTGTAGTTTTTTTTCACGGCAAGCCTAGATTTTTTAAATCTTGCGCTACATTCCCCCGCCTGTTACCATATCCGTCTAGCCTCGTTTTACTCGTCTGGCAAATGAAAGTATTATTTATGAGCGAAGAGCACTCTATCAAGCGCAAGCTTGCTGCTCAAATCGCTCTCCACTACAGTGAAGGCAAGGCTGACATCTACCAATTCAAGACATCTTTTGATCCCATCGATCATCAGGTTGCACCGATTCTTGAAGAAACAGGCATCACTTTTTCTGAAAACGGCGTACAAATTGCCGAAAACATGAACCAAGAGATGTATGATGTCATCATCATGCTTTGTAAATCTTTTCGTAGAAAACTCCTATCTTTCCCTGGTTTTCCTGCTCTCCTTTACTGGCCTATCGAAAACCCGGTCAAACGTGGCCACGCGCCACACCAGATACAAGACTCCTTGCGGACAACACGCGATGAACTCATCAACAAACTGGACCGTCTTTTCAACGACAGTTACCTCGATGCCTTTTACCGCCAAGGCAATCAACTCAACGACCTCCTCAACGACAAAAGCCAAGGCGTGGTTCGCTTCAATAGGGAAGAGATCATCACCAGCGTCAGTGATGAAGCGGCCAAATTGTCTGGATTCAGCAAGGACATGTTGCTAGGTAAACCTTTACACTTTCTCATCATCGACGACACCATCAGTCGCCATGCACTTGCCGTTACCGACGAAGGAGTGGCCTTTAGGGAATGCGAACTCAAATTGCGACGACAAGATAAAGAAGTGGTTAACATCCGTTGCACCTTCCGCTCCTTGTGCCGTGATCGTGGTTTAGGAGGCTACCTATCGTTTATCGAAAGCCGCGAAGAACCCGTCATACAACCGCTCGAAGGCACACGTGGCTTGGACCGACTGAGCTGGGATCGTGTGGAAGCCTCCCTAAAACAAACCGGAGGCAACCGCACAAAAGCGGCCAGAGTACTGGGCGTGGGTCGAGCAACCTTTTACCGCTTCCTCGAGCGCGAGAAAATGCAAGGTCGAACTCCCAAAACCGAGTTGATTTAAGCCTAAGTGACCGATTCTTTCGTTGATACCCTAAGGAACCGTCTCGCCAAGACACTTCAAGCGGAACCGGCACTTAACGTCGCCTTTCAAAGTCTTGGTGATCTAAATCGGGCAAAATTCAGCCGCGCTCGACTTTTAAGAAAGATGGCAGAAGACAATGGAGCCGACCTAGAACTCGCCACAGAAGCTGCCTTAGGACTAGAACTGGTTCACTTAGCTACGCTTGTCCACGACGACGTCATCGATGACGCCGACCTCAGAAGGGATAGCCAAAACCTAAGGAGCCTAAGGGGCGACCGCTGTGCAATCCTCTTCGGAGATTACCTTTTCGCCAAGGCCATCCAACAAGTGCAAAACTCCCAAAGCTCTGAGCTAGCTGCAGCCTTCATCTCAAGGATTGTTGAAACTTGTAAAGGGGAAAGTATTCAGGATCTCAGTCTAACTTGGGAAGACAGTTCACCCAGTGAGGATTTATTGACCGAGGCAGCTAGGGGAAAAACCGGAGCCCTTTTCGCGTTTTGCTGTGAAGCACCACTGTGGACCCTCAATTGCTCAAGATCCACCATAGACAAAGCACGTGAATGTGGCTTCCTATGTGGACTAGCCTTTCAGTTAGCGGACGACATCCTCGACATTGCTGGCTCCACCGATGATCTAGGGAAACCTGCTGGTAACGATCTGCTCAAAAACACAATGACATTGCCGCTGTTCTTTCTCATGGAAGCACAAGGTAAAGACTGGAAGCAACTCAGGGAAACTTACAAGAAAGACACCGCTCGCCTTAAAGAAGACTTTTTCAGTAGCCCAGCTTATCCAAAGCTGATGAAACGCATCGATCTCACCCACAAACAACTCTTTGATCTTGGACTAGAACTGGAAAAAGAAGGGATTGCCATACGTCCAACCCTTGATATTTTCTGGACTCGCTACGTCAAGAAAAGGATCGATCAACTCAAAGACCGTCCCGATTAGCCTATATTTTTGGCAGTACTTATACCATTAGAAACTTAGCTTTTCAACACGCCCCCATCGTCTAGTGGCCTAGGACGCACAGCTCTCAGCTGTGAAACCGGAGTTCGATTCTCTGTGGGGGTATTTATAGGAATTCTTGCATAAAAGTTACGTTGATAGAGTTGGATTCAGCGTGTGCGATAAAATAGCTGGAGAGTTGACCCAAAAGCACCTCTAGGGCTATCTTTAGCTGAAATCTCGACTTCCGTCTACTAAAAGTAAGGATTCTCTTATAGAACCCATCACCCCAGAAGCCACCATCATTTACGGCCTCCTGAATCGGTCTCGACTGAACCGTCCAAGCCTTCACTGATCAGGTTAGTCATAACATTATCACGACCGGCCTGATTATATATAATGATGACTAAAAAACATCACGTCGACTCGACACTACCCGTGAAGTCGATTTTCCTCAATCATCAAAAGATGATAAACATTCATGAGCTGTCATCAACGCTACACTTTCTAGCCAGCCAAAAATCTTTTTTTCATTAAGACTAATCTAACACATACCATAATTTTACCCCCCTTGATTATCCTTAAAAACCTACCTACTCCAGCAAATAGCTATTTGAACCCACAAAAAATAAACTTCTCCACAAGCTTCATCAGGATTCTAGAAAAAGAAAATCAGCGACGCCTTCCCCTTTTGGCCGATCTGACGCCAAATCACTGGTTCCACTGCTACGACACCGCCACCCACTGCAGGATTGTTCACAAAAAAGCCATCGAATTGGGCCAGATGTATAAACATCATGTCGACACCAACCTGCTCCAATATGCCGCCATGAGTCATGATTGGGGAAAATTAGAAGCATGGCGCCCCGAAGGCTCTCCATGGTTCCCTGGGCACGAAAAAATATCTGCTCAGACCCTAGCACAGCTCAATGCTCCAGATGCACTGATCAGGCTTGTCGCCAACCACGGTAGGTGTATGCAACTGGATCAATACGGAACCAAAGCCATAGAAAGGTTACTGAGAGCCATCGGGAACACCAGCGATCACATGGCCTTTTTTCTACTCCTCATCTCTGACTGTGCAGGCTTCTCAGAAGCCGGAGCAAAAGCCGGCCTTAAACAAGCCCATCACTTTGCCCTCGAAGCGGATCTCTATACCATCGAGCCAGACTTAAGGCGCCTTGTTTCGTCTCAACAACAAGCGCAAAGGGAGAATGATCTTCATCAATAGGGATCACCATCACTATTCTGACCATGAACCATAACACCTAATTCAGTTCCCCATTTTTTCGCTTCAACAACCTCCGCCGGGCTCAACTCAGTGACAATTTTGTCACCCTCATGATTGGCTGCCTCAAAACCATTGGCTGCCGCAACAAAAAAATAGCCGTAAGCCTTCTTCAAGTCTTTTGGCACACCCTTGCCCTTAGCGTGTATCAAACCCAAGTTGCATAGAGCCATACCTACGCCCTGAGCTGCTGATTTTTCATACCACTCCATTGCCTTGAGCTCATTTTTCCCAACCCCTTTACCTTCGGCATACATGAAGCCCAAGTCACACTGGGCCATCGCCTCGCCTTGTTCAGCTGCTTTTTCGTACCACTCAATCGCTTTCTTGTCGTCTTTAGGAGTTCCGATACCATTAACGTGCATCCAACCAAGATTGAATTGGGCTTCAGCAAAACCTTGTTCAGCAGCCTTCTGGTACCACTCTAAAGCCATTTTATGATTTTGAGCTGTGCCTTCTCCATCATAGTGCATCAATCCCAAGTTGAATTGAGCTTCAACAAAACCTTGTTCAGCTGCTTTTTCATACCAATGGATAGCCTTCTCGAGGTCTCGGGATGTCCCCTCGCCCTCTTCGTACATAACACCAAGGTTGAATTGAGCTATGATATTGCCTTCCTCGGCAAGATCTAAAGTTTCTTTAAATTCTGAGTCAAACAAACATTTCTCCTCATCTTTACAAGAAAACATCTTCTCATAAATGCCACATGGGCAATAACAGTCACTCTCACCTTTCCGTCAATGGAATTTGGAAAAGAAGATCACCCCTCTCAACTCGGGTCAAATCTATCACGAAACATTGTAAATAGCGACTTTCGATGGAGCATCAACGATCTAGCAACTGGGCCTGAACGGCCTGATCCATCCCCTCACTCCAACTGTGACCACCATTCCAACGCACTTCCTCAACGAGGTGACCCTTCGAGGCATACCAAGCCTTCGCCCGACCAAAAACACCATCTTTAAGGGCCATATCTTTCTTACCACCCATCAAAGCCACTTTCATCACATCAGGTCCCTGACGACGAGCTGTGGTAAAAAAGGCACCATCCTCATGGTTTGATTCCAACAGTTCAGGAGGGACCTCTCCACCGATCGCGATCAAATGGTCGCCACCAAAGACTTCAGCAGCCCGCATGGCCATCTGTGCGCCCTGGGAATACCCCAGCCAAATGAGTTTCTCCCAATGACCTAGGCTAGTCAACTGATCCATCGCCGACTCCAAGTAATTCAAATTATTACCCAGACTCTCGCGACGGCGATAACGACACAACCAAGACGAACCCACTTTCTGATTGGGCAAGTAAATAGGATATGGTGCCTCTAAGCACAAGCAAGCCATGCTAGGGTGCCTCTCCAGATAACTCAATCGTTCCCTCATGTGTTTGGCCGACTCGGCGTAACCGTGGAGGGCGACAACCAGTGTCCTACAAGATGTAACTTCACCGATGAGGATCGCCTCAATACGGTTGGAATACTCTATTTGAAACTGGGACAACGACATTAGTCACCTCATGTCATGGCTATATTTCCAACAATTGTCCTCACAAGGAACATTAGGAAAGGAGCTGAATACATCAGCTATATCAAAGTCGAACCGTTTCATTCATCGACATTCACCCATCGTTAACCGTGAAAACTTATTCTATCGTCACCTCTAATAACGTTCTAAAATCTTTCAGCGTTTATCAAAAAATAGATGATGTCGCGGTGGTGAAGTCCTCTAGAAACCTAAAGCCCCTCAAGCTGTTGCCTTTATCATTCAATAGAGGACTCCAAACAGCAATAGAGTAGCGCTCCGGATGAATAGCAATGATACCGCCACCTACACCACTTTTGGCCGGTAAACCGACCCTAAACGCAAACTCACCGGCTTCATTGTAAAAACCGCACAACAGCATGATGGCATTGACCCGCTTGGTCATGCTTGAAGACATCACCTCCTCTCCCGTGAGAGGCTGCACCCCGTTGTTGGCAAACATCAAGAACGTGGTCGCCAACTCACGACAGGTCATTTTTATCGAACATATCTTGAAATAAAAATCCAACACCTTATTTTGCTCATTACGAATATTGCCAAACGATTTCATAAAATGGGTCAGAGCCGCGTTGAGGTGCCCGTGTGCTTTTTCCGATGCCGCTATGTTTTCATCGAAATAAATCCCCTGGTCACCGCACAAACCCCTAATAAAATCTAGAAAGGCCTGTTCAGGATCCTCATAAAGACCGACAAGCACATCTGCAACAACAAGGGCTCCCGCATTGATGAATGGATTGCGGGGAACCCCCTGTTCCTGTTCAAGTAAGACCAACGAATTGAAAGCCGATCCCGAGGGCTCAATCCCCACCCGCTTCCAAAGGTCTTCACCTAATCTTTTATATGCCAAAGTCAAAGATAAGACTTTGACGATACTTTGTATGGAGAATTTTTCACCATGGTCACCAAAACCAAGGTATGAGCCCGATATCTCCCTAAGACCTATGCCAAATTTTCGACCATCCACACCGTTCAGCTCTGGGATATAATCCGGCTTCACCCCTTCGTTGAGATCAACGTAACGCTGTGCCAAATGTTCAATAATGGATGATAGTTCCATCGTCCCCTGCTCCTAAAAAAAGACCAACCTCATCACCGTTGACCCTAGCCCAGCACCGACAGTGACACAAGATTACACTTCAGCACTCTCGGATATCAATTGACGATGCAACTTGAGAAGAGCTTCGTACTCTTCTTCACTCCCGCCCCAATCAACCACCACTCGGAAGACCGGTTCCGTTCCCGAGCCACGCATCCATAGGAATCCTAGGGCTGCACCTTGACCGTCTTCACAAAACACTTGAAGCCCTCCACGTCCAGGAGCAGGGCGACCTCCAGGGCCAAGGATATTCTGGGTGCCTTCATTGCTAACAAACTTCAGTTTAGCCACACCAAGACGGTCCCAGAAACCGTAATCCTCCTCAAAGTGATTCAACAGCAACTGCTCGTAGTTCGACTTGAGAACTTCATGTTCTATAGAGGGCACCGGCATCAGAGCATCGCCTTCAAAGGCATCGGTCGTGAAAAATGATGGCAGAGACTTCAAAACCGCCGGCAAGATATCGCTTTTAGCCGGAGGAGCTTGATCCCCCAACAACAACTCCGCCGCACTTTTACCATCCCGCAGCGGCTGGCAAACAAACTTCAACAAACCCAACACCGTCATCAAAGGATCCCTGACCGTCGATGGGTACAAAATATTGCCTCCATTACTGCCTTCACCGGACAAGGGCACCTCATAACCACGTTCACGCAACGAGCTCGCGAGAGCTAAGACATTGGCCTCCCCCACCTCGGCACGCTCAACAACGACAGCGTGAGGCTTCAACACTTGCTCCAAACGCAATGAGCTAGGTCCATTGGCCGCCAAAGCCAAGGGTTTTACTTCGCCCCCCAAAAAGGTGCGCCGACTGTACTCCGCTAAGGCACAAAGAGCAAAAGTTTCCTGTGCCTTCAGTGGCCTAGCCACACCATCGACCACCAAAATCAAGTTCCCACGGTCTCCATCACAATCGGGAACCAAGCCCAACAGAACAGACGCCCCTT
>JACLAC010001605.1_pt1 | contig 20059 bp, 11 predicted proteins | sample 8027881 | NCBI WGS metagenome assembly JACLAC01 (sample SAMN15725517, study PRJNA655200) | protist metagenome | isolation source: fluorescence activated cell sorting (FACS) single amplified genomes of... | place: Spain: Blaines Bay Microbial Observatory, Mediterranean Sea | collected 2016-01-19 | reverse complement strand
TTTTCTAATGTGTATAAAACAATACAACATAAGAAGAACAGATACAGAACATACCACACTATGCCATATAAACGTGAATCAAAAGCAAGAAGAAGAAAAACTAAATTAAAACAAGGTTTAATTAATACTACAACAGAATTTCATAATCAATCCCCAAATGAACTATCAAAAAATGGTAAACGTAAACCAAGAGATTCAGGATCATGGTTTGTTAATTACATGAAAAGTACTAAACGCAAGCAACTTTATGGACATCGTGGTGGAAGAAAACGTGGCGGCAAAGATAGTAATTTTGAAGGATATAAAAAAAAAGATAAAAACAATAATAAATTCGATAAAAACAAGAAAAAGATGAAAAATATACCAAAAGATGCATTTGATATGGATAATAATAATAGTAGTAGTAGTAGTAGTATAAAAAATAAAGAAATGCAATCTCAATTTAAAAGACAAAAAGGAGAATCTTCACGAGATTATAAAGTAAGAATGCGAAAAGAAAATGCTAAAGCAATATTGGAGGAAAAGAAGAAAAATACAAATACAAATAGCAAGTTAAAACGAAAACGATATTTAGAAGAGCAAAAAATACGTAAAAAAATGAATAAAAAAAGAAAACAACAACGAAATAATAATTCAAGTGATGATGAAGATAATATTTATGAAAAAGTGAAATTTGGTGAACGTGTTGAAGATATACCAAATTTAAATACCCAACATCGTTTCCAAGGAGGTGGAAAAAGAAAAGTTGTTACATTATTAAATTCAAATGCAATGTCATCTGCTGATGGTTTAGATATTGGTGATCGTAAATCCTATTCTCAAATGGATGAATTAGCAAAACAAGTGCATTCATCATATTTTGCACGACAATTATCATAAAATAAAATATTTAGAGTACGAGTTCGTAATTAATTAAAATTGCATTTCATATACATCTATATATTAACTTTTTAATATAATAATGATGGTTAAAATCTAAGTTATAATAATTTTACACTTCTCGTGTGTTAAGTAATATGCTCAAAATACTCAATCGCAAGAATTTAATACATGCTATTTAACCATCATTATTATTATATGCATAAATTTGTTTGCCAGTTTGTATGATATGCATATATATGATACCCTGATCATATTTGGTTTTACAACGTAGGTCCACGTTTAAAACGTTTATGTTTACTGCCTTTTTTATTGACTTTATTCCATTTCCTTCCATCTTTTGTTTTAAAACTTTGTTTTGGTCCATCACCATCATCATAATCAATCATAACTGGACGACCACCAACATGAATATCACTACGTTTTTTCACCGCAATTTCAGCACTATCTTCTCGTTTAAATTCGACATATCCAATACCTTTTAATCTACCAGTGTGATTCCAACGTGGTAAACGTACATAATTCACAACACCAAAAATTCGAAAGACTTTTTTCACATCCTCTTCTGTTACATCATATGGCAAATTTTTTACAAAAATGGTTTTACAACCTTTTGGACGTGGGCCAACAGTATTGATTTTACGTCGTTCGTTAGCTACAGCTATTTTTAAATACCTACCAAGCAAATCACTTCCATTTAATTTAAGTGCAGCTTGTGTTTCCTCTACCGTATTAAAATCTATATGTGCATAACCACGTGGTTTACCAGAATCTTGCCAACGCGGCATTCGTATTTCTTTAATATTATTACATACCGATTGAAAATGACTCTCTAAATCTTCTTCCGATGCATCATATGATATACCTTCGACATATATGGTCGTAGAGGTAATATTAATATTATGTTCATTTGATTCAATAGTATCTCCACTACCATGTTCCTCTTCCATTTTTTTTTTATTTTTTCTCGTACGTTTTCTTTTACGTTTTTTTTTACCACTATCCATTTCTGCCTTTGGATCGCTCATCGTCGTCGACATCGTGCAAACTTATGTGTTAGCGTGTTGTGTATAAATACATATATATATAAATATATATATGAATATCTCTTTTGTATTTACTATTGATGTAATTGTGCTCTCCGAGATGAAGCTTTCTATCAATATATATCCCGATATAATTTTTACTGTGCCGGCCCTTCACCGATTTGTGGTACAAATGTTTTATTATACTTAAACACTATATTACCTATCAAATACACAAATTAATCGGTTTTCAGGTTTTCGAGTGTGTGAGTTTTGGATTAATTTGTGTGTTTGATAGTTAAATATAGTGTTTAAGTATACCAACAAATTTGTACCGAAAATTTACGACTGGCCGGCACAGTAAAAATTATATCAGGCATATATGAAATAATATAAGTAGTTGGGATTCGATGGTGGAAAATGGCTGCTTAGGGCTGAGGAAGAAGAATTTAAATTGGGGAAAAGTTGCGAAATGTCCCAAAAAAACATTCTCACTGAATAATTTAATGCTGTGTATATGCTATTGTGTTATTTAGGTTAGCATATAAATAGCATTACTTCAAATACTTGTAAATATTTTTAAGGATCATCATCCTCCGCCGGATTAATAATATCTCCCAACTCTGGGAACTCTCCCTCCGTTGTTGTACAATAATCTGTTATTTACTTACAAGTCCCCGATCTGCAGAAATTAATTTTGAATATGTTGCATGAAATTTAGAACGAGTTGCTTTGTATTTTTTTTAATTTTAAAAAAAAAAGAAAATTAATATATATATATATATCATACTATTGTATAATTGTGGTTGTCTGTTTCTCAAACAGTTCTAAACAACTGTGAGGGCATAGACATTGACCATCTATAGTCATCTTCTTCTGGATCTTCCCCTTTACCAACAAAACACCTATGACAAACTATATAAGTATTTGACAGCGTATCTTTTGCCCGGTCATTATTTGTATCAATGTTAAATGTATTAAAAGTCCCTTTTGTTCTTCCCTTTACAGTTGCCATATTTACAACTATCCTAATAAAAAGAAGATTTTGACTTTTTGAGACTTGTGTGGATTGTGTACCAGTTATTTTTTATTGTCTCCTCTTCCTGGATAAATTACATCAGGAATATCAGTAAATTTCTTATGGCAGTACTCTGGGTACTCAAAATGAGTTTGTCGGATGATTTGTATGCATATGTTGCATATATCACGCCTCACTTCTTCTTTTTCTCTTCTTTTTCCAGCTTTTTTTTTTTTTTTTTTTTTTTTTTTTTTTCTTTTTTTTTTTTTTTTTTTTTTTTTATTTTTTTTTTTTTTTTTTTTTTTTCAAGTAATATAGTATTTTTTTAGGATCTTTGTACTCTGGTACTCCTTTCCCCTCTTCATACTCCATATTAAAATACCCCTAATAACTTTCAGTTTTAGTTTTAGTTTTGTAAATCTTCCTAAAAATCAGTATTCTCCCGCCCGCCTTCCTTAAAAATGAGACGTGCAGACGGCAGATCGGCAGATCTCAAAATTTAAACCGCAGGGTTGGTGATTTAGTATATGGGAATAGCAGGTGTTATAATTTAATGCTGTGTATATATTGCGACAAATGAAATAAAAAAAATGAAATAAAATAAAAAATAATTTATAAAAAATTTAATAAATTAAATATATATGATGAATAAAAGAAGGTAGTTTTATGTTAGCTAGAACTGTCAATACAGATAGATATACGTGTGTGTGTAAAAATTAAAAAGACTTCGTGTGGTTTAATATTGTTAATATAGCATCAGGGTATTGTTATAACGCCATTATATAATTCAACCACAAAAGAAAAACAAAAACCATGGTCGTGAAACTACGTATGCAAAGATTTGGTAGAATTAGAAAACCATTTTACAAAATTGTTGCGGTAGATGCAAGAAAAGCAAGAAATGCACAACCAATAGAATATTTAGGTACGTGGGACCCAATTATTGATAAGAATGGTAGGAAAACATTGCGATTGTCAGAAGACAGGGTAAAATATTGGTTGACGGTTGGTGCTCAACCATCAAATACTGTAGCAAAATTGTTGTGGCGAATCAATATGTTGCCAAAGCCTCCCGTCACTTATAAACCAAAACGTAGTATACCAAAAAGTGAACGAGAATTTTCAACATTTGTCTCATCAAGAAGCCATAACCAAACAGCACCTCTTCCTATTTTTTCAAGTTTATTACCATCAAGTACAAGTGACAACGAAATGATTGATTCAACAAACATGAAAAATGAACATAACACTAATAATGACATTAACAAAATAGTGTATATAAATCCTTTTTTATCGGTCATGAATCATAATGTGTAATATATAATTAATCAGATATGCATATTAAATTTTAAGATATTTTATATATAAAAATATAAATGATTTTTTTTAAATAAATCAAACATGTGTGTGAAAATAAAATTAATAAAACTCAGGAATGGCAGTGATGATGAGAGGGGCTCATATATACATATAATATTGTTGCATTGTTGCGCGCTTTCATGAATTTATTTCCTTTTGTAAAACACGCATAGAGCGCACATTATAAAATATATTATTTATATAAAGTATATGATATTAGCACATTATATTTTTCAATATTTTTTAAAAAAAAATCTTATTATGATATATATTTAAAAATATATTTTATTATCTCCCTGAGATGTACACACACTCTCCTGTCTTGCAAGTCTCTCTCCACATGTTCTGATCTGACCCTCTCTCATTCATACGTGATATATATATATCATATGATATGTATATTATACATTTTTAATTTTAATTAATACTACTACTACTGTTTGATTCACTGGAATAATTTCTAGTGATTTTTTTTAAATTTGTTGACGGTATTGTTGTCCCACTTTTAAAATTATTATTGTTATTTGTAATATTTGCACCAAATAAACGATCATGATATGCACTGACACTATTTTCCAATTTTTTGTAAGTAGTCGTTACCCTTTCTTTTTCATTTTCAAATTCCATTTTCAATGTTTCCATATCATTTCGTACCATATCGATTTCATTTGTCAAACGATCTTTCTCTTTATTCGACGTAGTACGATTTTGTAATAGTTCTTCATATTCATTTTGTGCATCTGTTAAACATTGTTTCGCAGCAGCTTCTTTTGTACGTCGATCTTTTTGCATTTTAACTACCTTATCTTTCAACGCCGTGACTTGCCTATCGTATCGTTTGACCATCGCTTCCAATTCTCTACCTTCCGATCCATTCTTTTCTATCTCTTTTTCTGCATTTTGCCTGTCATGACGCGCAGCTTTGAAATCATTAATAGATACTTCCACTTGTTCCATGATCGTTAAAATTCGTTCCATTTCTTTTTTCAATTTATTTGCTTGCAATAATTGACCTTCCGTTTCATTCAATGCATTGCTTTGTTTCATGGATTCTTTTTGTAAACGTTCCACTTTGAATTCCATTGCTTTCAATTGACTTTTTATTTTTTCCGGCGAATTGATAATTTGTGAACGTATCTGATCGCATTCTTCCCTTGCCCCTAAAATTTTAAATTTCGTAGCTTGTATATGACCTTGAACCGTTTTACTTTGCTCTTTGACTTTACCACTTTCATATTTCATTTTACTTTGCTTTTGATTTAATTCTTTAATTTCATTTGACAATCCCTCGTTTTCAGCTTCAATATCAACTGCTTCCGCGATGTCTTTCAATTGTTGGGATTTTAATCGTTGTATTTTCTCTTTCAATTGCTGTTGCTCCGTGATCAAGCGTTGCTTTTGCTCCAATATCTCTTCCGTCGAAGCAGTCATTTCCGAGTAGGATTGAACACGTTCTTCCCTAAATTTTGCAAAGTTAATAATTGCTGATAAATTACGTATGAATCGTTCGCCGATCGGCTTGACACAATCCATTAAAAAGGAAAAATCAGGCACTTGCGCTGCGTCCATTAATTTGCTCACCGTGCGCCAATATGCGATTTCAGGCACACTACGTTCATGTAATTCTGGAAAGCTAAGAGCAGCAAGACCTTCAAATTTACCTTGTGACATTTCCTCAGCAGTAATACCCATACAATACTCAGTTAATTTCACATACACTTCGTGTACAATAACTGGCTTTGGATTGATTACCTCTTGCTCTGTTACTTCTATACCTAATTCTGACATACATGCAACAATCTCTTCCGCATTTAAAATAGGAAATGAATATGTTGGCTTTTTTTTCCTTCGTGACGTTGGTCCACCACGTGAATTTTGTCTTCCACCACCAAAACTTTGTCTTCCACCAAAGGACATGATTAGCTTTTGAAAATCAATACAAACTAACTGTTAGTCGTTGTCGTTGTTTACTATAATTTCAAAACAACAACAAATTCAATTAATAATAACAATGAATTGAAATGTAATATGTTATTATTAATAATACAATATACAACAGATGTATTGTTTCGAATAATGATATATACATATACAAACAGGAAGAGTCGTGTGTGTGACACTTTTTTTCAAATTTTTATTTTTTGTAATAAAAAAATTATTTTTTTTTTTTTTTTTATTTTTTTTTAACTGCCAAAAAAACTCGATGAAAAACCTTAAACAGAAACACTTTTTTTAGTATTTTGTATTTTGTCAAAAAGTCTTCTTTTTGATTTTGTTGCTAAAATTCATTATTAAAAAACCTCTTCTGCTCTTCTGCCTAAATGAACAAAATGAAGTTGTAAATGAGAAGGATGATTAGTGGATTCAAAACGACGGTTAATTTAAGTACTAATTTAGTATACTAATTTATCTATATTTGATAGAGAGGTATTGGATATAACCAAAAAATCCAAAAATAGCCAAAATAGTCATTTTGATGAATAAACCTAAGAATATCCGATTTGTTTTTGTAATTTCCAATACCTCGCTGTCAAATATACATAAATTAGTATACTAAATTAGTACTTAAATTAACCGCCGTTTTGAAATCCACGAAGTATTGTGCTAAAACCTAAAACCCAGGGCCAGCCAGCATAGCTCTAGCACTGCGATAATGAGAGATGATGATGCAGATCTGACAGTTAGTGTTTTGTGAAGAATACAAACAGGTTTTAGGCTATCCGATATATATATTAATATATATGTGTGTGTGTGTGATTGATGTGGGTGGAAGAAGTACATACGAAGTAGAAGAAAATATATATAGGAGATTTTATATCATTATCACAAATATATATATACACACACATACATATATTACATACAACAAGATATATAGATATATACATACATACACACACACAAATATGTCTGCATTAGCAAAAAGAGAATCAAAAGATAAAGCAGAAAATTTAATGAATTCAATGGACTTTCGTACAATTGAACAAATGGACCCTAGTGTATCCGATGGTTTTGCTGTTATTTATGACAGAGAAGTCCCTTTTGAATTACGCCTTCAAGAATCAAATGATGGACCACAAGAAGTTGGTACATTAGAAGCAATTAAAGTTAAAATATTGATTTTAGGTGAAGATGGTAATCCAAATTCATTGCGTATTGAATTATCTAGTGAAAACGATCTTTTCTTTCATTATATGCACCTTATTGATGAAAGTGGTTTTCGTATGGTACAAGAAGGTCAAAAACTAATGGTTGATTTTACAGATTATTCGAATGTATTAATTCGTATGCTAAACTCATGTATTAAAGAGCCACATAGCCACCTCGCAGTCTTTGTGATGCAACGGGATGGACAAGCACGATTGGACTTCATCCAAAACATGCAATACAAATTCGTAGACCTTCTTTCATGTAACTTTCATCGTTCACCAGATGAACTTGTACGTCAACAAATTACATATCGTTACAATTCCTTGAAAAGTCGCCTTGCACTTATGCAAGCGCGTTTACAAGATGTCAATGCCCTTGTAAAGATTAAGAACCCATCCCTATTGAAGCAATTAACAACCTCACCACCACGTCTAGGTAATGGTTCAAGAAGATAATATGGATGTATTTGATTATATATATATATTATATAGTATATTTGTAATATAATACACATACACATATCATACATTTTCGGTACATGTCAGAAGTAAATGTATTTCATTTCTAATATGATGATATTATTCATTATGTGATATATGGAACATACGGGGAATAGGTTCTTATACAACGGAGTCGTAAATAAAAATAAATTAAATTTAGTTTGTGAAGTCTTGTACGTTCGTACAGTTAAAAAAAAAAACGAAGTACACATTAATATAGTATTAATTAAATGCCACCATATGATATATTTATATATGATATTTAATGATTTATACGCGTACTGATGATTTGTATTTTGTATTTAAATATACGCTTTTCGTATTATATTTTTTTTAAAATTTAAAATAATAATATTATAATACGAACCGTTCGTATGTACACTCTCGCGTATTATTTTATTTCATATTTTATATATTTTTATATATATATATATATATACACGGAGTACATTAAAAAAATATAATATGTCATAATTTTAAATTTTAAAAAATATTATTACGTGCGTGTTAAATGATGATTTATATTTTTTACGAATCGTATATATAAACAAAGAGAAAATTAAAAATAGCACACACACACACAACACATTCCTCTCTCACTTAAAATTTCCAAACGCTTCAAGTATTTGCCCAGTTAATAAGACATCAGAAGAATTCACTATGATTTTAATACCACCATTACCATTACCACTAATTCTAATTAAAACCAGAGTATCATTTACAATATCTTCACCTGCTAAATATAATAACGGCTCATCGCCTGTATTATTATTATCAAGGCCATTAAGACATTCGCCTACATTTGCTAGTTGTTTGATATCTAGCATAACTGAATTAAGATCGTCGATCTTCTTTCCCGAAAGCTCCGTCGATGCTTCGTTCATCCCACCTAAAGTGCTTACTGTATTCTTAAACTCTTCAATAGACATATGCTTCGGTCTTAGTGTCTCCCCAATTGGTATATTTAATGTACACACGCATGAACCAAAATCTTTGGCCTGTATAGAAAATTTAATACCATCACGTTTGACTTGTAAATCAACATGGATTTTAACATGCATACAATTTATAACCCCACCGTCTAAAACTTCGATTTTATCAAAAACAGATATTAATGCTTTGCTTTCACCAACGTCATCTGGATTGACTTCAACTTCATTTAAAGATTCATCCCGAGTATTTAATAAGCTAAGTTGAACCACGATGCATGTATTTCCAAAGCTAGAGGCATCTCGCAAAAATCTAACTTTCGCTTCTAATCCACGCCCTTGCACTTTGTCCATTGCTATATATGATTTTAAGTCATTAGTAGACATTGGTAATTGACCGACTTGCGGTGAAATACTTGGGCTGAAAGACAACAAATCCATTGTTGTTGCTGGTGCAGGTGGTACAGGGGATTGTGAAACATTATTCTCATTGCTAGTTGTTTCCCCATTTTTTGGGCTATCATTGCCTTTAGAATTCTTCTTCTTGCTATTTTTCCCTTTTTTCTTTTTTCCGTTCCCTTCCTCATCATCACTCGAATCATCCGAATCACTACTTGATGAATCACTACTGTCGCTACTACTGCCACTGCCGCTGCTGCTACTACTACTCGATTCTTCATCCGAATCATCGCTACTAGATTCCTTCTTAATTTTCCGATTCGATTTCTTATTATCAGATGCATCGTCTAGTTTGACATTAGCAAGATCCGTCTCTTCATCTGATAACATAACATCCTCTCCATCATCAGAGCTACTATCACTACTGCTGCTACCGCTACTATCACTACTATCACTACTGCTAGAATCACTACTAACACTGCTGTCACTATCAACTACAGATTTCTTTCTGCTACTACGACTTACACTATTACGTTTCGCACTCATAGATTTTCTACCTGTAGAAGAAGTGGAAGATGATGATGATGACAAAGATTTTTTTGCAGGTGTAACAATTGCAGGCGGCTCACGAACTTTAACATCTGGCTGGACAGATGGGAAATCTGGAATATGAGTGTACCCAAAAGCAATATGATTCACGACGACACTTAAGGATCCCCATTCCAGACGGTCTTGGTAAGTCGCGATTTTTGACATTTCTGGTTCCGGCCTTTCCCCTAAATAAATGGATTTAGCGAAATCTCTTAGAGATTCCGTTTGCAATACCCCGCGTAAAAACCTATATCGATCCCTAACATCATGATTTAAATCATAGAAGCCAAGCTCCATAATATACCCAACGAGCAATTTTAACATTTCATGATCCTCCCGTTGCAAAAATAATTTCATTGCAAGATTTGCTATTTGTAATTTTACCTCAGCTGATTCTTCTTTAAAACTGATCGCTAAACGCCTCAAAGCATCTGGTGCCATTCTAAACAACGCAGGCTTATATTGAAATTCACCAATAATCCATATTATGCTAGCACGTGCAGATGGAACTTTTACACGATCCAAAAGTCGTGCTAACATTATTACAGGGTCTTTCATATTTTCCTCATGTATCAGGCGTGCCTTTTCTCTTTTTCGTTTCTTAATACGTTTCTTCAATTTCTTCTTTTTCTTTTTTAATTTCTTCTTTGCTCTTTTCTTCTTCTTTTTTTGTGATTTAGGGCTGTCCTTATCGTTACCATCATCGGAATCGTTATCATTATCTGAATCATCGGAGTCATCATCTGAACTAATGTCATCAAGAGTTAATTCAACTGACTCATTCAAATTGCCATTACCATCATCATCGCCCTCCGCTTTCTTTTTCTTTTTTTCCTCTGCTAATTTGTCTTCCTCTTCCTTTTTCTTCTTCTCTGCTTCGATATCTTTTGACTTGAATTTTTGAACCAGCATTCGTATAGCAACAATTGCTTCTCCAACCAATTCTTCGTCCAACGTTGGTAACGCAACCATAGCTGTTAACCCGTGTATTACATTGGGATAGTTCTCTTCAAAATCAGCCGCTAATCGCCCAACAGATTGAATAACAGTTTTCCCAAATTCAACATCACTATGGCGAACATATTCAGTCATTTCACGTAAAATTTGATCGATGTTGGATTGATCAGCAAGTAAGCATAGCATTTTTAATTTGCATGTACGCACGGTACTGGTGTCGTTTGCACATTGCACAAAGAAATCGCTTAAATACGGTCGAAATAATTCAGGACGATCTTTTGCAAATGCTACCATATGTTCCAATAAAATAGTTTGAACCTCTTTGTTGCCAAATGCAAGTCGGCAAAGCGCTTTAACTACTTTACTTAGCGTTGCATTTTTCCTAGAGCCTAAGTACCAGTGAAGGGATGCAACTTGTAGGACAACACCAGCATTGGAACTTTTTAATAGTGGAAGCGATGCCGCTAGTAATCTTCGATGGTCTTTATCTTGCACTCCGCGCAATTTTATTTCCGGTTTAAATTCTTCCTCGTCCTCCTTGTTTTCCTCCATGCTATCATTACCTTTCTTACTTTTTCTCTTTTTCTTTTTTTTTGATTTTTTCCCTGATTTTTCATCATTATTCTTTGGAGTATCTTTTTCGTCGTTACTTTCAGAAACTTTATTCATTGAATTATCGTTACTACTTGTATCTTTATCATTTTTCTTCGTATCATCATTGTCGCCCTTATTGTCGTCGACCTTTGTCCTACTCTTACCTTTGTCCATTTTTGCCATTTTATCATTATCTTCCTCGTCATCTGAGTAAAAGCCTTTGCCACCAGAATCTAATGCAGCTTCTAATGCAGATTGCATACTTGATTTTGCAATTGACGTTGTTGCTCCGACAAGTGAATCGTTCAAAGACGAGCCTCCGGAATATAAATGTTGCTCAGGGTTTCCTATTACTTCTTCCCCCGTATTTAAATCAATTCGCGGGTTCAAAAATTGTGTTCTACTGTAACGTGTCAATATACGTAATAATACAATTTGACCCCATGAATCTATATCACTTAATCGTGAACATAATTTTCGAAAATGCTTATGCAGTAAATCCATCCGTTCAGGACATATCTCTGCAAATGCAGCTATGACACTACCAAGTACAATGGTAGACCTATCATTTAGCAACTTTTGCAGTATTTTTATCAAATCATCCTTGGTTTCATGGTCTAAATTATACAATTTTGTCAATGCATGCGCTGCTGTTTTCCGTACATACGGCGAACTGTCACCAGCGCATTTCGTCAATGCAGTAATTTGAATACCAACAATCTCACGTATCCGTATCGCAGTAAGAACTCTTAACGCTAATGCGCGTATTAATTGGTTTGGCGATGCTAAATCCTTTTGAAAAGAATTAATACTTAGAAGTGCAAGCTCGCGAATTTCTATACTAGCATCTGCATAATGCGTCAAAAACATATAAACCAACTTTTTTAATTCAACATTTTTCACAATTACGTTCTTCACGACAGAGGTAAAAAATTCAGATACATCTATGCCCATTGACATTTGCGCTAAAAGCCATTTCATACCACGTATTCGTTCAGCAACACCAGCAGCAGATTTATAATTTTTTTTATCTAACAGGTCTCTTAATTTTGCCGGTGTTATACTTTCATCGAAAAAACTTTTATCGGATAAAGGGGAACCAATACCACTTAAACTTAGTCTTGAAACGTCAGGCATTTTTGGCATTTTAATATTCGCAAGTATAGGTGATTTATTCTTTTCCACCGACATTTTTAAAATAATAATTATTCTAAAAAAACCTTTGAAATATCCTAATTTTTATTTTCAATATAATCTCCAAAACCACAAAACTCTACACACAAAAATGATGATACACAAACAAACACACACACACGCGTACACTCGTACACAAATAATATGCGTTTATAAATATATATATACACGACATGTTCTCTCCACTACTTACTACAATTATGTGTTTATTGCTATTAATTCATTTTTTTTAAAAAAAAAATCAATTTTGGGATTTTCTTCTGCAAATGACACATAATTTATACTTGGAATAGGGAAATTAGAATATCAAAATACGTATTTTGACATTTTTGACTTTTTATTTTGACTTCCCAATATAATTTATACTTGAAAGGGAAATTAGAATATTCAAATACGCATCCTATCACATTTCCAATTTTCTATCTCAATATCTCAATATCTCAATTACATTCCTCCTCCTCCTAATCCCTCATAAATTTTTTTTCCAATTTTATTTTCCACCAGCAGCCTTTTTTTTTTTTAGTTTTTTCTTCTTCTTATTGGCTAAAAAAACTACAATAACTATAAATACAGTATGCATAATAATAATACCAGGTACGTATTATATAATATATATTGATACCTGGATTTAATATTCAAAAAAAATAAATAAAAATAGAAACACTGTGTAGAGAGTAATTTCTAATGACAATGCCATTGGAATGTTTTAACCAATAGTCATTGAAACACAAAGACACAAGTACAAAGCATATAATATTATATATACACACACATTTGTAGATCTATCCCAAATATACAGGGTTTTATATATAGATAGTTGATTTTTTTTATTTTTGTATTATAACGAAAATGAAGCAATATTATTATTATGTTTTTGTAAATTTAACGTTATTATTTTTTTTTCAAAAAGAGGTCAATGCTCAAGATGAAGAAATAACGGTCTTTACGGAGTGTCCTAATAGTTGCCTTGGACGTGGACGGTGCGATGCAACTGGCTCATGCCATTGCTGGAAACCATACGCAGGTTCAGATTGTTCGTTACGTACATGTCCAACAGGTAAAGCGTGGGTAGATTTTGCCACCGCGAATAACGTTGCTCACGGAACATTTGTGTGTTCAAATATGGGAATGTGCAACGCTGAAAACGGGCGATGTGTTTGCAGAGAAGGGTTTGAAGGGCATAATTGCGCTCGCCTTAAATGCCCTGTAAATGCTGATACGTCCATAGAATGCTCTGGAAATGGCCATTGCATGAGTATGCGGATGGCAGCAAAAACGCAAAACGATGTAACTTTATTTAGGTCTATAGAATATACAAACTGGGAGGCTGATATGCTATGGGGTTGCGTCTGTAATTATGGATGGACAGGGCATGATTGTAGTTTAAAGACGTGCCCTACAGGTGATGATCCAGTAACCAATACCAATACAGCTGATGAAATACAACTTATTGATTGTGCTGCTGATGGAGGAACCTTTAAAATTAAATATCGTGATCAAATAACTGCTGCTTTAGCATGGGATGCAACTGCTTCTACTGTTAAGGCTGAACTTGAAAAAATCAGTTGGCTTTCAGAAGGGGTCACAGTTGCTCATGTAGCGGGAACTGCTGCATGCGCTGCAAGCGGAGCCGCTTTATCAATCACGTTTACACATCAGCCAGGAGATCTCCCGGCTTTGGTATTAATTAAGACAGGATTGACTAAAAGCACCAGTGGTTCCGTGGTTTTAAATACTATTTCTAGTGGGGCGCAGAACACTTATGGTACCGGTATAACTTCAGTTGATGGAAATAGGGAAAATGTGGAATGTAGTAATCAAGGGACATGCGATGAGCTTACTGGCTCTTGTACTTGTCGCGCAGGATTTGAAAGCAGTAATGGCAAATCAAATGGCCAAGTGGGTGAAGCTGGTAAACGCGGAGATTGTGGATATAGATCTACGGTAACAACAACTTGTGATACAGATGAAGAAACCTTGACAAAGTGTTATAATCTAGGCGGGCAATGTATTAATGATGATAACTTAGCAGCTCGTTGTGATTGCATATTACCAACAACTACGCAAGCAGGGTATGGTGGTCACATATGTAGGACAATTAAATGTCCAATTGGGAAAGTTTGGTTTGCTGAACCCATTACTGGTACCCAGCGCGACAATTCATATGCTGAATGTTCCGGCGCGGGCGTGTGCGATCGACTTTCTGGTGTATGCACTTGTGAAATTTGGGCAGCTGGCCGCGCTTGCGAAAAAATGGCGTGTACTGTAACAGGTTCAACACAATGTAGCGGGCAAGGACAATGCTTATCAATATCCGAATGGGCTCCGCATTCAAGGGATGAGGCTGGCGATCTTCGAGGGGTTACATATACAGAGACTGATACAACTTGGGATGCGAATCGTATCTATGCTTGCATGTGCAATCGTAAAATTTATAAAGGTCCTAAAACAGGAAATGTGGTAGACGCTTTTGGTTATGCATGTTCTAGGCATATTTGTCCACATGGCGATATTCCTGATACCATCAGGCAATATAATGAAATACAAAATTTGTATTGCAAGGCTGATGGTGGGACATTGAAATTAACATTTAGGGGGGAAGCGACACGCCCGATAGCGTACAATGCAGTGGCGTTAGAATCAGATGAAGGTACAAGCAGTACATCAGGTACTGGATATCGAGAATCCGTGCAGAAAAAGCTTCACGAACTAGTTGAAATTACTGAAGTATGTCATAACGATGTTTGTTCCGGTGTTACTGTTTCATATGACACAGGTTCTGCTATTTGTAGTAGTTCTGGAGTGACGACATCATTTACATTCACATCAGAGTTTGGTGATCTTCCGCCATTAGTTATTGATGCATCCAGTCTAACTATAACTTCTGGTAGTGTAGAGACAAAAATTTATGAATATGTCAAAGGAACGAAAGAAATGCTTGAATGTTCCGGACGTGGGCTTTGTGATACAATGAAGGGAAATTGCCAATGCCATACAGGATATATTAGTAGTGATGGTGAGGGTAACATAGGACAACGTGGTGATTGTGGTGCATATACTGTTTTTCAAACAACCGAAGGCTTTTCAGTTCGGATATGATGAAATGTGTGCGTGTGTGTATGTAATGTGTGTGTGTGTGTATGTGTGTAAAATATTTGAATTGCCAAAAATTATCATATTATATATTATAAAAATATGTGGTATGATATGATATCATATCATTATGACCATATATCATTATATATATCATATATCATATCATATGATATCATATATATATATATATGACCCCGTTTATCTGAGAGAGGACTTTTCTGGCCGATATTGTCAAATAACATATTATATAGGTAAATATTTCTAGTATACAACTACTCCGTACTTAGACCAGAGATTTCAACCAATATTTGAGGGGAAAAAAATATAATTAAAAAATAAAAAAAAACATGTAAATATGATGGGAATGTGTGAAAATGTCACCAATGTAACTTTTGTGTGATGGATTACTTAATGGAGATGTACAACTTCACCATTGTGTCATTTCACTTTCTGTTGATCAAAAAAAATATTCTTTATATGTATAAAATCACCGTCGTGCCCTTTACAAAAATGCTCAATTCCCAGAGTGCGTTTATGGCATCTTCTTGGATTAAAAATAAAATGTCACCAAGTTATCCAAAATTCATGATTTTTTGGGAGATCTAGGAATTATAATGCACGAGGTTTGATAGTAAAATATGTGTAATTTGTACTTATTAGTATACTAAATATTTATTTGACAACTGGAAAGTCCCTCTCAGATAAACGGGGTCATATATTAATGACCCACGAGCGATAAGATCAGGAGGATCAGTAAAAAAAGTACTATATAATAGGGTATATTTAAGTACATTATTTAGTATTCTAATCTATACATTTATACCACTTTAACATATATATTTCTACTTTTTATTGAAAAACATGTGTTTTGTTGTTGAAAATGGTAGGTAGAAATAAATTAATACAAGATAAAATATATACATATCGTTATATATTTTAATGTTTATTAATTAATTAATATTATATAATAATGTTTTAGATTCTCCACATGGTTAGTTTTAATATCTATGATAATATAAAGTATAACAACTTTATATTTTCTTCAATTTGTATCATTTTTCACCAAAAATAGCTTCCAACGCACTATAATAATACACCATTTCAAGCATCAAAAAATTTTCAATATTATAATCTTCGCCATTTCTTTAGATACATGTCTAATTCTTTTTGCAAACGCTAGCTGACATGATTCTTTATAGCTGCGGACGTTATCCCGGTTTCTATCGGAAATTTGGAACAGAGAAAAAAGTGTGCGCATAAAAATGTTTGTGTTTAACTTTTTAATATTTTTTTTTGAAGGGCATGGTTGTTCTAAAACATGTTTTTTTTCATTTTCGTGTTTCAAAACTCTCTGCAGCTATAAACGATTATATGACGATTTCCGGCATAAAATTATAGATAGTGAATCGATCTAGTTTCGGAGATTATAATATTGAAAATTTTTTGCTCCTCAGAGACATGATAATACGGAAAGAGCTTTAAAATATGTAGAAATAGCATATAAATACCATTAAAAATTATGTAAAACTAGGTACTATGTAATATTATGGTCTTTTTTATATTCCTCCTGATCTTATCGCTCGTGGGTCTTATGATATATATATAAATTAAGAGATAATATATATATTATCATAGGCAATCCGATCGTCTGTTTTCACTAAACCACCAATAACTGCCACCGTATTCGCATTCTCTCTTCAGTATAGGGTCGGTGTAGAAACATTTGGCCCCATTACACAGTGTTCCTCTACCAACATATACTTCATCGTCATCAAAAGTCTCGTCAAAATAAGGGTCTTTTGGGCGCACTGGAAGATCCTCTCTACATTTCAGTACTTTACCAAATCTTACCATGGCTGCGCCTGAACAATGCGCAACACATACTTTCGTACACTTCTTTAAAAGACGCATACCTCTTAAACGTCTTTGGCAACGACCGTTGCATTCGCCATTTGCAACCCCGCGGTTGAGATCCCTCCCAATCAAGCCGCCAGCTACCTTGACCCAACCTCCAACAGATTCGTCGTCTTCGTCCATTTCGTCCCAGCCGGGTCCGCGGCCGTTCAGGATCTTCTTCATGCGACTTGAGTCGCCCCAACCGACATATTCATCGTCGTCCATGTCGTCCCACGTCACACCCAGACGCGGAAGTACAGTGGGACCCAGACCGGAAGTAAAGCCCAGTCTTCCGTGTCTATTACATGGAGCTCTATAGTACTGAGTAGCCATTGGACATAAAGGAAGGCTTTCGAAACATACCATCGCCTTGCCCTTCACTTTATCATCATTTCTACGAAATTGACATCCTGCAACACATACTTTTGTACACTTTGCTTCTATTGTTGTGATAGTTGCAACGCCGCACAGCAGTGCAAGAAGGATTGTTGCCGTGAACTTCATTTTTCGTTTCTGTTTTGTTTTGTAAATTGTTTCTTTTTACTTGTATAATTATAATACCACAAGTTTGTAAATATCTTGCTCTCTGGATACAGGTATGCACGATACATTTTTTTATATATATATAGATGTCAGAAAAGATATATTGGCTGCTGAAAATAAATTTAATTATTCCTCCTCCTGGTATAGTACCAGGTAAAAAGTCCTATGGATGGGGGCAGAAAATGGCCAAATAATGGCCACGAGATAGCATCACACAGCACTCACTACAATTTGCTAGCATCTACACACCATTATTAGTAAGTAGCTTCAAGGTTTCCAGGGTATCGTGAAGAGATTAAGATGAAAGCTGAAATTAATTTTGTTTGTTTTTTTACTATCTTTCCATTCACCAACATAGAAAGGGGTAGATATAATCTAGGTCCTAGACTTTTCAGATAATATATATTACTCGTATTATTTATTACGCGTATCTCCTTGTTTTTAAATATATTACTCGTATTATTTATTACGCGTATCTCCTTGTTTTTAAATACTTCCTGTCTCAGCATATAAACGAATTGGCAGCTTTGCAGGAGATTCCATAACTAAATTTCCTACTGCCATTATATCTAAATTAGCACATATTTCAAATATTGCTTTTTGTGCAAGAATCTTTTCATTACTATTCTCTTCATATCGAGAAATAATTTCGTAAAAGAAATTTCTTAACTCACTGATTTTATACATTTTTTCTATAGACATAATTTTTCCAATATCAATTTGTAAATCACGTATTATTGCAGCTTCTTCTAATAATTTAATTTTTTCAGAGTTCACATTGTTGCTATTAGTAGTCTCATCATCCTCTTCAGCTTCACTTATATTTTCTTTGGTTTCTTCATCATCTATATTGCTTTCTTTCTGCTCTTGATCTTCAAAATCGTAAGCACTAAAGTCCATAAATGCAGTTTTTTTTACTACTACAGTTTCATACATTTCATCTAATGTTAAATTCATAAAATCTTTTTCAGATACTTTTTTTTCCACCTCGTAGTAGTCATCGTCTTCTTTTTTTTTTGATTCATTATCATCATCCATATTATTATTATTATCATGCCCGGATTTTATTAATTCAATTTTTTTCGCAGCAGCATGCCTGCCTTTAACATGTTTTAAATATATATCGGTATTTTTATTACGTTTCGAAACCATTGATTTAAATTTCATGGTATTTTGAATCGATTTTGATAAAGATTTTGCAAATTCTTGATCCTTACGTTTTTCAAATCTAATTCTACTACTAGTAAGATTTTTACTTATTTCTCGCATTTTTCCTCCAAACGTTTTCGATCTATATTTCATTTTTTTTACATTTTGTGGTCTTTTAATTTTATAAACATTTCGTTTCAAGTTATCATATGAATGCCTTATTTTATCTTGTCGCAATTTTTCAGCATGTTTTTTAGCTTTCCTACGCGATGCTGTTCTCATAATATCAAATGTATCTGGTTTAAAACAATCGACTGAACCACGAAATTCTTTTGTATCCTGATTATGCTGATGATAATGTTCCTTCTTTTTATTTTTCTTCTTTGATTTTACTTTTGGATCTCGAAATTTATCACGTGGATCAGCACCAGTTTGCCAATTCACAGACAATGAATGCAACGTCTCATGATGCTTAAAATAATCTTTATCTTCTTTTAAAAGATCATCATCGTATTCATCAAGTAAATAATTTAAATTTCTTTTCTCTACTTTAGTAATACCATTTGTTTTCCAAACTGGCTTATATTTCTTACTACTAGTTCTCCAACCGTATTTTAATGTATTTGCACCTTTCACTTTCTTTGTTTTTTTTTTCGTACGGATTGTATTTCCATTATACCACATGCCGGTGTTTTGTTATATATTGATAAATACGTTGATTTAATTTCTCTATTTCTCTGTTTGTTTTTCAAGAAGATCACATCAACAACAACAGCATTA
>JACLAC010000254.1_pt1 | contig 20060 bp, 11 predicted proteins | sample 8027881 | NCBI WGS metagenome assembly JACLAC01 (sample SAMN15725517, study PRJNA655200) | protist metagenome | isolation source: fluorescence activated cell sorting (FACS) single amplified genomes of... | place: Spain: Blaines Bay Microbial Observatory, Mediterranean Sea | collected 2016-01-19 | reverse complement strand
GGAATAGCATTATAATAATAATTAAAAATTCCACCAGAAAAAATGTTGTATTTTTTTTATTTAGAAAAAAAGAATAGCAAACAACAAAAGTTGCCAAACAAAAGATTTCAAACAACAACAACAACATAAAAAACAATTATATCTATATCTCGATCATCAAAAAAAAAGCAATATATACATCAAAAATATAATAAACATGTCGTCGAATATCTTCACTTCCCGTATGTTTCAACGGAACCCATCGGAATTTCGTACAAAAATACATCGTGAATTACGTATAGCAACATTTGAATTACAAGATCGTGGTTTGAAACAAAGTGCAGCATGGGCAAGTGATTTATTACAAACCATATCATCCGATAGTGTGCCAACCCAAGTGTACAATGAAAATGCACCAGATCCATCGATGGCAACAAACAATAATACAACAAGTACACCGAGTGGTACACGTTCATCTTCACGTTTACGACAACAACCACCAGATGCAAACGCAAATGATAATAATAATAATAATATGAATGCTCAAGCGTCATCATCAAACAATAACAAACCATCCTCCATGCTGCAACAGCAACAACCAAAATCAGATTCTTATTTATTGGCTAAATCGTATTTCGATTTAGCAGAATATAAACGTAGTGCATATGCATTGAAACATATTCAAACACCTGATAATGATCCATTGGCATATTATTTAAAGTTATATGCAACCTATTTAGCAGGTGAGAAACGTAAAGAGGAAGAGTTAATGGAAACAAAAGATCCATTGGAACGTTGTCAAGTTGTCAATAAAGAATTGAAAAATATATGTGCAGAATTGGAACAATTTTATCCAGATGATATGTTATTGGAAGATGATGGTAAAGATAATAATATGATTTTTGAAGACGATGGGATTACATTGACATCCTCTAATTACGATGGATACATCTTGCATTTATACGGTGTTGTCTTGAAAAAATGTGGAAACAAAGATAAATCCCGTCGTGTTTTATCGAAATCATGTACCATTAAACCATTCAATTGGAGTGCATGGTTGGATTTAGCAAGTATCAGTACTGGTAAGTTGTTGCATATATATATATATATAGAAATCCATCTCTCCATGAACATGTAATACTAACACATTTATGTATATATATATATATATATCTTTTACACCATATGTAGACTCGGAAATCTTTGATGATTTGGAAAATGCATTGAAACCGCATATCATGAAACAATTTTTTATGGGATATGTATTACGTGAATTACAACAACATACAGAAGCTATGGAAATTTTTGATAGTTTAGAACATATATTTCCAAATAGTAAACATGTTTTATCAGAGAAAGCATTGATATCGTACCATACACGTGATTTTGATGAATCGCAAGAATTATTTGAACAATTACGTGAATTGGATCCACATCGTTTGACAACTATGGATACGTATAGTAATATATTATACGTGAAAGAGGAACGTAGTGCATTATCTTTTTTAGCACATAATGCGATTGAAAACAATAAATATTGCCCGGAAACATGTTGTATTATTGGTAATTATTACAGTTTAAAAGCACATCATGAGAAAGCAGTATTGTATTTCCGTCGTGCATTGAAATTAGATCCAGATTATTTATCTGCATGGACGTTAATGGGGCATGAATATGTTGAAATGAAAAACACGCCAGCAGCGATTGAAGCATATCGTCGTGCAGTTGATATCAATCCACGTGATTATCGTGCATGGTATGGTTTGGGACAAACATATGAAATTTTACAAATGCAATATTATGCTTTACATTACTATAGAAAAGCATCAACGTTGCGTCCATATGATAGTCGTATGTGGACTGCATTAGGTAATTGTTTTGAATCATTAGAACGTCATGATAATGCAATTGATTGTTATGAACGCGCGGTGCGCCATGGAGATCGTGAAGGCATTGCACCACGTAAATTAGGCATGTTGCATAAAACAAAAGGGGATCATGACAATGCAGCACGTTATTTTAAAATATATTTGGATACACAAGGGGATGATACCTTTATTCATAGTGTTGGTGGTATGTATATATATATTTTTTATAGAACTACTAATATTATATAAAAAAAATTTTTGAACTAACATGTTATTATATATATTTTTATAGGTGAAGGTTTAGCCGAAACATTATTATTTTTAGCACGTTATGAAAAAGATAAAGGTGAATATGACCGTAGTGAAATGTATTGCAGACGTTTATTAGATTTACCAAGTACTAGTGAAAAGAATGAAGCAAAAGCAATGTTACGTGAGTTGAATCAATTAAAATCTGGTAATAATAATAATAATGATGATAATAATGCAAGAGGTGGTGGACGTCGACGTAGTTCGCGTTTAGGTCGTAATAAAGATAATAATGGTGGAAGAGTAGTTTAAAAAAAAAAGGTGCGTGTATAATTAGGAATTAGACTCGTTTTAAAGAATTAAAGCTAGCCGTCTACACAGGAGTATATTTTTTTTAATTTCACTCTTCACACCTTTTCCTTTCCCCGTGTCCTCTCGTAATAATAAAGATAATAATGGTTAACGATGGTGGTGGAAGAGTAGTAAAAGGTTCTAAATATATTAATATTATCAAGTTCAATTTGAAATTAATATACTATCATAAGATACAAAGAAGAAAAGTACAATTTCTCGTAAAAGCTCTATCTACAAACAATATATATATATATATATATATTTTTAGCTTTTCACTAAGGAAATTATATGAACATGGCTTCAATTATAAATAATAATAATAATAACAAGGATGATGAGAGTAAAGGGGAAGATATTACAAATAACCATGCAGACGTTCTTGTTTTGGATCCTATAATTGTGCAAGAAATGAGTGAAATGAATATTGTTAATGATGATCCGTCATTCATTGATATATTGCCAAGTGGTGGTGCTGGGCAGGATATTGTTTATACCATCCTTAGTATGTTAGATATGAAATCAGTAAGGTCACTGATCTATTCATCCTTTATTCAATTATTTTGTAAAAATCGAAACGATGATACATTATATCAACTGTGTAAAGACATACAATATCAATTTAAAATACAATTGGCGAATGAATTAAAGATTAAATACGAAGAAGAATTTGCAGACAAAACGCCATTAGTATGTGCATGTGAAAAAGGACGTTTTGAGGATGTGAAAGTATTGATTACAGGCTATAATGATGTGAATGGTAGTACTGGTAATAATAATAATAATATGACATTGAAAGAATACGTGAATCAAGTCGGTAAAGATAGTAATGGTTCTGGATGTACACCTTTAATGGCAGCTGCATGGAAAGAACACTTCCAAATAGTTAAATATTTAATTGAACAATGTGAAGCTGATCCTAATATTGCAGATAGTACTGGATATAATGCATTACATTCTGCAGCAATACATAACAAAAAGGATAAGAAGTTGATTGAGTTGTTGTTAACTAATATGTCTCTTACTAGCATTAATAAGAAGACCAGGTACGGGGTCACTCCCCTGGACTGGGCATATAAATTTAATAAAAGTCCAATTCAACAAGCGATCATTGATCTTATACGTTCAAAAGGTGGAAAACGTAATGGAGAGTGAAAGTGAATACGATGAAAACAGTAATCCGAAATAGATTGATAGATTCAGAAGATGATTAGTAAAATTTTAAAGTCACTCACACGGAGAGACAAGAAGAGAGCAGTAAAAATTTGTGTTGTATTTTAACATTTTTGAATAGCACAATAGCTTGGAAACAAGAAACAAAATTATTTTTAGAAAAAGGGTGTGTATAATTAGAAATTAACTCGTTTTAAAGAATTAAGCTAGCGTCTACATAGGAATATATTTCTTTAGTTTTTCTCTTGTTTTTTAATAATTTCACTCTTCACACCTTTCCGTTCCCCGTGTCCTCCTCCGTCATTAAAATAAATATATAAATAAATAATAATATTGGAACGTTAAACTTAAATTGTAATACATTATGCAGTGGTATCATCAAAACAACCAAAGACTTGTGTTCTAGGTATTTGTAAACAATATGAACATAAATATTTTGCAGGGCATGGGTTCATTTGTACTACGTCTTTTTGATCTACTGAATTGATAACTTTGCATGTATTGGAACGGAAGAAACCACACTCTGCTAATTTGCATGCATAATATTCACACCATTCTTGTGCATGTGGTGGTACACCTTCACACATCGATGAATAATGACCAACCCAGTTCCATTGTCTACTATTTTCAACGATCAATTCACATAAACTACAACGTTCTTTCTCCAAGATTGGCTCGGATGGCGGCGCATTGGCCAACGTTGCGCATTTTTCCGGCGACAACATTGGTATTGCTTTACTACGTAAAAACGATAATGATTTCACTTCTACACTTTCTACTACTATTACATTTCCTACTAATAATACCATATAACAACTTAACATCATCATATATATTATTTGATATCCATGATACATTTTCATCGTCGTTATTGAACGAAGTAACTAACTAAATATAACTAAATATAAATGTTACAACAATTTCGTCTTTTTATTTTGATATATACTATCAGTTGATCTCGAAACAAAGTATATACACACATGCACAACAACATCATTTTTTATGTTTTTTTAGTGATTTTTTCCCCTCTTTTGTGCTTCTTTTCCCGAAGAAGACGAAAGAAAATGGACTTGGCTCGATAGTGTGTACTTGCTAGACTATGAAGATGAAAGAAAATGGACTTGATGGCTCATTGATCGTGTAGGGTTAGGGTTAGGGTTAGGACTTGGCTCATTGATCGTGTGTACTTGCTAGACTATGAAGATGAAAGAAAATGGACTTGATGGCTCATGATCGTGTGTACTTGCTAGACTATGAAGATGAAAGAAAATGGACTTGGCTCATTGATCGTGTGTACTTGCTAGACTATGAATATGAAAGAAAATGGACTTGATGGCTCATTGATCGTGTAGGGTTAGGTTAGGGTTATAGGACTTGGCTCATTGATCGTGTATACTTGCTAGACTACTAAGGAAATATTACGATATTACAAATTTACCACGGTGATGTTGTCAGGTTGTCAGCATGTCAGCATTAGCCAGTTAGCTCATTATTTTTTGTTTCATCTGTTTCTTTTGTTTCATCTGTGCTTTTTAGTATTGCAAAATTTTCAATAATAATACCAGGTCCATCTGCATGTGGCCTGTCACAATATATTGAATTCATACAAAATGTACCACCAAACGAATCATTTACTGTTTTTAATGCATATTTTACTACATCTAATTTGCCGCTCTTATTCTTGGTCGTATAACCCACGGATGTTGTACTTTTGAAAGCATTCTTCTTCGTGTGTGTGTGTTAAATACAAATTTTTTTGCCTCTAAATTGGTTTTAATTTTATTCAATAATTCAGGTGCAAATAATTCTAGTGGTTTTCCATCTCTTATGTCCCAAATGCTGTTGTTTTTATATTTGAATTGTAATGTATGAAATATTGTTTTTCCAAAGTTTCTTAAGTGACTGCATTTCAATGATGACATTTGCATAATGTTCCAATCCTGGTCTTCATTTATCTTACAACTAAATTTTTCACCATTAGCCTCTACCGGTAATGTATCAGCTGCTAAATATACAATTCCATCATAATTGTTTGAACTGTATATAATTTCATATTTATTTCCCAGAAACAATTTCGAATCTCCAAATTTGAACATTTTTATGCCAAGCTTTTTCTTTGCTTCCTTCTTTGGCTGGTTGAATATATGGTGTTAGTGTTAAAAATCTGATATTGTACTAATTGTATATTTGATAGGGAGGTATTGGATATCACCAAAAATCGGATATTCTTAAGTTTATTCATCAAAATAACTATTGGCTATTTTTGGATTTTTTGTAATATCACAATACCTCTCTATCAAATATACATAAATTAGTATACTAAATTAGTACTTAAATTAACCGTCGTTTTGAAATGCATTAATAATCCTTCTCATTTACAAGCACACAACATGGAATACTGTATCTCACCAGAGCCATCAGCCATCCCTATACACTTTTTGTGCCGCCTCCAAAAATTTTAAAATAAATAGGACTTTTTAAGGAATTCACAACTAAATATGGGCAATTAATATTTAGAAAACTGTATACTTTAAGTACCAACAATTCTATGATCCTCTATGTATCAGCATCTCACCAACCATTTCTGTCCGTCTGAAGAAGAAGAATCATCAAGCCAGGCAAGGTCTTTCGTTCAGCTTTTGTCGATCATCAAAATTGATATTGGAGGAGATTTCGGAATCTGTAAAGGTAATGACTTGTATACTTATCTTTCTAGCCTTAATATCCGAAAAAGCGCTTACATTCTATAATAATAATCAAATCTCACCAACAACATTTTTTTCAACAAAAAAAAGAAAAAAATGAAAATATACATAGATAGAAGAAAGAGAAAACAGATGGAACAGATAGATGTATACATACATGTCAAAATATTAAAAGCAAAAGATGAAGTCCATCGTCAAACAATTTCTATCATATCGTTACCACCACCCACGTCGTTTATTTTCAACAATAAAAGTGTCAGCAAAAGATGTGAAAACATTGCGTGAACAAACTGGTGCACCAATGATGGAATGTAAAAAAGCATTATCACATGAAGATGTACAAGGTGATATTGAAAAGGCTATTGATTGGTTACGTAAAAATGGTATCGCAGCTGCATCTAAACGATCTAGTAAAGATGCTGCAGAAGGATTAATAGCAATATCGTTGTCTCCATGTAAACGTATTGCATCAATAGTTGAATTAAATTCTGAAACTGATTTTGTAGCACGCAATACCTTGTTTCAAGAAGCATTGCGTACAATAGCAGACCATGCATTGACACTTGCAACTGATGATAATAATAAGAATGGATATAAAAATATCACAAATGAATTGTTAGAAAATAATTTAGATAATGGTACAAATGTTTCTGAATTAATTGCAGAATTAGGAGGTACCGTTCGTGAAAATATATTATTATCTAATGCTGAAATAATAACTGCAGATGATAATTCATCTATCACAGGATATATACATAATCAATTTGCACCTAATATAGGTACAATGGCATGTATTGTTGGATTACAAAGTGGAAATGATGATGTTGCTACACAAATTGCATTGCATGTAACTGCTGCTTCACCAAAATATTTAAATGTTCAAGAGATTCCAGATGATGATTTGGAACGTGAAGCAAGTATCTTTCGGGAACAAGGCTTAGCAAGTGGGAAACCAGCTGATATTGTGGAAAAAATGATGAAAGGACGTATAAAAAAATTCCATAAAGAATGTTGTTTAATTGAGCAAGAATTTATTGTAGATGATTCAAAACGAACGGTGAAAAAAGTGTTAAAAGATCATAATTGTGATTTGACAGGATTTTTATGGAAAAAAGTTGGTGGTAGTGGAAGTGTCAGTGGGTTTTAAAACATTTTACAAAAAAAATACACGCGGCGGTGGGGTGTGTTTGATTTTTTGACTCTTGAGATGTGTGTGTGTGTGTGTGTTTATTACCCTGAAGCGAATATTTAGCCTTTCGTTTTCTATAATAAAACAAAAAATGTGGAAATGTGGAGAGATGCAGAGGGAGAGTCTAAAAAACAATATTATACATTATACGAAGTAAAAAATTAAAAATATAAAATGTGTTAATACTTTATACTATGATATATGTGTATTATAATATCATATGATACGTAATATGATATTAAAGGTTAAAATCATATAAATTTGCAATTTTTTTAAAAATAAAAAATTGTTTCTACGTATATCTTCACCACATACTAGAGTAATACTCTAGTATATCACATTTTTAAATCCATCATCCCTCCTTTTTCCTAATTTCAATTTACACTGCAAATAACGTTTTCTTCCTCTGTAGTTCCTCTTCCTTCTTCTCATTAATACCATTTTTCTTCAACATTGTTGTTTTCCCAACACGTAATATCATTGGATGCAACAATAATACTTCACCATCTCCGATAGAATCATCATTTAATACATCGTTTAAATCAATATTACAAGCTCTTGCACCCATTACATTGGCAACGAAGGCTGAAAACACGCCAGAATCATAGGTAATACCACCAAGCCAATGATTATTATTATTATTATTATTTAAATGATTCTGTTTAACTTGCTTGATTAATGTATTTATACGTGTTAAGAATATGTTTCCACTATGTTTTATCAATTTGTTACTATTCGTATTGTTCCGAACTATATTTAATAACAGTTCCGATGCTAATTGTACTTCACCTAAAATTTCTATATGCATATTCATTTCTTCCATTTCAAAAATAGGTCGATCAAATAATGATTTTAATGAAGTTACCATACGTGTTTTTGAAGCAAGTGAATTCATATTTATTATCAATTTAGATGCAACATTTTCAATTTTTTGTATCAAATATTCGATTAATTTGTTATTTTCGTCGTTGGAATTGTTGTTGTTGTTGTTGTTGGCAATGCTCATTTTGCCTAAATATGCATATGCTTGTCGCAATAAAGCCCCATCACAATAATTTACACAATTTAACATCTTACCAATAACATGTCTCGCTTTATTACGTACATCTTTATCATCATCTTGTAAGAGGCGTAGACATATTTTCCAATGTTTCAATTGAAAGAAAGAAATAAGATGAGATAATGCACCAATACATCCGTATCGCATGTACATATCTTGTTCTTCGGTGCTGCATTGATCTAATATATTAATCAATTGTGACATAGCATTGCTTGATGTGATGTTCCCACTCCGTTCTACCTCCATATTGTTATTATCAAACAATGTAATAGATTCAACAACTTGACCTAATAATTCAATCGCCTCACCTACAACTCTTGGATTATTTGTTGATATATGTTGTTCGATAATTTTATTCAAGTATTGAAACAATTTACTACGAAATGTTGCATCGTTACGTTTTAAGTGCAGTTTTAAATTACATAAATCTAATAAACGCAACTCATGGCGCAATATAAATGACTCTTTGTCTATTTTTGTTTCATTCCTCAACATATTGTTTAAAATATGAATCGAAATTGCTTTGCAATCGTCATCTAAATTGATATGTATATTATGTTTCACACGATGCTTGATTTGTTTCAATGCAATAATTGTAACTTCTTGACGTGAATGGTTTAATAATCCAACATTAATTATTGATGCGATTGTATCATGGAATGCTAAATATTCAGAACATGATTCTAACAAATGTGTTCCACCAATGTCGACTTGCAACAATACTTTTGTTTTTGCAATATGATTCATTATTGCTGTTGAAAATTCTATTCCCAAGTCGATGAAAATTGTTGTATCCCGCTTATTGTTGTTGGATGAAAATAATTTTATAATATCCATCAATATACTAAATACTGGGAAACAATTAAAGATTGCATTCTTTTGCGATAATTGTAAAATATTTTGTATCATGAATTTACAAAATTGATATATATATTGATCTAATTCATTTCTTGTTGTTTGGATACCATGTGCTAAGAAATTGCCATTATTATTATTATAGGTGTTGTTGTTGTTGTTGTTGTTGCTGCTGCTGCTGCTGTTACTATTACTATCATTATTATTATTCATATTATAAACAACGCTATTATAAAGTAAATTTTCACAAATAGACAATATAATTAATAAGGAACCATGCAGTTTATTATGTGATTGATAGGCAGCAGGTTCTTTCGTTTCATTTATAATAGATAATAACGTTTCCATTACATATTCTGGTGACAATATTGCAGACAAAGCCCTTGCAGACATAACACGTGCTTTATGCTGTGGATGCTTTGCTGATTCTTTTAAATATGGTATAAATGCATTTAAATCATGAAGAGTAGGTTTAGATGTTCCACGTCCATTTGGACTCGGTTCTAAACGTGTTAATACTAATAAGATCGGAAAAAGTGTTGGATGCATTTCCGTTACAACATTACGATTTGGAGCCGTTGTTGTTGCTGTTGTCGTCGTCGTGGTCGTTGTTGATGTTGTTGATGATGATGTCGTTGTTGTTGTTGTACCAGTTGATGCACTAATATTATATTTTGAAGCATCAATCAATTCATCTTTAAAATATGTATACAATGATGGAAACCGACCAAAAAATTGATCACCAGTAGTACGATTGCGTCTTGATTTATCATCTTTTTCTCGTCTTTTGCCAACCGTGGATCGTACAGTAGCAGCAAATAACATCATTGAACTGTTTCGTACTGCCCAACTACTTGAACGAAAGCCATTAATTGCTAATTCCATTGCATCTGACGCATGTGGTTGTAAATCTGTACTTAACCATGCATCTTCAAATACCATTTTTAACACATTTAGTGAATGTACTCGCCTACGCCAATCATTTGCATTCTTATTCAATATCGCTGCATCAAATAAACGTCGCATTGCATTTTTCATAGAATCAACTCTTGTTGCGCTTGGTTCTGATCTCAAAATGGATGAAAATGCTGTAGCAAAACCCGTACTTCGGCGTAAAAAAAATTGTTGTGTATTTTTTCTTTTGTTTTTATTGGTATTTCCATTACCGCCACCATCAACGCGATGTAATAAATTATCCAACCATATGTATGGCAAATTATGTACGTTCTTCTTCTTATTATTATCATTGTTGTTATTATTACATATATTTTTTGTCTGTTTTGTATTTTTTGTCATAACTTGATCCTGTTCCGCAAATAATCGCTTACACAATATATGAAATGCCTGGCCAGCCGATGCAATGGCTCCCATATGTTTTAATGATAATAAGGATCGTAACAATTGATTACCAATTGTATCTACATGTTCATACGATAAAAGGGAAATGTTTTCATCATTTTTATACCAAGAATTAATCAGCTCAGCCATTAATAATGATGTCTCCTTCACAGTTAACCAACTACCAACAACAATAATTTGTTCCTCTTGTGCATCAACCATCGTTGGATCGTCTAAAATCAAATGGCCTCTACAATCTACTTTTGGAGGTTCTTTCAAGACACTATTTGGATTTACTGGACCACGTGCTAGATATTGTTGCTGTTGCTGCTCACCATTGTTGGAAGTATCAGTATTGCTTGATCCATCAGATGATACAGCTGTCGACATAAGTCCATCAAAATTATTCTCTGCTACAACAGTTAATGCTAAATTATCTGCATTCATTGAAGATGTTACGATGCGATTGCATATGTCTTTCCATTCTGGCAAGTTCTTTGTAAGTCTGTTACCTTTAAACATAGTCTTTAATGTAACTATTTGCTTTATCGAACGAAACAACCCGTGAGGTAGTGGCGGTGGGGTATCATCTTTTAACTTCTTATCATTTTTTTTATCATCATTATCCGCAAAACTGGACAGTACTGGTAACGATAATACCAAACGTTGTTCTAAACATGTTAATAAATCTTGAAAAAATAATATAGTCGCAGGTGGTTTGATGTCATTTCCATCGTGTTGCTTTGTTTCCTCATCTTTTGACAATATTGGTACATGCCAATTTAATTCATACGCAAATTTTGTATATACCATTTGTATAACTAATGCTCCAGCATCCGATTCACGTGTACGTGGTGATCCACTCAATAAAACTGCCCATTTTATCAATGGTCTTAATTGTTCACGAGTTTCATAGCCTGTCCATGGGCTTGGTAATGTTTTTAAAATTTCACATGCCAGCTTTCTAGCTTGATCCCAACTAATGCTAATCATATTTAACAATGTTATAATGGTGTTTTTCGATTGAAATAATAATGGGAACACGGATGTCATGTTGTTTTCTCCCGTTTCTATATTGCTGCTGCTGCTGCTGGTGGTGGTGCTGCTACTGCTACTACTATTACTATTACTACTACTACTACTACTACTTGTAAGCAACAACAACTCGTCGGAATTTTTAAATACCCGTAACAATAGCAACAATAACTCCAATGTCATACCAACACGTTCAAATGGAGCACCTGGATATAAACATGTCAGTAAAAAATCCTCAAACCAACGCACAAAATGTAATGTGCGTACTCGTAATTCATTGAATGTATTATATGCATTATTATACGCATCATTCGCCGCTTTTACAGCAATTTCAGTAGATGCTGCATCTGGATCATTCATATTATTATTTGATGGAGTTTTGCTGCTCTTATTCCAATTATCTTTCGTTCGTTTTCGATAATTCATATTTGTTTTTGCATATTTCAACGCTTCATGCATACGCCTCAACGCGTGTTTTGTCATAACTGTCAAACGGGTCCGTATTTCACCGATTCCACCATTTTTTATTAAATATGGAAAGTGTTGCATTAATAAATTCATTTCGATTTTTGTTAATGGAGCTTTTGTTTCTTTTGAGGCACAAATTAATTCCAACGCCGATAAAAACACACGCTTATTAGCTGATTTTAATGCAATGGAAATCGTTTCTATTGGTAATTGTAACTTTTCATCCTCTTCTACGACAATATTTTTCCTTGTTCCAGTATCAATATTGTTTGCCATAGCATCGTTTGTTTTAATACTAGTTCCTCTTGATACCCCACCACGTCTAGCTGCGTTGATAATTTCCATCAAACTCCATATCTTATCTTCTGTATTTTCCGTAAACGTTTCAACATGTTTCATTAATAATCTAGCACTTTCTAAACGATCAAATTTGAAGATTTCAGGCAAGATGAATACACCAACATGTTTTCGTGACGTATATGTACCTGTGCATAGTCCTTTTGCTATTTTATCCACCCACGTTGCTCTCCACTTGCTTAATGTATGGTTTAATAATGTTTTATCACTATTTCCATTGGTGACTATGGGTTTATCTAGCGTAGGAGACGATGATGTCAATCGTCGTTGTTTTTGTTGTTTTTTGTTTAACTTTCGTTTTTTATTTCTAGACATTGGCTCACAAAATGAATGGTAAATATTTGCATTTTGAAGCATTTCATCTCTTAAACTTTTCAAAAATGGTGTCAACAAGGATGTAGCTAAATTTGCTATTTCAAAATTAGCACCTACTGCATGTATGACTTGATTAATAATAGCTGGATAATGCTTGAAAATCAATCTTCCACCAATACGTTTTAAAATAACTTCCAATGCTTTATATTTTGCCTTACGCTCATATGGTAGATTTATCACACGTTGAAATAATGGTAAAATGCAATTTAAATATAATTCATTTGGTATTTGGAACGTCTTTAACGATGGTAATATTGCTCCATTTCCACTCACCATATATGTATTGTGATAATATAAAAGACGATAATATTGCAATATGCTTTCAAACAATGGTGACATTAATAATGTAACACGTTTTGATGGATGATCCCAATTTTCCAATATAATAGAAACCATCGATTCAATCAAATCTGGTTTTATTACATAATTTATTTTAATAATATTGGTATCTGTTTGAATATATTGCAACAATTTTTTAAACAATTGATCTAATGTTTGGAATGCATATGTACGTTTATTGACATTCGCACTTTTCAACCCGACTTGAAATATACTTGGAAAGATTTGTTGGTACAACATAGTAGATTCAACATCGTCATCATCGTTGATTTTATTATTATTATTATTATTGCTTGATATGGATAAAAGCAAAAATGTCATATCAATTGATGCAATAATACCACGATACAATGCTAATGTCGAGATCAATGATATATTATCGTTTGTATCATTATTAGTAATTTCATCCACCAATTCGATTGGTATTTTGTAGTTGTATTTTATATTGATTTTATTGTTGCTGTTGTTGTTATTATTATTCACAATGGTAGATAATAACGTTCCATAAATCATACCACACTGTGTTAAAATATCTGTTGATAGAAATTTACATTGAAATATTTTTTTACAACAATTGTAGATATTTTTAGTTGCTTCATTTTGTACATTGAGAACAGTTTGTGTAAACTGTTGTTGTTGAAATAATAACAGCAATGGCCGAAAAATAGCTGTTAATTGATTTTCTAATGTATGCATAATATTTGTGGACATGGTTTTGTTGGTATTGTCGTTGCTTTGTCCTTCATTTACTACATTTAAATGAAGTGTCTTGCATTCAATTTCATGTAAAAGTTCACTTAATTGCGTATAAATTTTCATGCTTGGTACGAATTTATTATTGTTGTTGCTTTCATTGTTTACATGATATGGTATATTTAATACAATGTTCGTTGGTTTTGAATCATTCAAAGCAATGATTAAATTGCAAAATTGTTCTATTTGCATATTTGTATCGTTTTTAGTATTGTTGATGGAATATGTCAACACTTGCATGATGATTTGTTGTGCTATTAAATTCATTTCATTATTATTGTTTTTGTTATAATTGTTAGAAGAAGGTACTACTAATTTCATACCAATATTATACATAACTTCTAATAAATTACATAATGTTTTACGTAATGGTACTGCATTTTCATGAAGTAAAATATGTAATAATAATTGATATTCAGATAGTTGATGCTTTTTTGTCATTGTATTTTTGTTTTGATGTGATAAAAGCCATTTTTTTAGTTGTGTTGGATTGGTAATGGTGGGATAATATATTCTGTTTTTGTTGTTGTTATTGTTGTTATTATTATTATCGTTGATGTCACCTTTTTCATGTATTTTTAAAATATATTTTTTGAACTTTTGTAAACAATCTAATTGTTTAAATAATGTTTTACAATCCATTAAGCTCTTGATAAGGACATAATTTATTGTATTGGTTGTGATAGCAGTGTTATTGTTGCCATTGTTGGTTTTCATGTTTAACATTGTTGTTGTATTAATATTATATCTTGATTGAATATCTTGTATTATATTATTTAAATTAATTGGTAAACGCATTTGTGGTTGTGATTTTTTCATCGATACATGTAAGATGGTATCTTTTCCGGTGATATCTTTGCTTCCACGTTTTCGTACCATGGTTTCGAATTGGTATGATTATTATGGAATCAAGGGCAATACGATAATCGACAATAAAGTGATATTGGATTATATTTTGTATTAAAAAAAATGTTATAGATATAATTGCAATACTGGGAGAAATTGACGCTATTTTATTGTATAATAATGCAAATTAATTATGAATATTTAATAATTAATACAATTATTATATAGCTATAATATAGAAACAGTAGTTGATATTATGGAAAAAAAAAACTACTACTACTTGGTAAATATATTATTTCACAATCTCAACTTCGATGGTTTTGTTGATACAATCGATAATGCAATTGCGCAAAACAATTGGTTTGGCCTGCTATAAAATATTCATCCTTATGGGGGCATGGGGGCTTACATATCTTATATATATATAAATTAGTGGAGGTGAAGGAAGTGAGGAGAAGAAGAAAGAAAACGTGATGAGATTCGCAACTTTGGACGAGTTGAAGATTAGGGTTTTCAGGGTTTTCAGGGTTAAGGTTTTGGGGTGCAAAAAGGTGGTCCACAGTCCACAGTATTCACCTGCTATAGTGGTATATACACTACATAGCATTGTAATGGTATTACTATATTATATTTATTTACTAGGTACATGCCATTGGCTACTGTCATTAATTTTATCAGTCCATTTTCGCAATTGGATGCATTTAAACATAAATTATTAGATATTCATATATGCATTTTGGCTACAACACAAAAGTTGCGAAAATCTCCTGCATTCCAATTCTGGGTTCTTGCCGTGAATCACTTCGTACTTATGGCCGTACTAAATACCTGTAATATATTCTATCAAATATATACAATGGTATGTCTATCTTGTATGCTATATCCATTGTGGACCACCTTTTTGCCCCTATAGGATATGGAAATCCTCACTGGAAAAACAGGGTACCCTTTCTTCAATGTCTTCACTAAAATCGAAGGTGGATAAACAAATGCTTTAAACAAATAAAACGTATAACAATTGCAATGTTACAGATGCGATAAACAAAAAAAATGAAGAAAGTTCCTTGAATTGATTGATAATTGAAGTGCATTAATCGGATATTTATATTGACATTTACCATATTTATGGGAATAAAGGTAAATATATGACATATTATTCAAATAGTATATTTTCTAGGGGAAAAAAGGCAATTTTTGCTCATAATTTATATACCATTTTTTAGTATTTATTAATACTTTTAACACTAAATACAAAATAAATATTATCGGAAATATTATAATATTAAAATATACTGAATTTTAGCGATATTGATAGTAATTTTTTATTGGCCATCCATTCGAAGGGTGTTTTCGAGTGCTGTAGTAGCATTTCTTTATAGTGTTTTGCACTTTTTGCCTATTAAAAACGTTACTAACTTTTTTTTGCAAACTTTTTGAACAACAAAAGAATGTTAAAACAGCACACTATTGAAAAAAAAAAATAATAATGCAAAACAAACAAATCTTATAGTTCATCTTTTATTTCAATTTGTCTCTGATCCTGTGGTATTCCCATGCTATTTATACACGGATTGAATTCATCATTGTGGGTCTTTTTTTCTTAGTTAAAATAATAATAATATTCCGCATTCCACTCGAAATTCCAATAGTAATTACATGCTATACATATATATAACTAAGACATTCACTACATATATATACACTTCAATAGCACAAAGATAAATAGATTACATGTATACATATACATAACAAAATTCTGATAAAACATTGTAGAAATATTGTAATCAATTTAATTTAGAATAATGAGTAACAAACATATAAATAATGTGGCAAATAGCAGGGATAACGTGTTAGGTTCATCCTCTGATGGTCCATTAAGTGATCTTAGTCGTACACCACGTGATGCTTTAACTGGGACGGCACCACCTTTAGACTATGTTATGGTCTCAAATAATAATAATAACAACAACAGCATTGCCTTGAGACGGATGAGTAACAAACCACCCCTTAGCCAGTCTTTAGCATCGTTGAAGTTATCCTTGAAATTGTCTAGCAACTCTAACAATAGGGGCAGTCATGTTGGCCAACCCGAGACAAAAGAAGAGTCGAAAAATGGTGACGACGAAAGAAAACAAAATTCGACAAATGGTTCATCGACGCAGAGCTCATTGCATGGCCGTCGCCAAAGACGCCGTTCCACCAACAGACAGCCTGCCATATTGATGCCATTATACAATCAACAGAACTTTCGCCTTGGTAACAATGTCATCATACCAGAAGAAAATGCTGGGTGGGATACTATTTCTAATATTTTTCAAATGGGAGATTTCATCCAAAAAGGATCATATGCGATGGTTTATACAGGGTGGTTAAAAGATCGGGTCGATAGGGTAGCAAATCCTCCAGAATTATTTTGTGGTGCAACAGTCGTAGCTAAAAGTGTCGGAAGCAGAACTTATTATCGTGGGAAAATAGTAAAGGTACATTCAAACAATACATACGACGTTAAATATGATGACAACTCATTCGCAAAAGATGTTCAAAAAGCACAAATTGAAAAAGCTTTTGCCATTAGGAGAGAATGGATTGGTAACGAAGAACGTTTAAGAAAAAAACTAGCCGAACTTCGTGTAGTGGATGAATTAATGAGATTGAACTTGTCCGCTGGCATTGAATATTTTGCTTATTATTTCAACAAAGAAGATCAAAGCCAACAACTTTACTCGTATGAAATTATGGATATGGGTGAATGTTCTTTACATGAAATGTTGGAATCTATGAAGAGTCATGGAAAATTTACCGAAAAAGAATTGTTAAAGTTCGCTCGACAAATGATGGAAACGCTGGTGATACTGCATGAAAATGGCATTCTTCATCGCGATATCAAGCCGGCCAATATAGTTGTGAATGAAGTGCAACCTCGTGATAACATATATAGTCTTTGCGATTTTGGCTCTGCAAGGACAACGGACAATGACAACACGTTGACAAACAGTTTCATGCCAAATGGCACTCCATATTATTTAGCCCCTGAATTATTGCAACACCATGAAAGAAGCGCGAAAAGCGATACATGGTCTGTTGGAATTATAATTTACGAAATGGTTCTTGGAAAAAATCCATTTGACGGAATGCGAACTCGTGCTGCAATGTTTCATGCGTTACAAATATTAGACGAAGATTTGGAAATTCCTGAAAATTGCATCGCAAGCAAATCTTTTATAGCGCTTTTAAAGCGATTGTTAAAATTTAATCCAGAGGAACGATTGTCTGCATCTGATTTTTTAAATCAACTTGAGAATTGTAAAACCCTTCTTGAAGAAAGGCAAGCAGATGAAGAAAAAATGGAACGCTTGCGCATGTTGGTTGTAAATCAGGACAACGACAGCAAACGCCAGCGTAATGTTATATGCTCTAATGTCATAGCAGCTAAAAAAAAAGATTTGAAAATAGTACAGAGCAAAGATGAAATCATTTGTCAGGACCGTGAAATTAAAAATCTTCAACAACTATTAACAAATGCAAGTAATACCATTGCGGAGAAAGATGATGAGATTAATGGTTATGTTGCTGTTGTTGCAGAAAAAGATGCAGAGATTGATGCTCATCGTATTGTCATTGCGGAGAAAGATCATGAGCTTGTTCGGCAACGCGATCTGCTTACAGTAAAAGATGATGAGATTACTGGTTATGTTGCTGCTGTTGCAGAAAAAGATGCACAGCTTGATGCTCATCGTGTTGCCATTGCGGAGAAAGATCATGAGCTTGTTCGGCAACGCGATCTGCTTACAGTAAAAGGTGATGAGATTACTGGTTATGTTGCTGCTGTTGCAGAAAAAGATGCACAGCTTGATGCTCATCGTGTTGCCATTGCGGAGAAAGATAATGAGCTTGTTCGGCAACGTGATCTGCTTACAGTAAAAGGTGGTGAGATTACTGGTTATGTTGCTGCTGTTGCAGAAAAAGATGCACAGCTTGATGCTCATCGTGTTGCCATTGCGGAGAAAGATAGTGAGATTGAAAATTTGCAGCAACAATTAGCAAATGCAAACGATAGTATTGGTGGCAAAGATCAAGAAATTGCAAATTGTCGACAACTATTAGCAAATGCAAATGGTATCATTGAATCGCTTCGTATTCAAACCAAAACATATGCTAATGGTCATGTATATGTAGGCCAAATGAAAGATGGTAAACAACATTGTTTTGGTACATATACATGGCCTGATGGTGAGGTATATGTTGGTGAATTTCAAGATGGTAAGAGAACTGGAAAAGGTACATATACATATGCTGGTGGTAGTGTATATGTTGGTGATTGGAAAGATGGTAAGAAACATGGATATGGTAAATGGACTAATGCAGATGGTTCTATCTGGCATAAAGGAATGTTTAAAGATGGTTTTCGAGTGCGATGAATGAAATCTTTCAGTACACTACCAAGTACCACAAGTCTATCAACCCAGGCTGGATCAAACACAAACCGTTAAACAAACACGTAAAACAACAAAATAAAAAACAAAAAACAAAATAAAAATACCGGAGAGGGAGTAAAACAAAACAACAAAAGGAGTGAAAACATTTTTACATGTATAAATATAATATATAAAACAGTGTTAATAAATAATAACATAATTTTGAAACAATTTTGTATAATTTTTGTTACATTTATTCCAAGTTCCAAGTTCCGAAAAAACAATTTAAATAATATTTACTGACGATTTTCCTAAATAAAAGTAAAAAATATTTGTTTTTAGTCAACGTAAACATAATACATTGCATATATATACATACCAAAAGGCAGATACACATTATAACACTTCAAATTAAGTACAATATTACCACATTAAAAACAATATTTAAAGCCAAAACCATCATACGAAAGAAACAATACCATTCACACACATTTATTTTTCAACATGAGCAACGTAAATACCAACGATGAGACAAACATTAATAACAATATTGAAAACGTTGATCAAAATAAACTACCAGCATTAACCATTTCAACCAACACCACCAACAACAACGAAGCACTGAACAACAACACCAATACAACCACCAAAGATACAACTATAACAAGTACAATCATACCACCAAATTACAAAGCACCACCAACA
>JACLAC010008053.1_pt1 | contig 20067 bp, 15 predicted proteins | sample 8027881 | NCBI WGS metagenome assembly JACLAC01 (sample SAMN15725517, study PRJNA655200) | protist metagenome | isolation source: fluorescence activated cell sorting (FACS) single amplified genomes of... | place: Spain: Blaines Bay Microbial Observatory, Mediterranean Sea | collected 2016-01-19 | reverse complement strand
TAGGAATTGCTAAACAACAGCCAATGTACCGATTCCAGTTCTAATGTGAAATACCTTTTTCATGTAATGGTGATTTCTGGGTTATTAATATGTTTCATCAGTATTGGCCTGTGCGAAATAGAAAAATCAACGGTAATTTTTACTGATGTCACCAAAACAGCAGGTTTGGAGTTCAAACATCATAATGCCAAGAGTACAGATAGACATATTTTTGAAACGATGGGATCTGGTGCTTGTTTTCTAGACTACAATAATGATGGGTTTTTGGACATATACTTGATCCAAGGTGGTAAACCAAATACTCTTGACCAAAATTTGTCGAATCAACTGTACCAGAATAATACCGATGGAACTTTTACTAATGTTACAAGTCGATCAGGACTTGGAGACAGAGGTTGTGGAATGGGAGTAGCTACAGGCGACTTTGATAATGATGGATGGACCGATATTTATGTTTCAAACTTCGGAGCTAATATACTATACCGAAATCAAGGGGATGGGACTTTTAAAGATGTAACTAAATCTGCAAAAGTTGGTAATAATGATTGGAGTTGTAGTTGTGCTTTTTTTGATTACGACTTAGATGGTGATCTTGATCTGTACGTGGTTAATTACATTATCTATGACACATCATTGGCAACCTGTACTAATCGTAAAACAGGTGAAGTCGAATATTGCCACCCTCGCAATTTTCGGCCTGCTAAAGACATACTTTATAGAAATGATGGAGACGGTACCTTTACCGACGTCAGCAAAACTTCCGGAGCTTATGCTTCAATACCTTGCCGAGGATTAGGAGTAGCAATTGCCGATATTGATCATAACGGTTATCCTGATCTCTACATAGCTAACGATACAGACCAAAATTTTTTATATCTCAATCGAAAAGGCCAATTTCGCGATATTGCCTTCGTCTCTGGAACAGCTCTAAATAAAGAAGGTGTACGTGAGGGAGGAATGGGAGTCGACATTGCCGATTATAATGGAGATGGCTGGCCTGATATTTTTGTAACCAACACTGAGACTAATACTCTGTACCGTAGTCATGGAGATGGTACTTTTACTGATGTCAGCGATGAAAGTGGTTTGGGTGGCATTACAGCTAACTTAGTTGGTTTTGGCACCCAATTCTTGGATTATGACAATGACGGGGATCTAGACATTTTTGTTACCAATGGTGAAGTACAAGACAAAATAGGTCGCGAGTCTGGTCAATCAATCTATCCACAAAGAGATCAGCTTTATCGAAAAAATGCAGATAATACTTATACGGAGGTTTCATTTGATGCTGGAGATTACTTTTCGCATCAGTATGTTGGTCGAGGTGTAGCATTTGGTGATTACGATAATGATGGGGACACAGACATTCTGGTAACAAATTGCAATCAAAAACCGGTTTTGCTAAGAAATGATGGTGGAAACCGAAAGAACTGGTTGTCGATCAAACTAGTTGGTCAAAAAAGCAACCGATCTGCTATTGGAGCACGTGTTCTGTTGACCTGTGACAATCGTGTTCAGTTGGCTGAGGTAAAAAGTACGGCTAGTTACTTATCATCTCATGACCGGCGAATCATATTTGGTTTAGATCAAAATTATCACGTCCATAAACTCGACATTTTTTGGCCCAGTGGTATTCAACAAACCCGACAGAACTTGCCCGTTAATCAATTACTCAAAATTGTGGAATCTCTGGAGGAATAAGATGATCCATGTCAGAAAAGCTTTGTGTTTTCTATTTTTTGTTCAGATCTTACCAGTCATCGCGACCCAGTCGACTGTTGAACAAGTCAACCTTCTGATTAAACAATTATCGAGTAAAGAACCTTCAATTCGTAGTAAAGCAGCAAAACAACTGGCCGAATTTGGTTCACAAGCTCAACCTGCCGTATACCCATTGATTGAAGCCTTACAAGACTCATCGATTATTGTACGCCGAAATGTCGCATTGGCATTGGGGAAAATTGGTCTTGGAGCTGGCGAATCAATACCTATGTTGGTTCAACTTTTGGATGATCGAGACTGGACGGTTAGAGCAAACGTGGCTTTTGCTCTGGGCAATATAGGTGAGGCTGCGGTACCAGCTATACCTAAATTAATTCAACTAATCGAAGATGTTAATTGGGAAGTTTGCGCTAATGCCATAAAATCACTAGGTCAAATAGGTTCCGTTGCTCATTCAGCTATTCCAGCCTTAAGTACTTCTTTACGTAGTGAAAATGAAATAGTACGTAACAATACAATTCTTACCTTGGCTGAAATTGGCTTAGCTTCTATTCCTTTTCTAATAGATGCATTAAGTGATAAAGACAAATTGGTACGCCGTTCTGCAGCGTTTTCCTTGAGTCGTATTGGTCAACTCTCACCAACTGCTATTGAAGCCTTAAAAGAAAAACTGAAAGACCCAGAGGATAGTGTCAAGTTATCAGTAGCTGTAGTCTTAGCGGTGATTGATCCAATCAGCCAAAACTTAACACTTCCTATTATTGAAAAATCCTGTTTCAGTAAAGATAAGTTTACTAGTGATTTTGCTTTATATAGTTTAAAACGAATACAGCAACAAAATCGTCTAATAAAAAAGCAAGTTGATATATTGATCCAAAAATTACAACACCAGGAAGCATCCCAACGCTATAATGCTATTATTACTCTAGCGCAAATAGGACCGAGAATTGGACTATCGACTGAGCATGTAGTACGCGTACTATCCAATAAAATTGATGATGAAGACCAAAAAGTACGTATAGCCATCAAAAAAGCATTAGAAATTTTAGGTTCAGAATTCCAATCCCCAGATTAACAAAACAGAACTGTGCCCTTTTTTTAATCGACGAAGTGATCAAAAAAAGGGCACCCCGGTAGCCCGCTACATCAATCCCAACTATAAATTCTGTTTCTAATCAAAAACCTAACACGATTCGATATTGGCATTTCTCTTGCTCCCTTCGCTTACGCAGAATTGAACTTTCTGCGAGATTAACTGAACTACATTTGATTTGAAGGAGCACATATTAATGATTTCGTTCTTACGAAGAAAAGCTAAGTTGCGAATTCTTCACTTAACACTCTTCCTATTTTTTATAGGATTGCTTTCATCAACTTTGTCGGTTTCTTACGCTGGCGGTCATGAATCAGTCAAAATTGGTGTTCTCCATTCGCTAAGCGGAACTATGGCAATTTCTGAGACCTCCCTCAAGGATGTCGTACTGATGGCAGTCGAAGAGATTAACGAAGCTGGTGGCGTTTTAGGGAAAAAAATAGAACCTGTCGTCGTAGACCCAGCTTCTGACTGGCCCTTGTTTGCTGAAAAAGCCAAGCAGTTATTAACCGAAGATAAGGTGGCTGTAACTTTCGGCTGCTGGACTTCTGTCAGCCGAAAGTCTTGTTTGCCAGTATTTGAAGAGCATAATGGTTTGCTATTTTACCCAGTTCAATACGAGGGTGAAGAGCAATCATTAAACGTCTTTTATACCGCGGCCTCACCTAATCAACAACTGGTTCCAGCTGCAGAATATATGAAAGAAGAGATGGGAATGGAGAAATTTTATCTGCTCGGTACGGATTACGTTTTTCCTCGTACTGCTAACAAAGTTTTGAAAGCCTACCTCAAAAGTAAAGGTGTTCCAGACGAAAATATTGCAGAAGAATACACCCCCTTTCACCATCAGGATTATCAGACTATCGTATCCAAGGTAAAAGAATTCACTGCAGACGGAAACGCCTGTATTTTGTCCACAATCAATGGAGACAGTAATGTGCCTTTTTACAAAGAATTTGCCAATCAAGGGCTAACTTCGGACGATTGTCCAATTATGGCTTTTTCTGTAGCTGAAGATGAGTTGCTGGCGATGGATGTTCCACCGTTAGTTGGTCATTTAGCTGCATGGAACTACTTTCAAAGCATTGACACTCCAGATAACAACGCTTTCGTCAAAAGATTCAAAGATTTTTGCGAAAAAGAGGGTTTGCCAAAAGGAAAGGATCGTGTAACTGATGATCCAATTGAAGCTGCCTACTTTGGTGTTTATGTTTGGAAGGCTGCGGTCGAAAAAGCTGGTTCCTTTGAGGTAGATAAAGTCCGTAATGCTGTTTATGGTTTGGAATTCGATTCCCCAAGTGGTAAAAAGAAAATGCATGAATCAAACCAACATACCTTGAAACCAGTCTATATCGGTGAAATATTGGTCGATGGTCAATTTGAAATTGTTGCTGAATTTAATGATGGGGACTTGGTTGTACCAGATTCTTACAGTAGTTATCTGTGGCCAGATGGTAATTACCCAAAACCAACACCAGAAGCTAAGTATAAAGAGCTTCAAGCCAGTTGTTGTAATTGGCCTAAACCTTGTTGCAAAAAAGCTGACAAGCATGAGCACGATCACGACCATTAAACTATAGAAAATTATGTGATAGAGGCGGATAAAGGAATACTCTGCCTCTATCACATAATTTTAACGAGGTTACGATACTTGGTCGGCTAGGTATCGTAACTTTTTCTGTGTTTTGATTTTTCTTTCTTCTAATGTGGTCCAGGGAGAGGTTCCACATTATGATTATTAACCTTTGTTCTATTTGTGATTTTTTCACTTTCTCTAGGAGTAACAAAAATGAAAAATCTAAGAATAACCAGTATTAATTTGCTAATTATCTGTCTGATCTTTTTCTCGACAGTTTCATTATCGTTCGCCGAAGAATCGAAATTGGATTCAGGCGATACCGCATGGATGTTGGTATCAGTTGCTTTAGTTTTATTCATGACAATACCTGGGTTAGCTCTATTCTATGGTGGATTAGTCCGGAGTAAAAACGTTTTGTCTGTTCTAATGCAATGTTTTGCTTTAACTGCCTTAATCACAATATTATGGGTTTTCTTCGGATATAGTCTGGCATTCGACACGACTGGTATGGTTGCAGAAACAACCAACCTTAATTCCTTTGTCGGTGGCTTTAGCAAGGCTTTTTTGAAAGGAATTGGATCGGAGACCTTGAGTGGCTCCATACCAGAAATAGTATTTGTCATGTTTCAACTCACTTTTGCAATTATTACTCCAGCATTGATTGCTGGTGCTTTTGCAGAGCGAATGAAATTTTCAGCTATGTTACTCTTTTCAGCTATTTGGTCATTAATTGTTTACGCACCTCTGTGTCATATGGCTTGGTCTGGCGACGGATCATTTTTCGCAGACATTTTAGGAGCACATGACTTCGCAGGTGGAACGGTGGTTCATGTCAATGCTGGAATTGCTGCATTGGTTGCAACCCTTCTCGTAGGGAACAGAATCGGATACCCTAAGACACACATGCCACCACATAGCTTAACCTTAACAGTTGTAGGGGCATCGATGTTGTGGGTCGGGTGGTTCGGTTTTAATGCTGGTAGTGCCTTAGCCGCCGATGGGGCTGCTGGCATGGCCATGCTGGTAACACAAATTTCAACGGCTACTGCAGCTCTAACCTGGATTACTATCGAATGGGTCAAGCATGGGAAACCAAGTGTCTTGGGGATTGTAACAGGCGCAGTTGCAGGGTTAGTTGCAATTACGCCAGCTTCTGGGTTTGTCGGACCAATGGCAGCGATTGCAATTGGCTTAGTTTCAGGTGTAGTTTGCTTTTGGGGAGCAACTAGTCTCAAACAAAGTCTTGGCTATGACGATTCTTTAGATGCTTTTGGTGTGCATGGCATTGGAGGCGTAGTAGGATGCCTTTTGACTGGAGTCTTTGCCGATCCAGAATTGGGTGGTATGGGTTTTGCAGAAGGGATTACTACAATTGGTCAACAAGTTTGGGCTCAATTCCTAAGTCTGGTGGTGACAATCGTCTTCTCAGGTGTTCTTTCCTTCATAATTCTGAAAATTGTTGATGCTATTGTTGGCCTTCGAGTGGAAGAAAACGAAGAACAAGAGGGGTTAGATCTAGCTCTTCATGGCGAGCGCGGATACGATTTGTAAAGGCGAAAAACTGAGTTTAACTACCAAAAGACTAAGTTAACTTCCTCGTTTCTGATATAACCCTTTTAGCGAGGGTTGTATCAGAAGTACCTTGTTCATTCCTAATAGAAAAAAACATAAACGCATGTCTCGACTCTACCTCGGTCTTACATTTATATTGTTATTCTTGACTTTTAATCAAAAAGTAAAAGCGGAGGAGCTTTATCCAGAGTTACAAGAAGTTTTACTGAGGCTTGGTAGTAAAAAGACTTCAGAGCGTAAAACCGCAATTATGGATCTAGCAAATTACCAACACCCAGGTTTAGAAGAGCTAATGGAGTCATTCAAGCGCCGACAGCTATATATTTGGGTAGGGCCAGAGGATAAGCCTAGATTAGTTTTGTGTGAGAACATAAAAAATGATCAAATCTACCCGAAAGATCCATTAACAAAAGAGAAGATCAAAGACATCGGTGGGAAACCTTTCCAAGTTTCAGGCACTATCCTGAGACAAGTTCGCCCAGCTCGGGTTGAGCGAGGTTTAGCTGAAAATATTAAATCTTTATTTAAACTTTCATCCTCTAATCCAGAAACACAATTATCAGGTATTAAAAAATGTGGTGAGGCCAAAACAATCAAAGGGCTAGGTGCGTTGAGCGACCTTGCTCTCGAGCAATTAGACCGTATTGCTCTTGGAAAATCTGATGGCTCTTCTAACAAATTGCGTCGATTAGCATACGAAAGTGCGCTACTAATCCGAATCACACAAACTCCAGTTAGTACTAGAGATGCCCATACCCAATTAGTTGCCGAACTCGGTAATACCAAAAGTCAACGTTCGTTGAAGTTTTTGGAAAAATCGATAGATAAGTTAAACAAAGGCCAGGCATTAGATGAAGAAGTCAGTCGCATTTACCAAGCCGCAATCGCGAAAATCAATACCTATCAAAATTTTATCTCTTTATTCAATAATTTGTTCCAAGGTATCTCATTAGGTTCAGTCTTGATATTAATGGCTCTTGGTTTGGCCATTACTTTCGGCCTAATGGGTGTCATTAATATGGCGCATGGCGAGCTAATGATGATTGGCGCATATACAACGTACGTCATACAGCAGGTTTTTCACCATTCTCCGGAAACACCGAATGATATTTATTTCTTATGTGCACTACCAGCCTCGTTTTTGATGGCAGCAACTGTTGGTTTCTTGATGGAGTTTTTTGTTATTAGACATTTATATAAACGGCCATTAGAATCGCTGTTAGCTACGTGGGGAATCGGTCTGATTTTGATTCAGATAGTCCGGTTACGATTTGGGGATAATATTGGCGTTAATGCGCCAAGTTGGGGGAGAGGTGGTATTGAGGTTATACAAGATTTAATTTTTCCTTATGGTCGCTGTTTTATTATTGTTATTTGTATTCTGTCTGTTATGGGTATCTATTATCTAATGAGTCAAACCCAAATTGGCCTGATGATGAGAGCTACGATGCAAAATCGAGAAATGGCCAGTGGCTTGGGGGTTAATACGGGTTTTATTGATCGGTGTACTTTTGCTTTCGGGTCTGGTATTGCTGGTGTTGCCGGATATGCTTGGACTCTGATTGGTGGTGTGACACCCAATATGGGACAGACCAATTTCATTGTGGACTCATTTCTGGTTGTTGTTACTGGTGGAGTAGGAGAAATTGTAGGCGTAATCTGCGCTGGAATTGGTATCGGTAGCTTAACTAAGACTATTGAACCTACAATCGGGACCATTTGGGCTAAAATTCTACTCTTGATAGCAGTGGTTGTTTTTATTCAATTCAAGCCGTCAGGTTTGTTCGCACCGAAAGGACGGCTCGCTGATGATTGATCAAGATCGTCTAAAAAGGAATCTCCCCCTGATTTTATGGCTACTTTTGGGATTAGTCATTGTTCCAGGTTTATATCTAGCCGGAATCACATCAATTGGTACTGTCAACAAACTAGGTCGATATATGACTTTTGCTCTAGTTGCTATTGGTCTAGACCTGATATGGGGTTATGCGGGTATTCTGGGATTATGTCAAGCTCTGTTTTTCTGTTTAGGTGGATACGCGATGGGTATGTACTTGGCTCATCATGGAGGTCCTGAGGGTATCATTGATAAAACTGGGTGGAAGTTGCCGGCTTGTTTATTTGTTGTTTATCCTTATAAGGTAGGCGAAGCACCTGGAGACGCAGTGGTTCCTTGGTTTTGGAAACCGTTCTGGTCTTTACCGTCCACTATATTTCTGGGGTTATTTATACCGGGGTTGGTAGCTTTCATCATTGGCTACTTTGGTTTTCGTAGTCGGGTTCGAGGTGTTTATTTTGCTATTCTAACGCAGGCAATTACTGTAGCGGCCCAAAATTTCTTCACTATGAATAATATGAAATTTTGTGGAACCAATGGTTTAACTCGGTTTGAGCGGATTTGCTTAGCAGGACACGAACATGGTGTTGATGTTTGTCAAAAAGCCAACTTAAGTTTTCAATTATCATCTGACTCTCTTCAATTTAGTCTATATTTATTAACAGCAGTATCTATCTTCGGTACATATGTTTTGTATCGTTACGTAATCAGTAGTCGGTTAGGAAGAATCCTTGTGGCCATCCGGGATGCTGAAAGCACACTTCGCTTTTCTGGTTATAAGCCCTATAAATATAAATTATTCGCTTTTGTCTTAGCTGCAATGACAGCTGCGTTAGGTGGGCTGTTGTATGTCCCACAAATGAAGATTATCACACCTTACAATATGGGAGCAGAGCGCTCCATTTTGATTGTCATTTTTGTAGCTGTTGGTGGACGAAATACTTTGTCAGGAGCCTTAGTTGGGGCGCTAACTGTTAACTTACTTTACGATTTTTTAACTTCTTTCAACCAACCTATTCCTTTAACAGGTCTAATATTTCCAGGTGGACTAACATTCGCAAAAACTTGGCCAATTGTACTGGGGTTACTGTTTTTAACGGTGGTTTTGGGCTATCCTGATGGATTAGTCAAATTACCCAGTCACTTCTGGTCGAATATTAGGAATAAATCAAATTTAACTGACAAACAAAAAACCATCGGTTAAACTGAAGGACACAACAGTAACCATTTTTGCTAAACATGCCAAATAAAGACGGTACGCGTTTATCTGAGTACCTAGAACAAAATCCCATAGATAGTCGGTTTTCAGCTGAAAAGTACATATTATTTCTCCATCAACTCACTGCCGTTTTCGACGGTTTCAAAGCCGTTGACATTATGGCTTTAGGTATCGAACATAACGAGCTACGGGTCGTCATAGGTCCCAATGGTGCTGGTAAAACGACTATGTGTGACTTGATAAGTGGAAAGACTCGAGCTAGTAGTGGTACAGTTCACTTTGAAGGTGAAAACATTACTGATACTAGCGAAACAGAAATTGCACTTATGGGTATCGGTCGTAAATTCCAAACACCGACTGTATTTGATAGTCTGACTACATATCAGAACATGGAACTTGCTCTACCAGGCAACCAAAACTGGCTGACTAATCTGTATAAACAAATTACCTCCGAAGAACATGATCAAATTTTATCAATTTTGGAGAGGGTTGGATTGCAAAATGAACTACAGACAGAGGCCAAATACTTAAGCCATGGTCAAAGGCAATGGTTAGCCATTAGTACACTAGTGTTATCTAGCCCTAAGCTGTTATTGGTTGATGAGCCGGCAGCAGGATTAACTGACGCAGAGACCGAGCTAACGGCAGAGCTACTGTTAGAATTGAAAGGAGACCATACATTGATAGTTATCGAACATGACATGGATTTTGTGCGGCAGCTTAACTCTCCAGTCACTATGCTTCACGAGGGAAAAATTATGGCTGAAGGGACTTTAGCCGAACTTCAACAAAATGATGCCGTAATCGAAGCTTACTTGGGTCGATAACAAGTTATTATGCTTTTGGTTGAAAACTTGTCTTTTTCTTATGGCGAAGTTCAAGCTTTGAGGAATATATCCTTAAAAGTTCCAACAGCTACTATTGTCAGCGTTATGGGGCGGAATGGTGTTGGGAAAACCACACTAATGAAAAACATAGTTGGTACACTTAAATCAACTAATGGGTCAGTGTATTTAGATGATCAGCCAATTCACAATTTCATGGCTCACCAGCGGGTATCGGCCGGGATTGGCTATGTTCCACAAGGTCGAATGATTTTTCCGAAGCTAACCGTAAGTGAGAATTTGCAGATTGGTCTTGCTGGAAGCCGGAACAAAATCATCCCAAATCAGATTTTTGACTTATTTCCAATCTTGAAAGAGATGGAAGGCCGAATGGGAGGAGACTTATCTGGTGGACAACAACAACAATTAGCTATTGGCCGTGCATTAGTTACCGATCCCAAAATTTTGATTCTAGACGAACCAACCGAAGGTATCCAGCCCAACATTATTCAACAAATTGGGCAAGTTTTACTACAATTAGTTCAAGAAAAAGGTCTGACTGTGTTAATCGTGGAGCAGTATCTGGATTTTGTTCGTGAATTTTGCCAAAGTTTTTATATCATGAATCGAGGTGAAATGGTGGCCAATGGGATTACTAAAGATCTCAATCAACAAATCATCCGCGAGTACTTAAGCGTCTAAGAAAAAATTAGTACAACGATGGAATCGACGGTAGGCCGAAAAGGACGTCTTGACTATGCATTTGGTGAAAGTACTAAATCGGGTCAAAGTAAGACTGTTATTCAGCGACGGTTTTCTTGTGTTCCTCTCCAAATTCTTAAACCACAATATACTACCAACGGTGAAGTTCTTCTCTATTTGCTCAGCCCAACTGGTGGCGTTGTGCAGGGTGACCAGTATGACCTCAAGCTAGATTTGGCAACAAATTCGCAAGTGATTTTCACCACGCAAGCAGCAACTAAAGTTTATGCTATGCCAGATGGTACAGCCGATCAAGCCTTGTTTTTGAAGGTTGGGGCAAATGCTCGCTTAGAGTATTTACCGGATCCGCTGATTTTATTCCGTGCATCTAGATTCAGTCAGCTTATTGACGTCGAAATTGCTTCTGGAGGTGTGTTCGTATTTCAGGATATCATTTTACCTGGACGAGTTTCACGCCAAGAGGATTTTGTTTTCACGAGCTTTTCTTCTAACTTAAGAATAAATGACGAAAATGGACTCCTATTCTGCGACCCGGTCAAAATCTCGCTTAATCCGGCTAGTAATCAAACGAATCCCGACTTTCATCGACTGGGCTTACTAGAAGAATTTAAGTGCTGGGGAAGTTTTTATGTTTTTGGGGAACTTGCCACCAAAGGCCTAACTGTTGAATCAGGTAATAGGTACAGCCCGATTTTCGAGAAGATTCAATCAAGACTTGAGTTAGTTGGCAATCTTAAGTGCAATAAAGGGCAACGTTTGGCTATTGGCGGATTCACATATTTAAAGAGAAACGGTTTAGTTATACGCATGATGGCCCAAAACACCCAATTGATACAAAACACATTTAGCCAAATTTGGGCAGAATTAAAACAAAAACTGCTGAAGATGTCCCCCATAGATTTACGAAAGTTCTAGCTGTCCCTAAACTAAATTGGCTGTTTAATTAGCAGGAAAGGAGAATTAATGAACCTAACCCCTCGGGAACAAGAAAAATTGATGATTTACGTGGCTGCCCAATTAGCTAGAGATCGTCAAAAACGTGGACTCAAACTAAACTACCCTGAAGCGGTTGCAGTCATTACTGCCGAAATTTTAGAAGGCATCCGAGATGGAAAAAGTGTGGCTGAGTTAATGAGTTTTGGTACTACAATTTTGACCAGTGATGATGTAATGGAAGGTGTCGCTGAAATGATTGATGAAGTCCAAATCGAAGGTACATTTCCTGATGGTACTAAGCTGGTCACAGTTCACCATCCGATTACATGAAAGCACAGACCAACGATCGAAAATAAAATATTAATTTATCTTTTTGATAATACGACACGCTTTGACTTCTGTCGAGCATCCAGCATCAACTGGAATTTTTGATAATCTTTTGCAGGAATTAGTGTTTCCGTCGTTGTAAGTGTAGATGAAATAGTAATTTTCCGTTTAGAACTTTTGAAGTTCGATTCAAAAGAGCCAATGGACGGAAACACTAAATTTTGATTTTCTGGAGTTCGGTCTATTTTAAAAGATCTGGCTAGACTGACTTTGCAGGAGTGCCGGACTGTTATTATTGTTGGTAATGAGATGGGCGAATCTCGTTTTTCTATTCTCAAAAGTTGATCATATTTGAGTGGTAAAGAGGGAACTTCTAGCAGTAGTTGGTGTCCCAGTCCTATCAAGTGTTTGGAGCGCTTCCAAGCTATCAGCAATCGACTCTCGTAAGGACTAATTAACGAAAAGCTAAGCTGACTAATCTCAGTATCCTCGTTTAATTCAAGCAGATCTCTGAAAAATGACCTAGCTTTTGGGCTATTTTCTCTAGAAATATGTTGGCGAATTACGGTATTGAAATAACCAGAAAACCGAATCTCCTGATTGACAGTTATTGTTTGACTTCCTGACACTTGTACCGATGTTTTAGCGATTTGATGATTGTTGGATTGAGTGGGAGTTTTATCAAATTGATACAGTGGCTGGTCGACCGAGCTATTTTTCCTTGCATCTGGGTTAATTATCATTACCCAGCGATTTTGGTCTGAGACTGGTAGCTGATCAAATGGTTGGCCAGTTGCTGTTGGGTCTAAAAATAAAAAATCATTACTTTTTGTTTTGACTGCTAGAATCATATGGTTGAAATAAGCTAGGGAAGGTATTTTTCGATTGATGTTTCTAGATTTACCTGCTGATATAAGAACCGGATAAGACGAAATTCCTAACTCTGATAACATCGTACAAAGTAAGGTCGATTTGTCTTTACAATCGCCGTGTTTTTCCCTAAAAACACGTGGGGATGAATGAGGTTTGATAGCCCATATCCCCAACTCGATCCCGACGTAATCGATTTCATTAGTAACGAAATTGTATAACTTACGAATCTTTTCTTTTTGACTAAAAATGCCCAAAGTAAGTTCTTTTACCTTATTTTGAATTTGACTGTTGGTTTGAGTTTGATCACGAATCAGAGTAGTATACCATTCAACTAAAGGCTCCCAAGAGGGAATAGTGGAGACCGCAATAGAATAAGCCAAATCCTTTTTGTCTGGCATAAATGGCTCGTGAATCAAAGGAGGTAAGTCTTTTAATTGAAATTGGTAAGTAGTTGTGTAGTTAGATTTACTGATCTCGGGTCGTACTATAAAATCAAGCTTTTTTTCACCACTAGGATGAGATTGGTAGTGTAATGTTTTCTCATGGGGTAAAATAATCGTTAATTCGTAATGACTAACTTGGACTGGCTCCTGCACGTAAATTTGTTGCCAGAATTCGCCTTCTAATAATTGTCCTCGACTCTTTCTGGTGTAGCAATAGTCAATAATACAGCCACTTTGCATCTGTGGCAATTCGAACCTCATGAGCCTAGCATCCACAAACATTCCAGCCTCAATGGTACCTGGTGGTATCAAGTTTGTTTCTATATCCTCAGGGACTAGGTCGATGAGGCCACCACTGGGTAAAATCGTTCGAGCATAACGAATTTCTACATTTCCAGCACCTCTGGTATAAGGAACCGAAACTCGTCCAAGGTAGCGATCTTCCGGATCTATAATCCGAATTGTTCGACGAACTGTATGTGTATAACTTGAGTCCTCGTTGATATCAAATATATCTTGTCTATTTATGATCCACGACGATATTTTTGACTGTTTAGCTAAATTACGGAGATAGTTTACATCAAAAGGTGAAACCTCAGTGTCTTTTTGTATTTCACCTTTTAAATCGATAGCAGGTATACCCAAATAGGTTTGATTCAGCTTAGTTCCCTTAATTTGTGGGTGTTCGGCCTGAACTAAGTTCTCATTTGTATACCATTGGCTGATATCAATTTGGGTTTGTTCCATAACCTCTAACAAAGATTGATTAGGCTTCTGACGAAATCGGTTGAGTAAAATCAGACCAAAACTACACAAGGCATTTCCTTCTTTGTTGGAACAAGAAGTTATGACAACAGTATTTGGGTGGGGTAACAGTGAAATCATTTGGCCACTATGAGGAAAATCAAAGAGTACTATTTTGGTTTTGCTCTGAATTCGGCGGATCATATTAGCATATTCCTGGGCAAATAAATCTCGACCAGGAAGGTTGAACTTGAGATACTTGCCTGACTGATTTGCGTGCCCTGACATCAATAAGATAAATCGATCATCGGAAGTAGCGGAGGCGTAAATAGTATGGAAAGCCGAAATGACATTCTCCGCGGTTGATTGATCCGTTACAATTTTCTCAATAGGTTGTTCAAAGAGGAAGGTGACCTGGTTGGGGTTAAGACCATAGGTATCAATCAAGAGATTATAAAATTCAAGACTAGTGTGCCAAAAACGGTCGTAATACGATTTTTCACCCGCGATTCCGCCGATAATCAGCACGTAGTCTTTAGCTTTGACTCCTTGCTGAAAACTACAGGTGAAAACTATACTAGCAACAATTGAAAACCAGTATCGCAACTAATTAGGCCTTAGCTAATCAGATCAAGTTTCTCGGTTATGACCGAGTCCATTTTCTGTTAAAATATGAGTTCCAACGGTTCCATTTGTGATATGGAAAATCGAAGGATATTGGTCCACCCATTCGGAATTAGCTGCTGGGCAAAACTGCCGAGAATTACCTTCAATTGCTGTGACTCCTTTGACACGAGCGGCAATACCCGCTGAGTGGAGGAATGAGGCGCCTGGACACGTCAAGTCCTGAACGGCCAAGAACATATTGTAATCTTGAGCAACTGCTCCCATTAGTAAAGCTTGTGACTGTCCTTTACAAGCTTTCAGGGCTACACCAGAATAGCCTTGCTCTCTTGCTAATAGAAAGGTTTCGAGGTCAGTCAATGACTCATCAATAACAACAGGTTTGATCGCTGATGCCCTATGCATTTTATTCTCGGGGTGAGATTTTAGGTCGCGGTCCGTTGGTTGTTCTATGTAAGCTAATCGTTCAAAAGCGAGACCTTTTCCTTCCTGAATTTTTTGCAAAAATTCCAAGAGATATTCTACATCAGCACAAGTTTCATTGAAGTCGGCAGAATAATACCAGCTAGTAACTCCCCGCTTCGACTGAGTTTCAGATGCTACTTGCTCAATAGATAATAAGCGGTTAACATCCCAGTCTAGATCCTGTCCATTAAGCTTAACCTTTAAATGAGTAAGTCCATCGGCCTCAATCCATTCTGGAAGAGTTAACGGTAAACCGTCATCTATTGGATCGGTAATATCGTCACTTGTCAAAGGATCTAATGCTCCAATTAGGTGGTAGAGAGGCATATAATTTTTGGGAGAATTTGATAAATATTGATCTAAATATTTACCTTGGAACCTATCTGGATGAAGTTGTTCACTTGCAACTCCAGCTTTCTGAGTATTAAGATAATGGGATAAATCGTAATTCACAAACGCCGACGAGAGTCCATTATAACTATTGATACCGTTAGCTCTACCAAATGCGTCGTGGATTGCCGCATCGATAGGACTGGTAGTTACGGCAGTACATAACTTTGGAATGGGTAATGAAAGCCCCATTTGATCTGAAATCTGCTTGGATAATTCAGTGAAAACAGGTTCCAGAATCTCCGAGTGGTCCAATGGATGAGCTATTAGTTGATGCTCACGGGTTTTGGCAACAGACTGCTCTGCTAGTTGTTTCATCGCACTCAAACTTTGCTCAAATGGTACGTAACGTGGTGGAAATGCCCATACATTGCCTAGTGGCATTGAGCCAAAACCATGGCCGATTTTTTGATCTCTAGTTTCAACAACCATCTTAACATTGAATAAAATACAGTGATCTGTTGGTACACCGCCAAACTTGAGTGGTGTGCGGTACTGATGTTGTTCAAAATCGAAACTAACTTCTCGAATGCGAATGTCCGTTCCTTTCCCCATAAACGTTCTCCTGATAGGTTGATTGATTAGCGAAGCCGACGACTAAATTATAAGGCCAATATCAAAAAAATCAAGATATAGCTTATCACCAAAATAAAAGCTTCAATCCAGTTAAGATGACAATCAGCAAAATTATCATAGAGAAAATGGAGTTGGACACTCTCCGGTTCAGGTAGACTCCAAGTCCTGTTCCAAAAAATAACATCGGCAATAAGGGGAATATACGGTTAAACATTGATAGATCTAACACATTCAGCTGCAGGTATACCGGAATTTTACATAAATTGATCAAAAAGTAGAAAGCTGTAGTAGTAGCAACAAAAGTACGGTTTGGAAGGTTTTGTGGCAAAAGATACATAGTAGTTACTGTTCCACCAATATGTGCAAGTGTGGAAATAAAACCAGTAACCAAACCAGCAATGGTTCCATGCCAAGCTCTAGGTTGAAAAAGCCTATTCTGCCGTCCGAACCGACGGCGATAAACTTGGAAGAATGCGAAACCAAGAGCCGCAATTCCGATAATAGTCTTAAGATGATCGTCCGACACACTATCCAACAGAAAATAGCCACTACCAATTCCAACAAACGCACCAGGAATAAGAACTACCAGATTACTCCAATCCCATTTTTTCCAGTAGAAATAAAGAGAAACAATATCACAAGCAAATAATAGTGGAAGCATGAGACCAATTGTTTCTTTAGCTGGCAAAATCAGCAGTAAGATTGGCCCAACAACAATACCAGTTCCACCTCCAAAACCTGCTTTAGACAGGCCAATTAGGAGGGCTGATAAATGAAGTAATACCAGTTCAGTCATCTTTATTTGCTAAATGCTTTCAAAACCTCCGCTTTAATTTGACACTCACGGTATTCGTCCCAGCTATTCGAATCCCACACTATACCACTACCAATACCATATTCTGCTTTCCCCTCCCAAACAACTGCCGTACGAATCGCGACATTAAAATCAGCTCGTAATCCAATTCTATCCTCAGGTTGAATAATGCCTACTGCTCCAGTATAAACGCCTCGTGGTATGGGCTCGATCATATTAATAATTCTAGTTGTTCTCGGTTTTGGGGCGCCAGTAACTGAAGCACAGGGGAAAAGAGCCGTAATAATTTCAGTAATGCTGACATTTGTTCGGGCGGTTACAGTCGAAGTCATTTGCCAGACAGTAGGGTATTCCTCAATTTCAAAAAGATTCTTGGTTGTTACACTACCAAAGTTTGATATTTGCCCTAAGTCGTTACGTACCATATCGACAATCATTACATTTTCGGCCTGATCTTTTATGGAATATCGAAGATCTTCAGCTAATTTTAAATCGGTTTCAGGTTCCATGTGCCTTTGTCGTGTCCCCTTCATTGGTCGCATAGTAATTAAGCCATTCACGTAAGAAAAAAAAAGTTCTGGGGACGCTGAACAAATAGCATACTTGTCAGACTGAATAAAGATACAGTGTTCAACTAATTGAGTCTGCAGTAACTGGTGAAATAGAGACAAAGGTGTACCACTAAATGGTGTCTGTAGCCGATGAGTGTAGTTAACTTGGTAAGTATCACCTTTAATAATCCAGTCTTTTATCTGCTGTATACGATACTGATATTCACTAAAGTTGACAGTTGGCTGCCAAGCTAGCTTTCCCAAATCATCATCCCAATTCTTTGGTGGTACGGGAGGATCTGTAGATCGTATCATTGAATCAAACAAACCAAAAGATACTAGTGGGATCGGCGATTGGTCTAGGGCAGAATCATGAGCAGTCAAAGCAGGGTCAAAACCAGAAGCAGATTCATATGAGATGAAACCAATCGCATAGTAACGATCAGCCAAAACTCTTTGTTCTACTTGGTTTAGTGTGTTGACAACTTGGTCTAATTGCGAAGTTTGAATAACTTCAACTGGTTGAGAAAAATTAAGCCAATGACCTTTAGAGTGAAGAATTACTTGGTTCATGGTTAGTTGGAAGTTTGTGCGTTTTTAAGAAAAAATCCACTTCCGACCATGAACGGAGGCCGATAACAGAGCCTGAGTGAATGTCAGGAAAATAATCACTACACAATTGTATATCGACAAACGGTATCTCGAAATATCCTAGTGCTTGACGAGCCAATTGATTTTGACCAATTAGTATGCCTATATCTGCACGACAAATTGCCAATATATCGTTGATTGAGTCGCCAATGAAGGCCGTCTTCCCATAAGTATTCATCACCTGCTCGATTCGATTTAGCTTGTGTTGAGCTGAGGTTATTTTAAATTTAATTTCGCCAGTCGTAGTTATGGGATCTTCATTAGTAAATAACAGGTCATTGGCGGTTATTAAGTCGCAATACTCACCCACGGCCCCGATAATTAGATCGGTAGACCAGTTAGCAGATAAGATTTCGATTCTCACTGATTTTCTTCTTAGCTTAATCAGGACTCGTTCAACAAGTTTTTTCTTCTTTGTTTTTTGTCCTAATTGGTGAAGTTGTTCTTTTTTCAGTCCCATCAAGAATTTTTGTGAAACCACTTGCTCTAGTGCAGGCATTTCCACAGTATTATGAAAATTAGACACAAAAGCTTCTAGGGACGAAAATTCAGAAAAAAACGAATTGTCTACTGCGGTAGATTGAGATTGATACTGCCGAGATAAAGACAACCAATTCTCCAACCGATCATCTGATTGATCTAACTGGCCAATTGCCAACCGAGCCAGAGGATCGATGGTGTCCTGTTTTGTGACGGTTCCATCAAAGTCGGCCACAAATGCCGAAATCACGTATTTAGCCAATCCAAGGAGGTCCTATTCAATTTGAGAGGTTAGGACGAGTCATATCGGAAGGAACAACTGCCTGGTCGAATTCTTGTTCCGTCAAAAGTTCTCTGGATATCACAATTTCTTTCAATGTTTTTCCTGTTTCATGTGCTTTTTTAGCTACTTTCGCAGCTTGATCATAACCAATGTGAGGAGCCAATGCGGTTACTAACATTAAGGAATCGTTTAGATACTGATTGATTTGATGCAAATTTGGCTTTATACCAACAATACAATGTTGATCAAACGAATCACAAGCATCTCCAAGTAGGCGGATCGATTGCAAAATGTTAAAAGCCATGACTGGCATGTAAACATTTAACTCAAAATTACCTGACGATCCCGCAACAGTAATCGCCGTATCATTACCTATGATTTGGGAGCAGACCATAGTAAGAGCTTCACATTGAGTTGGATTGACTTTTCCTGGCATAATGGATGATCCTGGCTCATTGGCTGGTAAAATGATCTCGCCAATACCACAACGAGGGCCAGACCCCAGCCAACGAATATCATTGGCAATTTTATTCAGAGCACAAGCCAAGGTTTTCAATGCACCACTAGCTTCTACTAACGCATCACGTGCGCCTAGAGCCGCAAATTTATTCGGTGCAGAGACGAAGTCTTGTCCTGTTTTCTGTGCCATTTTTTTTGCTGCTAATTCTGCATATTCAGGATGAGTATTTAAACCAGTTCCGACAGCAGTACCACCAATTGGTAATTCACATAGATGAGGAAAAGTGTGGTTAATTGCTCGAATAGCATTGTCTAATTGTTGGACATAACCTGAAAATTCTTGACCTAGTGTCAATGGAGTAGCATCTTGCAAATGAGTTCGACCAATTTTGACAATCTCAGCAAATTCATCGGATTTATCAGCAAGGGACTCTCTCAAACGTGTTACCATCGGTTTCAGATGATGTTCAATTCGATCTACCACAGCTAGATGAATAGCTGTTGGAAATGAGTCATTGGTCGATTGTGATTTGTTGACGTGATCGTTGGGATGAATAGGCTTTTTGCTTCCCAAGACTCCACCTAAGATCTCAATAGCTCGGTTTGATACAACTTCATTAACATTCATGTTAGTTTGAGTACCACTCCCCGTTTGCCAAACTACTAACGGAAAATGGTCATCCAACTTACCATCAATGACTTCTTGAGTGGCTTTTCGAATAACTTCAGTTTCATCAGGTGTCAATAACCCCAAATCTAGATTGACTTCGGCCACCGATTGTTTCACAATACCCAAAGCCCAAATCATCTCTCGAGGAAACCGCTCGCCACCGATTTTGAAATTTTGCACAGACCTTTGGGTTTGTGCTCCCCAGTAACGAT
>JACLAC010004925.1_pt1 | contig 20070 bp, 3 predicted proteins | sample 8027881 | NCBI WGS metagenome assembly JACLAC01 (sample SAMN15725517, study PRJNA655200) | protist metagenome | isolation source: fluorescence activated cell sorting (FACS) single amplified genomes of... | place: Spain: Blaines Bay Microbial Observatory, Mediterranean Sea | collected 2016-01-19 | reverse complement strand
ACTACATTGAATGTTTTTGCCTATTTGATATCGACCGCCTAACGTCTATCTCCTCTGTTTCTGTTTCTGTTGGTTTTTTTCATCTTTTCTTTTTTTATTATTATTATTATTAGCTGCTGGTGATATTAATAGTGATGCTAATACGTTCTCGCATCACTAGGCTACTTCTTTCCTTTTTTTAATAATGGTCTTGTTTCTCCGTGTTTGCAATGCCATACGGGGTATGGAGAGTCGTATGCTGCACGCCAGGGGGAGCAGAGATTTGAGCAAACTGGGGGGTCATCCTGGTTCAAAGGGCACCTTTTGATTAAATTGCCGATACATCCACCCTCCCAGTGCACCGAAATTTCTTGGAGATTGCAACTTCGATGTCAGAGAAGATCGAGTTGTATTCCCCCGCCTACTGGAAAAAGTGGAAACTGGGCGTTCAAGTTGCAAACAAACAAGATGGAAGTGAAAGAAATGTAAATAGCAGTCAGGCGAAGAATCTACATGCCTTGGCGGGGAGGGATCTTGAGTCTGGGGCAATCGTGAAAGAACACGACAGATCTGGCGAAGTTAGTAGAGCTTCAACATCGACGGCCTCTCTAAGTGTAAACCAACACGTTCCGACAGTCGACCACGGCGTAGCTAAAGTTAAGAATATCCGCTCTTACAAAACGGCACTTGCGGATTCTATTCAATTACCTGCAGGTTGGCAGCCAGATAAAGCAAAATTAAACGTTGATGTAGATCCATTTTTACCCACTCGGTACGGAGGGCCGAGGCGAGCACGACATGCAGTTGTAGACGTTGAGCCACGACTCATTGGTTTGAAACCCTCTCAGGAAACGAAGATACCTTTTTCTAAACTGCCTGGACAATTCGGTGAAAAGCAGTTCAATTCTTTGCATCGATCCACCAGTCTTGGTACTTTCATGCAAGGTAACAGATTTGAAAATAATACAAGGCTTAATGCTGATGGCGCTGGTCCAGGCTCGTACACAATAGAATCCATACCAGACAAACGTGGCGGAGCTTTTAGCTTTAGCAGTCGAACAAAATATGTAAATCCTAGCAACGCTATACCTGGCCCAGTCTACAATCCAAGGTACACAGCCACTAAAAACAGGGTCCAAGGTTCCAATTTTTCCAAATTTGGTCCACGATGGAATAGCACCGACCTTAAAAATGGACAAAGTACTCTTGGGCCAAAGTATGATATACCTTCTACGATGGGCATAGGCCATAAAGCATCATTTGCTTATCACGATGATTATCAGGCTAAAAAGGCGGCTGAAGCAATACGTACGGATGATCCAACATTGTATGAGTTCAAAAATTTTGGTTACGGGTGTAATCTTGAAGAACACATTAAATATGGTCAATGCTTAGACGGAAAATGCTCTGAGAGGTCGCGCTGGGAGCAAACAAATAAATTGAAAACTAGAATGAAAAGTAATAGAATACATGACACAGGCACTGGAAACAAAAAAAACTTTCAATCGAAGCACCGTACCACTGGACATGATACTCCCTTACATTTAGCATGTCGGGCAGGAGATGTGAAGGCTTTCAAAACTCTCTTGAAGGGAACAAATGATTGGGATCATGCAAAGAGTTCAATTGTCTGGCGAGGACCTGATATTAACAAGATCAACAAGGATGGACAAACCCCTCTTCATTTAATTTGCTTGTACAATAATTTAATTTTTTGCTGCATATTACTACAATATGAAAGGCAAACTGTAGATTTAGACATTCAAGATAATCGTGGTGACACTGCGCTCCATATAACAGCGCGAGTTGGTAATGAGCACTTGCTGATGAAACTGCTTCAGGCAGGTGCGAATCCGGATCTGCAAAATAACGAAGGGGATATGCCAAAAGATGTATGCAGCAACCAGAAATGCTTTCAGCTCACTCGAGAAGCCAGTGATATACTTGATGTCAAAGCTCAGCTAAAAAGGTATCGTCTTCGAGCAGAAGAACTACAAGAAAGGCAACGTCGACGAAGTCTCGTGTGATAATTGTTGTGCTAAATCACTGTATAAAACATAACTTGCCAATACATATTGACCTTCAAATAACTTACCTAAATTATCTGCGAGAAAAAAATTGAATCTAGTCTACATTCCATAGATATTTTTTTTTTTTTTTAAATTATCGTTTTAAAATTATAATGATCTTAATTAATCTTATCTCGTACGAATACTTGTAGAAAAAAATCAAAACTGCCCGAGGAAAGACATTTCATTTTCTTTCTAATTTCACTAATAATTTGTTTTGTAATTAACGCGCTGCAATAAACTAATGACGCAATGCCGTCCCCTCAACAACAAGAAATCTTCCTGCAAAACTTGTAAGCGATCGCCCACAATTCAATATCCGTGGTATGTCGCCTTAGCTCTATCAAAAACTATACGGATGTCATATTTAAGTATACTTGAAAATAGTTTACCTGCCGATAAAGAACTATACCCATGAATGACGTTAAATTGGAACCTCCTTGCTTTCAACAAATGACAATTGAAATAATATTGCGAATGTGAATTGCAATTCTTTTTCATCATTGTTTGCTAATTGGCCAAGCCCGTGTGGGAGAACGCGATATTCTGTATTGTAATCGTACGATGGCTTGATTAATTTTACTTGGAATGGCTTCAAAATAACGTTCTACAGACGGCACCGTGGAGTATACTATTTTATAGAGAAATTGACTCTAAAGGTGGCAAGAAACTGCGAAGGACATTTGTGACTGCTCCGACTAGCAGCATTTATTGTATTAATATTGTAGTATTAATATGCATAACTTCCGGCAATACAATACACAAAGAAAATCCAGCGGACGACGACGGTAGCAGTTATTTTTTACACTTCCTTTTTCGCATCATTCACACTTCTATTATAATACCCTGTAATAATAATTATTATTAATTATAATAATACACACATAAAAATTATAAAAAAATTTTATAATATTATATTAGACGACTATTTAATTAGAGTGTAGTAGTACTCTCTACATTATCATTATTATTTCTTCTCCCTTCAATTCTTCCCTCTCCGCTGCCCTGACGCATGAGAGACACTAAACTAAGAACAAATATCAAGGAAGGCAAAGCCTCTGGAGGCAGAAGAAGCTGTCGATAAAGATAGGTATTAATGGAGTGCTGAGACTGATCAGCTAGATTCGTTGCTTAGTTTTTTTGCTCTACATTTCATAAGAGTTCAAGTATGGACGCTTCTAAAAATATTGAAGCATTCCTACGATATGCGTCGAAGTCGTTGAAACGTCCAACAGAGCCGAGAAGAAGCAAAGAAAAAAGACGGGACCCTCAGAGGAATCGTCCTTTTAATAAAGCCGTACCGCTGGGAAACATAAAACCCGCAAATATGACAGCTTCATACGAGACGTACAAACAGAAGAGTTCTGATATACGCCCTGCATCAAGAATTATGAGACAGTGGGACGCACCAGTAGCTTTACGCCCCCCCTCAGATATTAACGGTATGCCATCCTTACAAAAGCTGTCTACCCAGCATAAACAACACAGATTCAAGAAACCCCATCCACCATCAAAATTGAAGCAAGGGAAAAAAGTTCGCAACAAACGTACTTCTTCAAATGCTAATACTGAAGTTTCGAGGGGCAACAAGTTTGTGTCTGGAATGGAGAACGCTAATACAGCGATGGAAAATTACAGTCCTAGTGAACGTATAGGTACAAACTATTCTCTATCGACTCTTTGCCTATCTTTAAAGCTGATTGGAGACTTGAATTCAGTCCACGAAAATGAAATGGAATATAAGTCAAAGATTGAAAATCGATGGAAATCATTAAAAGCATCGTACATAAAAGAAAGCAAATTGTTCTTGAAGATAGATACTTCCAAGTTACCGCTCTGGTCTTTCGATACCCCAAGCGACTCTAGCAACGACATACAAACCAGTATTAAAAATGAAGCTACATACGCATACGCTAAATATTACAACGGGAAGGCGTTTAATTGGGAAAAGTGTAAAATACTTAATTACGACCCAGTGACAAACAAATACCGAATAAAATTTGTCAAGTTCAAAACTGAAAAAATGCTAAGGAGTATGTTCATTTCTTTTGCAGATCACGAAACAATTTTGGATACAGAGAAACGAATATTAACAGCCAAAGAAGAACGAGAACATACAAAACTGGTATTGCGATTCTTACATTTTGTCGAGATGCAAGAAGATTCTATAACTTTATGCCCTCCTTCAAATCTAGGGAAGGAAATATTAATAAAACTCAATTTTGTGCCTAGTAAAGAATCGACAGAAATTAATGCTTTATTACATGAATTCAGGGACAACTATTCCACTGCCCAAAAACGAGCAACGGCAATTTATCGTTTGATGAATCCACTGAATGATCCATTGCGTCACCTTTTGAAACTTCCCGGTCCATCAGAATTGATGACCAGTAACGCTTTTGGCTGCAGCGCAAAAAGCTTCCTACGAGCTAGCTGTATTCGCGGTAAGGACTTTGGTGGTAAAGAAGTTTCTGCACGTTTACGCTCAACCGCACTGTTTATAAAGAAAGGAACTATCAATGCTGTATTGAAAACATCATGGACGTGGTATCCTCATTTTGATTTAGTAGATTTATTTGAGACTGAAGCCTTCGAACGAAAACTTGGTCCTATAAAGATAGAAAAGGCGCCCATTGCGGTTATTCATTTGGCGGAAGAACCTGAGGGTGGCGATGAAGTAACCAAAAAACAGCATAGAGCAAGCCTAAATCATATTTTTCGCCGAAAGCCTTTATTTTTAATGAGGAATAAAATACGAAATGCAATGATCACATTGAATGAATTTACTGAGCTACAAAGATATCATATTGAAGCTGTTGTTAAACAAATAGAAAAGGTATGGAAAAAAGTCATCATATCATCCTTACAGAGGCTCCATAACAGCAAGCAAGGCTTCGATATTTACACGACTAAACTAGAATTGTTAGACGTACGCTTTCTTGGAATAATGAAGGCTATACAATTACGCATGAGTAATCAGATAAAATGCTTGATTCTTCGCTCATTTCAGAGCATTATCAATTTTGTTGAGATATCATCATTGACCAAAGACGCCGAAGAGAGAGTTTTGAACGATTTTGAAAAGCGATCTATCCGTTACGTCCTGAATCATGCATTAGATAACGAAATCGAAACAACATTCGCGATGCCATTGCTTTTAACCATGAATAGTGAAAAATTGCTAAATGATAGTGTTAAGGACGTTGCGGCTACAACTGCTTCTCGTGATACAACGTATAATTATGGCGAAAGAACTGTGACAAAGGTTCAATCGTTCTATAGTCCTCCAATACAGGCACTATTAACTATAAATATGGAAATAGACATGAGCTCTGCTAAAAGCAATTTCATCGTTTACAATCCTCCGTTGGGAAGCATAGAGGCTGCTTTTATGACATTTTTAGGGTCTGGATTCAGCAGATGCGAAAACATAGAGCCTCCAATGAATTTCATTCTGCAGTTCATTGATTTTAAAAATGAAAATTCCATATTTGGCGAGTTTGAAAATATTCTCAATACGCAGCATCATTACACCAGGACGAAAGTACGAAACTTACTGCATAACCAGTTTAGTCAAATGGCAAAGCTTGTTGAGCTGTACAAAGAATTTTCCTCCATCTTAAAGATCAATAATGAGAGTCTTATGAAATACGTTTTCTCTCAGTGCTCAGATGGATATCAAGAGAAAATTGTAGTAGATGATAGGAATTTAGGGGAAGAAGAAGTACAAGGCGATATTTTTGAAGGATACACAGGTGGATCAGGTCCGTCCACCGTCCAAGACGAGATAAGGCGATTTTCGCTGATACGAGACGAAATAATGTCGAAGACCTTCAACGATGAATATATTGGAATGTTTTCATTGAATTTTCAAAATGTGAAAGTCGCTATTGCAGAAAAAGCCAATGATATTGTAAAATGTTTAAGCGACCAAGTTATTGCGAATGTCACAAAAAAATACTTGGATCTTTTGACTGAGTACAGTATCATAAGTGATAAGCTGACTTCAGCAATTGAAAATGAGAAAGACATTTCAGAGATGCGGAATTTTTTGAACGAACTACCCAGTATGATCACAGACCTCAAGAAACGTCATAAAATTCTATCAGATAGAATAGACCGTTTAGGAGAATTTTTTGTCAATGAAACCTATGAATGTTTTGAAATGTCATGGAATATTTACCAATGGCCTTCAAAAATTGAAAAAATTAAAGATACATGCTCTTTGCGAGTAATGACAGTCTCCAGAAAATTACAGCAGATTATATCCTCGGAGGAAAAAATGGTAAATGATCGAGTCATGAAGATCAAAAGTGCTGTTGTTGGCTTTAAAAAAATTGGTGATAGCGACAGAATAGATTATTTTGCTGGAGAAGCAGCCGCGTTGCACGGCCACCTGGAAAACATTCATGACAAAGCTGTTGAGCTTAATGAGCGTGAAGAAAACCTGGATTCTACTCCAACGGAGTTCCTGGAATTAGAGAGGCTTATGAAGGAGTTTTCGCCAATATTTCAGTTATGGACAACATATTCCGATTCAATTTCTGATATATCCAATTGGAAAACATGTTCATTTTGGGATTTAGATAAAATTGAAGTTGTTAACAAAATTGAAAACTGGAAACATGGCTCAAGCAACTTAATTTCGTATTTTAAGAAGGAACGTATTCGAGATCCATGCAAGATAGCTGAAAAGTTTGCAGAACATGTGTTTGCTTTCAATACATATTTAGAAGTAATAAAAACATTGAAGAATCCAGCTCTTGAGGCACGGCATTGGAAAGAAATTTCAAACATTTTACAATTTGAGATTCGACCTGGGGTTGAAGTCTCAATAAGTGCAATAATAGAACATGAAGGGTACAATAAAATAGAGGACTTGGAAAGCGTAATACTTAAAGCGGAGAAAGAAAGGAAGTGCGAAGAGCAGTTTGAAAAAATTAAAGAACAGTGGGTTTCCGCTACAGCAACAGTAGAATTTATCGAATCTTACGACTTGCATATATTGGCGTCTTTTGATGAAATTTTTAGCATAACTGACGACATGATTCTGAAAATTGAAAATATTTTGTCGACACGTTATGCAACCTCTGTGAGTACTCAAGCTGAGGAAGTTTTGAAGGACATCAGATTGCTTCAAGAGATATTTCGAATGTGTCGCACGTTTCAAGAGAAAGCCGTGCCACTGTATTCTTTATTCCAGGTGGAAGATATACGAAGTATCCTAGCTCCAGAAGCTAGGAAATTTTCGGCTATGGTAGTGATCTGGCGACGCTTTGGCATTGACATAAAAAGGAAGCCAACGCTTGACAGTATTTGCGAAATGCCAAATATACTGGATAATTTGAAAACCTGGTTGGATCTTACTGATCATGTAAATTACAAAAAGATTTCCTATTTAAATAGTAAGAGAAACCTCTGTAGTAGACTATATTTGCTGGGGGATGATGATATTGTAAGAATGTTACACCTTACAGATCATATTCAGCATGTTGAAGAATGCATACATAAATGTTTTCCTGGAATTCGAAGCTTTAATAAAGTTATGATTTCACCTCATCTGAAAGATAATGATTCGGTCGAAGTTAAACAAGATAATAGCATTGAATCTGAGAAATCAGCTTCCTGGCATATTGTTCTCGTAAATGGATATGGATCGGACACCTTACAGCTAACGAACTCGGTTGCAACCGGATTGAACATTTTTCCTAAATGGTTAGATAATTTGATGCATGAAACTCAAAACTCCCTAAGAAATCAAATATTCGATCTTAAAACGTCTATGGAGGAGCGAATAAGTGAGACATCTCTTCAAGTATCTCAGGTTCAAGAAGAAATTTTGTGGAATCAAATGGTGCAAGAAAAAATCGAGAGCGGCAAACTCGAGTCCATATATCGCTACGTTAATGATGATCTCAAAATTTTAGTCGATTTGGTACAAAATACGAGTTTGAACGTCAATAGCACACACAGGAAAATACATGCAATTTTAAGTTGGAAATTAAATGCGAGAGACATAGCAAAACAACTCCAATTCTTTAAGGTCTCTAGTGTAGGAGACTATGAATGGTCAAAACACCCCAGATATAGCGTCCATAAAGAGCTTGATTCTAACACTAAAGAATTAGCAACTTCATTATCGGTGACGGTAATTGAAGGCAGAATCCAGTATGGTAACGAATTTGTAAATTCGGAATCGTCTATAATGATGACAGCTCTTGGAAACAGATACATAAAGGTTCTTTTATCCTCATATCTCTGTAGCTATGGTAACCGGTTGGATGGAAAATCTTTGCGCGATACTAGGTCTTTGTTTCATGCAGCAGCAACTTCGCTCGGTAAATCTTCATTCCTTTACAAGTGTCAGCAGGGTACTGGTATTACATCGATGCTAGGATTTATAAGGGGTATAGCTTGCTCAGCTGTATGGGGTGGTTTTGAGGGCCTGGACAAGCTCCATGTTCAATATGCTTCCATGATATTGTTAGAAATGAATCAAATTTTACTTGTTAAAAGGGAAAATAGAAAAACATTCAAAGACTACGAAATTAGCTCGACATTTCATTTATGTTCAATACAAGGTATTACAAATTCGAAGAATCTGAAATGGTACGGACATTGTAATGAAAACTTTAGAAGTGTACGTCTTTCCTTACCAGATTACGAGGTCATTATTGAATTGTACCTTTCAGTTTTTTCGTTTCCGCATAGCACACTCAGTGTGAACATAAAAAATTTTTTTGCTGTTTACGGCAATAATATGGTGCCGAACGCAACATTCGTTTTCAAGAAAAGTACTCTTTATTCCAAAATAATCTCAACTATTATTAAGCATTCGACCAAACCAGAGACTGCCAACATTAATTATGCTGTTGCCCAAATGCTTTACAAAACGTTGTGCGAGTCTTTCAGTCAAAAAAATAGAATTGAATTAAAACAAAACTTAGAAAAAGTCTTTGCTGTAAGTCTATCATTAAAGAACTTGAGCAATGTGGATGCACGATTGCTTGATATTCTCAAGGATAGCGATTTAGTCCCATTTTCGCAGCTATTAGATAATATAAAAAATCTTGATTCCACAATGCAAGTGTCGAAGAAACCAGTTCTTGTTTACGGCGACGCAAGTTCTGGTAAGTCGACTATTACTAAGGTAGTATGTATGGATAAGCAGAAGTCGATCTTTCATCTATACGTCTCAGCTATGAAGTTTGACAAATTAATTGGAACTTATGTTGGTAGTTCGAGTGCTTGGCAGGATGGTATACTTCCTATGATGATAAGAACAAATCGCCTGGACAGTAAGAATGTCGTTCTTTTTGATGTGGCAAATGGCACAGATTTTCCCGATGTTGCTCTAAATGGTATCGATGATAATGTACATCACACAGCGTATCAGATATGTCTGCCAACTGGGGAAAGATTAGATATAAGTTCAAACGTAATTATAGAAAGCTCTCAAATTAGTTGCTTTTCGCCAAGGGATTTATCAAATCTTTCGCTAATTTACTGTAGCAACGTGGACAGTTTTTGGTATGGAATATGCTCATCATGGCTGTCGATGCATAAAGAAAAATATAAGTGTATACCTGAGTTTGAGACTTTCGTAAGCAAGCTTATTGCATGGCTATTTCCATCCATGATTGCGAATTTTCGCTGTTCAAAACTACCGCATCAAGAAGTATACGCGACATTGGAGATATTTTCTGGGTTACTTGAGCAGCTTGACACGCTAGAATTAACTAATCCTAATTTAAAGAAAGGTGGCAAAAAGAAAAACGCGAAAGCATATGGTAACCAAAATGCATCAGACAAGTCCGAAACAATCGTCGAGGCCATGTTTATATGGGCTGTTATATGGGGATTCGGGGGTAAATACGAAGATGAGAATGTAAAGTTGCATTTTGAAAAGACGTTAAGAGAGATGTTGGATGGTGTTTCTAGTGGAGGAATTGATGAAGATCAATTTTCGGAGACTGATTTTAAACATTTTGAAAATTTACCATACAGTGATTTTCAAAATCCAATTAAGCAGAAATCAAAGTTATTGCTACCGTCCCAGACTTCATTGTTTGATATTGTATATTCGGTCGAAAAAAACAAGTGGATATCTGTGCGTGATAAATCGCTGGAAATTAGCAAAGCTGGCGGCACAACCTTTTTCTCCAATTTGATCATACATAACTCGTACTTTATTTTGCAGAACCTTATACCTACAAAAAAAAACATATATTTAACCGGAAGCGAGAAAAATGACCGGCTTGCGTGGCTACAAAATTTAACTGGAAATACTAAATATAAGGATGCCCTTGCGTGTTGCCCGAGCCATTTGAAATATGACTTTGAGTACTTTGGTACATTCTTAAGGAATCAAATATTTTCTTACGGGAACAAACTTTGCAAGCCAAAGAAATCGCAGCAACTAAAAATAGTCGTTGAAGATGTGAGTGTATGTGAAGGTGACGATGCCATGACTTGTATCATAGAAACAATGCGGCAGATTCAGCACTCAAACCAACTTTTTAACTCTGATAGCGAAGCGCATACACGGACTGCAGGGATTTCTTTCATGGGTACAGTTGATATGAAACAACTAGATACACCAACTATTACACGATTAATTGGGAGATCGATTGTAATCAATTTACCATCCTTTACTGCTGAGCACTTAGTGAAGGTTATGTCACACAGTTTCACTGGAAGACTAGATAATCGCACGGTCAAGTCAATCTGTAATATAACTACAGAACTTTTTAACGCGATATGTGTAGCAACATCTTTAGAACAAGAACCTGTGCCAAGCTTATTTCAGCTTAGACATGTGGCTGCTACCATATCAAAGCTCGTTGGCAACCTAAACACAAGCGGATCGAGCCAAATTTGGGAAGTTTGGTCTCATGCGTGTGTCCGAGTTTTTCGTGACTCCATGCGCAATGCGTTTGTCTTTGACAATAGCTTTCATAAACTAATCCAAAAACATAGTTTGCCACTGTCAAAAAAAAAGTTCTTTATGGACAAATATGGATTCTTTACTACCTTAGGTTTGTCTCGAGATAAAATCAGCCCGATAAATGAAGAAGAATTTTTGAACATTGTGGAAGATATTGAGATACGTCTTGAAAATTGTGGTAACGCTCATTTCCCTATATTGAAGAAAAAAAAGTCATGCTTATCGGACGTAGCTCATCTAAGTCATATAATTCATGAGCATGGACAAGATGTGATATATGTTGGAAGGTCATCGCTGGAGAAATCTTATACTATTTCTCTCCTAGCCAAAGTAACAAGTAACACCATGGTATTAGCTTCGTCTATGAAGACTATTATTGAAATAGTCAGAAAGAATATTAAGAAGAAAGAACGTACACTAATTGTATATAAACCAGAAAATATTAACGAAGTCGAGTCTGCTGTTGTCAAACTGAGTAATAAATACAATTTTCGGCAAACTGCGCTGCGTTTCTGTGAAAAGGAATCTGTAGCTGATGAAATGCTACTTTGTTGGACACGGGACTTTCGAATTTTGTACAGTGTAGAAACAGATAATTTTATCAATTCAAGCATACGAAGAAATTCTAGAATCATCTTCGCTTGTGCTGCACAAGAACAGGACTTTTCACGAGAATTTCCAGCATCTTATCATCCACACACGTTTGTTTCAGACCATCGAAGTAACTTTGATAATATTGTTTTAGCCGTGATGCATAAGGTCGAGAAGAAATCGCATCGTCGTACCACATCGGGCCCATTGAGGTATTATGAATTTGTTGATGAGTACAATCGTATAACAAGATTCTATAAAACCTTTGCTGCTATGCATTACGACAAAATAAGCAGAATTTTGGGAAATATAGATTTAATAAAGTCTGAGTTCAGCGAAACAAAAACAAAACAAATTCTTCTTGAGGAACGCTTTGCTTTTTACAGCAAGCAACGGGAGACAGCGGCTGGTGAAATCGAGAAAATTATTTCTCAAAGGTCAAGTATACTAAAGAATATTGCGGACATTAAGAAAAGGTTAGATGTCCACAAAGACCAGTCGGATGACTTGACAACTCAGTATCACGCTATTATGGACCCAATAGTTACCCAGTTGGAACACGTCAATATCGAATTTAGTGCTACGTCTCATAAAGATGAAATTAGCGCATTGAAAAAGCTTGAAAAGCCTTCGCCACAAATAGTTCTGGTAGTAGAGGCCCTATGTATTCTTTTTGGTATTCGACCACATAAAAGCAAAGGCGATTCAGTCACCAGTGTAGACTATTTTGAGGCCGCAAGAAAGCACATATTCAGTAACTCGGCCAATTTGCTCCAGAGAATACTTAATTTTGATCGCAATAGTGTTACTGAAAACATCTTAAGCATTTTACTGCAGTTTCATGCGAAGAAACAGTTTAATCCGAAGGCAGTGAAAAGGCAATCAAAATTCTGTGCTCTGTTGTGCAAATGGATTCGTGTAATCATTGATTTTACAAAAGCCATGAAATCGGCATCACCAATCAACAAGGAACTTCGAGATGCATCACATAATACACAAATGGCACACATAGATCTAAAAGAGATGAAAAATTCGCTTCAAAGTCTGGACGAACAACGTAATAATCTCTATATGCAGGTCGAAGAATCAAGACAGAGGGAGAATAGCGCAGAGCTAAAATTGTCAAAAATTAAGTCGAACGCGCAAAATAGTAAACTTATTTTGCAAGCATTGCAGTCATTTCATGCAAAGTATGTAGACAAACTGGAAAAGTTGGACGAGATGCAAATGAACGCTCATGGCAATGCTGTTTTCGTTGCAACGTTTACTACTTACTGTAACCTGCTTGGGGACGAGGAACGAGCGGACCTTCTTTCCACAGTCACGAACATTTGTCAAAAAAAACAACTGAGCATGTCCACAAACGTGGATATGGGGTTACTTATTGATGCTGAGAATATGGACTATGTCAGTAGGCAAGTACATATACATAAATCCCGTAGAGTTTCTGCACAAAGTAGTCTCCTTATACAAGAGGCGACGCACCTTATTTTGCTAGTAGATCCATTTAAAGTTGCAGCGAAACTCCTAGCCGCACTGTTCATGAATGGCAAGGCTATAGATGTTATATCAGTCCATCACGAGGACTGCAAAAAAGAAATTGAGGATTCTTCTAAAAATTCTCCGTTAATAGTTCGAATAGAAAATATTGAGAACGATGTAGACTTGATAATCAGGTATCTCGAAACAGCAGCCTCTGGTTCAGATGGCCTTGTCCAAAAAACAACAAGGAAAATATTCTTGTCCAGTAGTCAGCATGACATTATTTTACCACGATACCTTTTTGGGAAAATTAGCGTAGTTAATCTAGTAAATCCGGAAATTACCGAAAGCTTTTTGCTTGATAGCATGCTTGATTTGGATCCAGCCCTGACAAAACACTATCTAACGCTAATTGACGAAGAAGAAATATCATTCCGACGTAAAAAGGAATTAGATATAAAGTTGATGGAACTTCTACAAGGAAGATCCCTCGATGGTATATATGAACGGGCAGATGAAATACAAAAATACACTACGGAATTGAGAGAACAAGACGAGGTGTATGAACGTTCCAAACGACAGCTAGAAGTTGTAAAAGAAGATGTACTGCTTTGGTCTCCTCTTCTTGATGTCATAAATGCTACAGCACGTTTCAGCAGAAAAGCGCATTCGTATGACCCTGCATATAAACACAATTTTCATATGGTTATTTGTCTGTTCTACGAATCAATTAAGCAGATAAAAAAACAACGGCACACTACCTTACTTGCAAAACGCATTAAAGAGATTCTAATAAGCAAGATATACAGTTATTTATTTCCATCATTTAAAATTCGCGATGTGTTACCAATGACGTTTCTCTTTTTCTGGGAACTGGGAAATAATAGAACACGTTCAGTCTTTTTGAAAACTGTATTCAGTACCTTGTTAAGTGGAAATGAGAATAAAAAGCGACAAGAGCTTGATAGATCTGCAGACTCATTTGCAAGCATTGCATGGTTGCCACCATTGGCTCGAAGCCGATTAATAAAATTGGATAAATGCCCTGATTTTATGGGAGTTAGGAATGCTTTACTGAAGCACCCGATTCAATTTTACGACTTGATGAACTCAACCTTGACCGATGAGGATCTTAAAAAAAATGGCTTTTTTAAAGACAAACTCAGCGAAAATAGCGAGAAACTGAACGATGATCAACATGCAGAGCTTAGACTAGTCCATAGAATGGGTATGCAGTATTTGTTTGAAGGTTCAAACAACAAATTAATCCAGTTTTTGCAGCAGTGGGTTGTAAATATGTGTGGCACTTGCTCCCCATACGAGCCTGACAAAGATACTATTGAAAACACCATTGTATATGGGACAAACCGGAAGCCGGTGCTTATAGTTGGCAATAAAAAACGAAATCTCATCGCCAAATTCAGGTCTATAGCTGCCGCAAAAAACATGCTACGAAAACTTAGAATATTTTCATATACGACAAATTCCGCAGGTGCAATTGGAGATGCCATTAAAACTGGCATGGACCGGGGCAATTGGATAGCAGTAACCAATGTTGATTTTGAGACGGGGGCCTTCTGGAAATATTACCAACTATGCTGCTCTGTAAACGACTCAAGAGTTGATAGTGCATTCCGCCTAATCATAATACACCAAGCACGGAGTTTTTTACCCCATGAAGTTGCAGAAAAATGTATTGTACACCGTTGTAGTTATAATATTGGCATGCGGGATTATGTATTACATCTTTTCAAATTGATACGCAGTTCTCTGTATGACGTTGAAATTCCTACGGACACTCTTGAGGAAAAGAACAATGCTTTGAAAACTATAAAATTAATGAAAAGATCAATATTTTGCCTAGCTTTTTTTCATGCAACCGTGGAATCGAAGCTTGTTTTAAAAACCGAACACTATAATTCAGTGATTTCTGACGATCTCTTCTTAGCATCTCAAGAGGTACTTGTGCGTATCGTGAAACATCATAGTGGCGAAGACATAAATTCGTATTTAAAAAGTTCTATTGTTGATAGTCTGTACCAGGAAACTCTTAAATCTGTCGGAGAGGCAAGTCAGCAAAATTTAGATATCTTGAATGGTACATACAATAAAATATTTGTAGACTGCGACAGAATTAAGAGCAAATTTATTGACAAGGATGACCCGTCATCTGCATTTGTAAGCGATGGAAAGCTTTCTGATGCTATAAAAGAACTGAAAGAATCTCAAAGAAAATTCCAAGAACCATCCGAGAACTTTCGCTATTTTCTACAAGGATACACGAAGCAGGTAGAGATGGAGTCGCTTTTCAAGCTCATGCATTTGTTATAATGTAAAAGGATAAATGCTAGGCTATCCATTTAACCATTTTTTTAGGCGAAAAATAGCGATAATTAAGGCATATTAAGGCGCACTGTCAGTAGGATCAAGTATTTTTGAGCATTTCTACTCTCAAGTTGAATAAATGCAAACAGTATTCATGCAAGAGTTTCGTCATGAACGAGCGATGGGGCATGCATTTCGACGCTGCAGTTTTAAAATTAAAGCCAAATGAAAGCGGTTGAAAAAAAAAAAAATGCACTTTTCTGGACTACTTTTTTTTTTATCGATCCTTGAAGCAGGTGCATCTGCAGTTGCATTTGTTGGGTAAGGACCGATCTCTTTATAAGAAAAAGATTCTCTGGTTGTTGATAAATATTTTTAAGGTAAAATACTACTGTTTTGATGTACTTAAATAAGTATTTTTCGCCTGATTGATTATGCTGCTCTGTGGTGGAAGACCGGCGTGAGATGATTTAGATTGAAATGAAAGTGTCTATGATGATGATGAATGAAGAAAAAGTCGTCCCGAAGTCACGGCAGTGTGGTGCAAAAGTTTCATCGAAAAAAACAATAATCTAGCCAGCGAATAGCACTAGCACGTACAATAAAAAAAAAGAAGAAAAGAAGCCCATCATCTCTCCTCAGATTTTTTTGTGAGAGATATTGGATTACAACATTACTTTTCTTCTTCACCAAGCAGTAACTACACCACAATAATTTCTACAACATGTATTACTGCTGGTGTGGCTACATATGTATTGTTGTGTTATTTTTTTTTTTTTATTATTTTCTATTTTTTTTTTGTATCCATCTAACCACCAGCGGCGGAGAAAATCATTACAGTGATGTTCCTTTTTTCGCTCATAACCAACAAATTCGAGGTGGATTAGCTGAATCGAAAAACACCCAAAAAAAGGATACGGCACTTCGTCAAGACGCAGAACCGAAAATGTCGAAAGGCAACGAAAGTGTAGAAATGCCACAGTTTTCAAGGCGGAATCCAACGTTCGGGCTTACTCGAGAAATACACACTAGGGTGGCTTCTCCGACAGCGCAACAAAGCAACACACCAAATTCTTCATCTGGTCAATTTTTACCGCGTAACAGCTGGGCTCTATTGAAACGCAATACTTTGTTAACAATAGGTGGAGAAGTGGATCCCGAAACTGGTGAAGTAGTGGGCCCAAAGAGCATAAGGTCTGCAGTGAAGCATAAATTTAACGTATGGTGTTTGCAGGGTAAGGGAAATGCAGCAGTCAAGGCATTCTACTACTTTATTTTTTCCATCATCGTGTTGTTCTATGCAAAGGACAGAGTAGAAGAAGCGAACTACAAATATTATCTATCGACGGCAATAAGTGAAGCGGTCATTGCGAACAGCGAAAATCCCCTGCTAGAAGTCACAGACGAAGATTCTCTGTGGAAGTACCTTAATGGCCCCATACTTAGCCTAACAAAGCCCTGCTCTAACTCCACCAGCCAATCGTGTTATGCTAGCATCTCTGACAGTGTGCTTCTAATAGATGATTTTGTTCTTACGCAATTGCGACGAAAGCCAATTAAGAGAGGAACGGCTGCAGGAACGTCAAAGTGTTTTGTTCCGTCTATAATGAACAGCAAATTAGACGCAACAATCACGTCTTGTTATCTAGATTTTATGGAGGCAGGACCAGACTTGAACCTTTGGGTAAACTCAACAATTGTTCCAGACACTATAGCAGAATGCTTTGCACTGTACTTTGAAGACGGCAATTCTTTGACAGCATTATCAGAAAAAAAACAAGAATTCTCACCTGCAGATGCACCGACGCTGAATGCAGTCCAAAACACATGGTTTCATTTGCATTATGGTTCAGTGGGGTATAGGGTATGCAAAGTAAGTTTCCTTGGAGATAATTTTAAGGAAAACATTCGGATGCTTAAGCAGTATAATTATATTGATCGCGGGAGCACAGTGTTTATCCTCGATTTCACTGTATACTCCACGGATATGCAGGCTGTTGCTCATGTTCACTTAGTTTTTGAATTTATCCCTTCAGGAGATATATACCCCAATTTTAATATCGATGTGTTTTCGGTATCCGGTCTGTCGAGCGATGGAACAACAAAATCGTTTGGACTGCTGGTGTTGGTTGAAATTGTTGTTGCCATCCAATTCATTTCTCTTTTGCTCAATATCTATGGCGCTGGACTGGGACAAATAAGGAAATTTTGTTTTGATGCTGCTTTAATGTACAACATATTGTGCATTGTGACGTTTATATCCGTGTTTGCGATGGAACATTATCTGGTGGTGCTTCGTCAGGAAGCTGTTGCTGAAACCAACACCATAAAGAGGAACACTCATATTGGCCAAATCTCTTTTCTAGAGAATTTTATGACGAGCGCACTAGCAATAGCTGTTTTATTGACTGTGTTCCGCATTATTCAATTTTTGAAGTTTAGTAAGAGAACTTCCCTCGTTATTCGGACAATAGAACGAGCCTTTGCAGAGTCTGGTTTTACTTTGGTGACTGTGGTTTTAGTAGTATTTAGCTATGCACTTGCATTCTACATCGCACTGGGAAACACAATGAAACAATTTCGAAATTTGCGGACCAGTTTCATTACATGCTTAGCGTCGCTTTTCGTGGAAATAGACTTGATAGAGGAAATTTTGTTGCATAGTCGTTACTTAGGCCCTGTACTGTTGATAACGTACATGTTTTTTGTCTCCTTTGTTGTGCTGAGTTTATTTCTGGCAATTATCGAAGGGGCTTTTGACGATATAAAACGCGAAGCAAAGGAAGAGGAGGTCGATCCATTTGTACTGGCAATACGGGAGGAGGCGCAAAAGCAGAAAAAAAATTTAGCTGCATTTCGTAGTTTGCCGCAGGCGTTGATCAAACTGCGATCGAAGAATGGCAACAAGAATCCTCCTCCTATTTCTCCCTAATAGAGAGCCCGAAGTTCGCTAAATAATTATACCGTATATAATGCTTTACGCTAATACTATTTTGATACATACTTATTTTATTGTCGTAGACTAAACACCTATTTTTATTCTTTACATAGCTAGTCTTCCCGCCGTCGAGAACGGTATTTGCCAGGCCAGTCGGTGACGCATAAAAAAAAAAGTAGTCCAGAAACAAGGTGTTTTTCTTCATGAATTCGAGACATTTTTGCGTAAACTTGGATTCCCTAACCCGTGAATATGTGCCCCATAAGCAGAATCCACACAAAAATGAAGATATATTTTACCTATGTTGACAGATTTTAATCAATGATACGTCCATGCTAAAAAATTATCGTTTTAGCCATTTGACAGAAAATACTATTTTCGTTACCCCTGAATGGTCATGCAGGACCTCTGGAAAAAATTGTTACGCTAGCTTTTGCTTATCATTGCTATTATTTGTGATGTGCTACAAAGTATTTCTCCCAAGTTTTCTCGGCATCAGGTCAAAATTTCGGACCGACGATGTGCAAAATTTTACCTTAAACTTGGGTAGCGGCAAAATACTCTTGCTATACGAAAAAGTTGATTTTTTTGAATATTTGATCCAAAGTTTTAAATCAACTACCTATTACAAGCTGTCTACGGTACCATCGATTGCAATACAAAATTAAACGACCAGAGATTCATGTTACAATTTTCCCGACGAAGGGAGAAATTTCAAAAACCCTGTCAAGGGGTAAAACCACCAGTGTAGAATCCAATGCCTGTGCGACTACTTTTCATACTCATGTATCTTTGATAACACCATAAATATACTGGTTGGTGTGTATGATTCGCTTTGGGCCTGATTCGTATATCCCAGGCATCATGTCCAGGAAAGGATTTGGTGTTGGTCGTATAATGTTTTTCAATTGGGACTTTCGTTCTAAATCATTTTGATCCCAATACCTCATGGTGAAAGCAAAATCGGATGCTAAATCTACAGCGTCAAAACTAGTAAAGACTAATGGGATTTCCAGCTCGGCAGCTTTTACAAGTGTTGGTCGCCATATGTGTTGCCATTTTTCGTCCGAGTTACCGCTGTTAAAAGCAACAAATAAGTCTGGCATCATGTGACCACCAGCTGCTGATTCTTTTGCTATAGGCAATGGCGGTTGGTACAAACCAGTTTCGAAAGTTAGTTTTAAAGTCTCTTTGTATTCGAGTTCGTCATTTTGGTGTGTAACTTGATTCGGACCAATAAAATGAATATGCATTTTCCTACCGATCATTTTCGAGCATTCTTCCCACATTAAGTATGGAATTCTTCCTTCTGCCCTGGAGCCCACACATACTATTTTAAGCCTACTGTCGTCATTTTCACCTTGGAGATGCCCACTCAACTGCAACTGCAAAACTACGTGTGCTAGAGTCACTGGGTAAGTAAATAGGCGTGTGAGATGACGAAACAAGGCTGTATTGGGGTCCAGTGCTCCCAGACCATCTCGCAATTTTAGCCTATCATTGAAATAAGTGGCCCAGCTGCCCACATGACTAGGATTTGAGCTGAATTCGGATTGTTCTTGTAGTTTGGTTGAAACGTCCTTGAGAAGCGTTCGTATGCGATCAGTGTCCGTCAAATATTTTCTGTCTTCAGCGTGCTTTTCCAGTGCCGACTGTTCGCCAGCATACCAATAGTATCTAGCGCCAGGAAATTTTAGCGGGTGAAGACTTCTGCTCAGTCTTCTCATTGTTGCGGCTGG
>JACLAC010024608.1_pt1 | contig 20076 bp, 29 predicted proteins | sample 8027881 | NCBI WGS metagenome assembly JACLAC01 (sample SAMN15725517, study PRJNA655200) | protist metagenome | isolation source: fluorescence activated cell sorting (FACS) single amplified genomes of... | place: Spain: Blaines Bay Microbial Observatory, Mediterranean Sea | collected 2016-01-19 | reverse complement strand
CCAACGCCTGCTCCTCCAATGGTTCGTATGCATCAATTGACTTGACTGGACCACAAGGCCCTGCGGGTGCTGACGGAAAGGACGGTGAGGATGGAGTGGTTACAACAACAGATGGAGTACAGGGTATTGCTGGGCCGCAAGGTCCTGCGGGGGCCGATGGAAAAGACGGGGAAGATGGGATACAAGGCCCACAAGGGCTTGCCGGAGCAGATGGGACTGACAACAAAGCAATTGCAAGTATATCTTGTGTTGGAAGCTTTACCTTTATTGGATCTGTGTATTCATATGACTACCGTATTCACCGTTTGAATTCTGGGGATGTTGTTGTTTCAGGAGACATTTCTGGGGGAGATTTTGGAGTTTCACGAACTCTGTACTTTGCAGCAAATCAAAACTCTGCAATACCGACATCTGGTTTTTACGGTCAAGTGACGATAACTGCAGATATATTCCAAACAAACAATTTTGGATTTTTTAGATTCTCTATCGATCCAAACACGCTAATTATTGGAATGGAATATTATGACAACGAATTGCCATCATATGGATATTTAAACCCCTCAACTCTTAGTTTGAATACTTTGGGAACTGAATGTTCTAATCAGTTACACTAATGTCAAAGCCTGCTGCTTCTGACTGTCCGGCTATCAAGTAATCATCCTAAAACACTTCCTGTAGTTCGGGATCTGCTTGGAGTTCCTGAACCAATTCTTCCCACTGACCCTGCTGGCCTATTCCTCGAGCTTGATCAGCAATTTCCTGCTTTTCTGCCAGTGTCAGTAGTTGTTTGCGCTGCTTACCTTTATCTACAATCTCATCGATGGTGATCGGCATAGTGCCTCCAGATGATTGATGTTTAGATGATAATCGGGCCTCTCTATCTGGGTTCAATGGGAATCATGCAGACACTCTGCTGGCGAATAGTCCTTCAGATTGATGACAAACTGGCCCAGTATGGATTAATCTTTCCACAGTGAGTGTTTGATATTTCCCCGATCACATATAGTGAGTGAGACAAGTCCCTCACTCATATCGTGAGGCATCGATAGACTATTTTGAGCTTGCTGGAAATGATCATCTACGCCAGCCATGGTCTCATAGACTTCGGTCAACACAAATGTGATATTGCCAGTTTCTACTTCGTCTTTCATTTCTGGCGCACTGGACCAATTTAGAACATGTAGTGCCTTATCACCTTCTCTGTAATGCGTCTCCTGCATCCATTTTGTGTGTGCTGCAATGTTTTCTTCCATTTTGTGAGCATGTTCTGCCTCGTATACCCATATTCTAGTCAGTTGTATCTTACCTTCGTACATAGCTTTATTCTCACTTAAGTAATTGAATTTAATACTATTCATAATAGTATCGACCTGCAAAAACATTTTTGCCGAACAGGTTTTATCAATCAGATGGTAGTTAGAAGTCAAGAGAAAAGCCAATGCAACAGGCTTTCCTCCACTACTGACCAACAAGCTTAAGTCAGAGGCTCGAAGCTCGCAGCGCTATTGATAGCTCAAAGGCTTTAGTTCTCGGGACTAACCTTCATTTCTCCTGTCTTCTCCAGATCTTCTTTCACTCCTCATATTTCTTAATAAGTTTACGTGCTTTATTAACTAGCTTTCTGCCATCAATTCCTTCTTTTTCAACTTCCTTGATCCAACGTTCTGTGACTGGCTTTAGCTTCTCTTCAAAAGCCTTTGTTTCTGCTTCAGTCAAAACAATATGCTTTTTCTTGTATTGAATAAGTCGTTCAATTCCGGGCTTTTCATAATCATACCAGACATTACCAATTCTTCTGAGGAATGACTTATCACTGGCTTTTCTGAATGCGCTTTGAATATCAGGCGGTAATGAATTCCAGCGATCCTTGTTCATTGATACAGAAAACACGGCATTCGCAAATCTGGTTGATTCATGACCTTCTGTCATGCTGTTTATATGTTGCTCTAGTCTAAGTGGGCCTACGATACTACTTGTGATCAAGATGGTGTTAGCAACGTTTCTTTGAAGTACTTGAGGAATTTGTCTGACTGTTGTGTTGATTGTGATTGAATCAAGTTCTTCAGCAATCCAAGCGTGTATCCTTCCGGGCACTCTCATTCGCTTGCCCTTCAAATCTTCAGGCTTACGAATCTCATCTTTCTTTGAGAGAAAAGCATGACCTTGATGAACATGTAGAAACATAACCTCTAAATTCTGCTTCTCATAATCTTCCTTGAGATCACTCTCAAACATTTCACGCATAGCAAGGTTGGTGGCTACGGGGTCATTGGTGTGAATGAAGGGTAATTCAAAAACCTCTGAGCGAATAAAGGTTTTTCCAGTGTACGTGTTAACTGTCCAGATTAGGTCTGTGATGTTCCCTTCACTTGCTTGTTTCACTAAGTCTTTTGGCCTGCCTCCCAACTTCATTCTTGGGATGATCGTAATCTTCACCCTGTTATTTGTCAGTTTCTCAACTTCTCTTGCCCAAGGCTCCAACATTTGCTTTTGAGGGACATCCTCCTTGACATAGAAGTGATGTAGTTTTAATTCATACTCAGCAGCACCAGCAAAGGTCGCTGCTAGTATGAATGGCAAGCTAATGAGTAATGATTTCATCTTGATCCAGTAGCAAAGGATTCTAATGTTAAACGTAATAAGAACATCAATCATTTCTGTTTCTCTCTGCTGGTGATTTGTTCAGACAACACATTTGTGTTCTCACCTCTTCTCCTGCTAACGAAGCCTTCATGGTTTGTGATCTATGTACAACAGTAGATCTAACCAAGCCATTTCACAATTCTCAGACACTAAGAAATTAAAGCTAGTTTTACAACATCTCCAATCTTGATCTGCCCACCTTGGATTATCTTGGCCGTGATCCCTCCATGCCCACGCATGCTGTTGTAGCCTCCAGCGCCTAGATTCTCTTCCATCCGGCTGCAGGGCGCACAGATAGATGCCTGTGGTTTCCAGCAGTACTTCTCCAACTTGGAATTGCTGATGCTTCAAGGCCAGCAGGTTGATGCCAGACACCACGATGTTTCGTCTCAGCAACTCTGGTGGAATCTCAGTCTTGCCCAGTATACGAGCTATTACGTCCAGATGTTCCTGTTGGATCAGGGTCACTTGCCGTTTCCCAGTGGAAGACTTTTTAAAGTGATCACCTTCTAGCCCTGTGTCTGGGTTGGCAGTGACTTCACTGACAGAGTGCACTTCCAACAGGCGCTTAGGGCGAATGCCAATACATTCGACCTTGCCCTGTTGGGGAATACTGCGGAGGTACTGCCTTTCCAGTGTTTCGTTGTAGCTCATGGTTCAGTGTTTGTTTCTGCGATTCGTCTGTTTCCCTTCTTGCCTAGATTCTGCTTGCACACTGAAATTCTGATTCAGTCAAAAGTGAACTTTTAATGCGCTCCATTAGCGAACTTATCTGAGTTCGTTTCCTTGACTCTGTCGATCTTTGGGTTGATAAGTTTTATTGCGAAGAGTAATCCAGCTTTGAGCCCTGCCATTTGCTTACTCACATTTCAACGTGTTCAAATGAAAAAGCCTCATCTATCTACCTTTACCTTACTCTGGTTCAGCTTTGTTTTTTTATTCAACGGGTGTGCGCCTTCAGGTGGAAGTAATTCTTCTAGTCCAGATTATGAAGGAAATTGGGTAGCTTAATGTAAAGAAAGCGAAGATATCTCAGGATTGTACATAAAGAATACTTTTTCCTTAAGCGGTACAAAATACAATGATGAAACACTTACTTATTCTGATGCTGAGTGCACTCAAAGGTCTAGCGGACTCGACTTTCGAGCAAACGGTACATTTACAACTGAAACAGGAGGTGTTGTTGACGGCAAACAATTGATAAAAATAAACTATGTTGCGACAATCACATACATAGAAGGGCCATTCTCTGCTTTTTATCCAGTTGGATCCACTTACAACTTATTTTATGAAAATTACATAGATGGAAATAAATTTTATTCTACTAATGGTGAAACCAATCCATTAGATGGGAAATACGTAGAGGCTACCCAGATAAAGTATGACAAGTATTGGGTGAAGCAGTAAATCCTAACGGCACGACACACAAAGCAACTATCTGCATTAACCCTGATCGGCCTGTCGGTTGCCCTTGATGGCTATGTTAGCAATCTAATCAACAGATAATTACTGGCCTGCTAAGTGATAACCACTCACAAGGGCAACTTTTCTTCAAAAACCTTAGCACAACCCGCCATCTTCATAGCAGTACGGCATGATGGGCCCTGAATCCATCGTGGGGGGTCCCGCATTATACGTTTACGGCTTCTCGCCATTGAGTAGATTAGCTATTCTCTGCATTGCTGCTGCCTGATCTTTGATCTTTTGAGATTCTTCTTGTTCTACAGGCTCTGACTCATCAACAATCGGCGCTGCAGCACCAATTCTGGTAACCGTGGGACTGGGCCTGCGTAGTCTTTTTGTTTTCATCATCCAGCCTTTCCATGTTTGATTGACGTTGGGCCTCAGCTTACGCACAAAATCATATTCCGTTTCTGCCTCCCAAATCTGGGGAGAATTACGATCCTATTCCGCTATGATTAAATAGAATTTCTTGCGTCAATTTTTCCCATGACCTCCTCTCCTTGTTGGCTTGTTCAAGCCCTTCAACCTCTTTAATCAATATCGGATTTAGCCCAGCGGTCAAGATCCCCACTCTAGGCTCCAACTCATAAAGCTTCCTATCGGGTTTATTCAGTCTATCAACGGCTTTTTGATAATTCTCAGGGCTTAACCTCATCACTCTCCTACATGAATAGATAGTTTTCTTCATTTTGCTGCTGACAAATCACGAACTGAATTCCCAACAGATAGGCCATCAAGTTCCACAGCGCTGACAGTCAATAAAATTGTAGCTGTGGCCCATATCAAGGGTGCAGGGCTCTCAGATTTTCAAGCTCACCCTCTCACACTCTTCAGCACTAGCGCAGTCCTCCATCCTCATCAAAACGATACGGCACGATTGAGTTTGTATCGCTCAAGTGCAGCGCCCCAACCAGCTTTTGCTGGATATGTGGTAAGAATTTAGCGCCTTGATCGCTGATCAGCACATAGAAGATGATGGCTGCGGCTGCGGCTACGGCACCCAAGCCAATCCCAAGACCCCAGCTACTGGTACTCTTTGGAGTGTATTCCATCGGCTGCGCTGCAGAAGCGGCAGAAGCTGGAGTACTGATATCAACGGAATCTTGGACATCATCGGCTGCTGAATCGACATCAAACTTAGACTGCTTGGGAGCTTCTAATAACTGCTGACGAAGATGCTGATTGTCTTGCTGAAGAAACATCAGCATTTTCTGGTAACTCTCTCGCTCCTTGACCACCTCTGCCTTCTCCTTGCGGTGGTCATCCCTCTCTTCAGATAGCATTGTCTTCAGGTGGATAATTTCCGAGTTGAGAACTTCAATCAGTCTTACATCACCACTCGATGACTTGTCTGAAGTGTCTGTTTGTCTGTCTGCTGTCTGTCCGCTGTCTGTCTAAACCAGACGTCTGCCGGACAGATTCCATACATACAGATGCCAGACATTCTAAATCTTCATTTGTAATGAATGATCGTCTTCCTTGCCTTGTTGGTTTGATCCCTGATTTCTTACAACGAGCATAAAAGCTGACCCGATTGACTTTCAACTCTGCCATTGCATCCTGCACCGAGATGACCGCTTCCATAAGACATCCTGTCTGTTGAGTTGTCTGTCTGGTTGTTTGTCCGGCAGACATCTGCCGGACAAACAACCAGACAGACAAACGGACACTTGCCATACATTTGCTGCAGCAGTTGTTCCAACTTGAGGCTTTCTTCAGAGAGGCAGGAATTGGCAACATAGAACCGTTGTCACAGGTATTTTCTCTGGTTGCTGGAGATGGAGTGAAGATTCAAAAACGTGGAAGCTTTGGGGTAACCACTTAGGTATAGAAGGGTAGCAGCTACCAGCACCTATCTAGGCCTTGAGCAGGCCGAAACCTTAGTATTGTCAAGAACCTCCGGATATTCTGATTGCGAGCTTGGCTTCTTGTAGTGGATTGATATTCAGTCAGGGAGGTGGTTCTACGTATCATCATCTAACGCACCTTATTCCCCAGCACCAATGGTACTGGGGAACTTGAGGGTGACATGCTAAGAATCAGAAAGGATTTTTACTACGGTTGTTTCCTGCTTATGTCCAGATGAAGCAATCACTTCTGCATGCTTCTGCGTAAATTTTTCCATTACCTCCATGGACTCAACCTCAAAACACATATGAATTCTTTGATCTTCCTCACACCAGCCAACTAGAATTTCCTTCATATTGGCCTCATCTCGAGCCCATTTATGACCATCATATACTTTTTTCCAGTCAGCATAAGTTGTTGATAATTCAGCATTCATTAATAGTCGCATGGTGTCTTTCTTGATTAGGGGGCTCAAGCCAGTTGTGGGGTTCAGATTTAAAAATCAACGGATCACCAGTCATTGAAGTAGAAAGATAGAGATGGGATTCATGCTTGATAGGATCCCCGCTACTGGTCAATCGTCCAGTGGGATTATCTGAACTGAGGACAAGTCTACTCCCATCTCTTCCGGATAATTCTCAAATTTGGCAAAAAGCTTTTCAGCAGCATCTGGGGATTCAAGTTCTTCTACTATATAAATTCTCTCTGTATCCTCTTGGAAGCCATATCCTAAGAAATGTATTCCTGACTCTGCTCTTGCTTTTATGTGGGTTTCACCTTCGATGGCATTTTTCCAATGTGAATAGCCTTTTGTAGGCTTGACGATGACGATTTGTTTCATTTGGTTCCTCAAAAATCTAAAATTTAACTTTGGGGAGTATGAGTTTAACGCAAAAATATCAATGTATCAGAGACTAATTAGCAAGCGGCTAAAGTATCGTTTGAGTAATTTAGTTGGCTAACTAAATCTCGGATCAACGAATTCAGGATCCGATGCTGGTCAATGGGAATCAGCCGGTGGAAGTGTTGCAGGGCTGAGTGAGCCGACTCCACTTACAGAGATTTGTCCATCTCAGAAAATGTGATTTGGACACCATCTTCCTCTAGCAAGGGGAGGAAACGAGCATTCCAACCGTTTTCATCTCTCAATTTTTGCTGTGATTCAAAGTATACGTCTTAATCTTCTTTAGAACTCCAAAGTTCAGTCAACAATATGTGATTAGGATTTTCATGTGAAATAGATCTTTCCAAGCGTTCACAACCTTTCTGTGAAGCTGTAAAAGCATTACCATGAGGCTCATCAGCTAATTCAATCACCTGATCAAGATTGCCATCTTTTACCTTTACTGTGATCCAAACCATCATTGCCATGTCGACTCCTGCAGAGGTTAATAAAGATGGGATTTTACAACTTACTAACTAATAGATACATCATAATCAAGTGTTGATCGAACTTAGTGGTAATACTGGTCTCAATATATAATTTCTGTAAAAGCCATGAAGGCAATGTGGAGAGCCACTGGGAACGGCTGTCATGGACTGGAAAAGACGGTGCCAGTGGATTGGCTGGGTACGTTAGCAAGACATTCGTATTTGTTCTTTATTGTTGTTTCCTTTCAATCACACAAAGCCTCACACGGCACACCATCACCATCCCGATCCAGATTCTTGTAGCCGCACTGGATCAAGTATGCCCTTGCCTCATCACAGATCAACATATCCTTCCAATACCTCTTGGCCGAGCAATCCACTTGCGCCACGGGCAGCTTGGCGCTAAATGGATTGATCGCTCCACTACATTCTTCTGCCATCAGCGGCATCTCTACATCACCACCAAGAATTCCTCTCAGAGCAGCAATCTCCTTGGCATCTGCAGTTAAACCCCACTTGAGCTTCACAGCTACCCAAGCTCTCGCATACTCTAATTGATAAGCCTGATTCGGTGGGAGCCAATCTGCAGGATCACCAGCCCCTTTCTGTCGGTTGAGACCACGATCCACGGCAATGAGGGTGTTGGGTTCACTCAGGTCATTGGCGTATTCTCTTTTACGGTAAACATCCCATGCATGGCCACCAGACTCATGAGCCTCCTTGAGTGGCACCATGTGGTCAATGTCGAGCCTTACTGGCATCAGTGATAGTTCTGCCACTGTAGGGGTCATTCCAGCTTCCTGAGACCACTCGACAACCCTTTGAGGTCTTGAACCCAACCGTAGAGAGGGACTCCTCAATCAGCACTTCATGACGAGCGTTCTGGCAATCGCGGTCTTCGTCAATCCAATGTTTCCATGCTTTACGATCATAGGCAGGACAGTCTGCAAGAGAGTAAACTGGGGTTAGGAAAAGGAGCACTAATAACCAGAGGTTTTTGAGTTTCATGATGCCTTCAGTAAAGAAAGTCTAAGCTGCCTCCTTGCTTTGGCTCCAGCAAGGTTCCACAGGGTAGGCAAGCCCTAACGGTGCTTCCCAGAGGACTACTCCCATGTACCCTACAACTCGGCAGACACTGTAGCCTCTCAGCATACGCTGATTGCTGGGAAGATCACTATCTGCAAGGATCGCTGCAAATGCTTCAGGGGGGTTCTTCCAGAATGGAGTCTTTGCAAGATTCTCAGCACCATCCAACCATTGTGGCGGATCATAGCCACCCCAGATGGGGTAGCTCGCATCAATGTAGAACCAACCAAGATGCCTGATCCAGTGAAGAATCGCTTCCAGACTAATCTCTGGGCGTTGGAAGCTACTTGTTTCCAAGAATTCATCGACACGTTTGATGCGTAACTCCAGAGCATCATAGCTACTTGGTAGATTCCAAGGAGCAGCAGGCATTGGGGTTCCCATCCTTGTCCTAACTGACCTGTATCCCATAGCTCACCTCCATATCTTTTGAAATGAAAATAGCTGCAGGTTCTGCAGAGACAAATCTGCTTAAGCTCCTCGTACCTAGCACAACGGGTAGCAGTTCCACAAATCGAGGTGAGCTGAGGTAATCGAATCTCGTCTAGCTAATCTTCAGAGCTTGCTGCTGGAGTACCTCTGAGAGACTCGAGAATCGCTGTTATCGCTGGTTTGGATGGGCTTGCTTGATTGCGGGAACCAAGCTGCGTATTGGCTAGAGAAGGGGGGGATTTTGATATAATTTATGTTATTTCATTAGCTTCTGTGCCTTGACTTCAAATGCTTGTGGTGGGATATGTCAGTAATTCTACTCTTTTGCAGGAAGCTATCCTGTTGTCATTTACCTGAACCCGACAAATTTGAGGCATTTATGATTAAGCATGCAGGTGGTTGCTATTGTAAAAATCTTACTTATTCAACTGAATATGATCCTATGCTGGTTTTCAACTGCCACTGTCTTACTTGCAAAAAGCTAACAGGGGCAAGTATGGCAACAGTGGTAGTTTTTTATGAATCTGAAGTTGAGTTTTCGGGTGAACTCAAAGTATTCGAATACAAAGGGGGTAGCGGACAATCCGTATATAAATATTTTTGTGAAAATTGTGGCTGCAGACTAATGACCAAAGTCGATCTAATTGAGGGACTAATCTATGTCGACTTTGGCACTTTTGATGACTGGAATTCATTCAAACCGAAAGTTGAACTCTGGAATGAATATAAATCTAGTTGGATCGGGGAATTTGGCTGTGTTTCAACAGTTTTTGAAGATAACGGGACCCTAGAGAGAATTCAAATGTGTTTAGAAAATCTGGATCAAAGAGAATAAGATTAAACTGAATTTTACTAGTTCTCTCAGTTACCTAAAAATCCAAATAGCCACAAGCAAAGACTCCTTGATGCGACTTCTTACCCTTAATGATTCAAACCACCTAGCCTCTCCTCTCACTTGAAAGAAGTTAGTGACTGTCCAGCTTTATCAGTCCCAAAGGCTCTGAATGATTTTCTGGAAACTGTAGATTTGAATTTCTCCTCCAACTTCTTTAAGCAAATCTTCCAAAATCTGATGATGCTCCTTAGATTCAATCCAGTGGTGGTGTAGTCCATCTTCAGTTTCATAGATTTCAACCAGTGTCATCACTACTCTCCCAGTTTTCTCAGGCGTCTTTCCATCAAGAAATGAGGCACTTTCTTTCCATTCTGGGCCAGATGAAATGTAATACTGAATGAGCTTTAAAGGGCCATCTTGATAACTCTTCTCCTGCATAAATTCAAGGTGACCATTGGCAACATCCATCAGTTCTGCTGCGACTTCTTCACTTGGTAAAATGACGGTCATGGTAGTTAGAGTTTTTCCTTGAAGCGCATTTGCCATCGTTTCTTCTCCTTATACAGGCTAATCACTCGTAATCTTCCCAGTTCCACTCTTTGCCCTCACTAGGGTCAGAGATATTTTCAACAACACTTTCCTGAGTGATAATTAAGCCATTCAAATAAGTTATAGTTGTGATTGTCGCACTGAATGCTGGTTCATCGGTCTGCATTGATTTGAACTTTTGCTCTATGCAGAGGAAATTATCGTCTTCAAAAATTGTTCGAGTTGGACCTTTCGTCACTCTCTCACTTAGCGTTGACATGACGACTTTATCCATTTCAAGATTCACTTCTAATCCGGCCCTGTAGTCAAACGAAGAATAATCAGGATGATAAATTTTATCTACTAGCGAGAAATTTCCTCTAAAACCTTGTCTCCACGCTTTGTCGAATGCTTCTGCTCTAGTCACTTTCTTTCCTAATTCTAGTGTTCTGGATTTAATTTCTGCGATGGTATACCCCACATACTGCTTGCTGATTACCCATAATCTTCCCTGTTCCAGTCAAGGTGTTCACTAGGATCAAAATCTAATTCTTCTACTGTATTTGGTTGAAAATAGGAACAACGTTTGAAAATTAAATATTAATTCAGTAGCTTCAATGCCTGAATTAGAAATCAGAAAAGTTTAGCACATCCCATACTATTTGATTTGTAATTTGAGTGTCATAGGTAGAACTATTTTCAATTTAATTGAATACCTAAAAATGAAAAAATTTATAGCTGCGTTAATTGGATTGAATATCTTTGTCTCTATGGCCTTTGCTCAGAAAATTCCTGTAGAGGGTTGGTTTAAATCAACTGGAATAGATTTTGGTGAAACTTGGAAAGACTCAGGCAAAAGAACACATACGGTTTCAGCAACCCACAGAAGTGAAATAACTCTTTATGGTGAAGGATTTGGTTTCAGAGGAAAATCAGAAGCAGATTGGGGGCTATCAATTCTCGACAAGCATATCAACGGAAGAATTGTTTTCAGAAGTGTCTGGACCTCTAGCGAGAATTCCTCTGTAGCATTCAAAGGGCACGCTAGTTGTGATCTGACTTCTGGATCTACAACTTGTGTAATGTGGTTCAAGGGCTATGGCGATTATGAAGGAAAGATTATGGAACCAACGCTAAATGAGAAAGATTCTGCAGCCTCAGAGGACGATCCTGATACTGGACCAAACTTGTACATGCTCGAAGGAATTGTGATGAATGAACCAATTGATGAATAAGGACATCAACTTAATGATTTCTTGAACATTTTAACGCTGAATATTACCCAGTCTAAATAGTCACATCACCCTCAGCAATTGCTAGCTGATGCGAATTCCCACCACTACAGAAATTCTTCAACCCCAGAATTAAGCCATCAGCAACTTGAAAGAGGCAACCCTCTCCCCAAGCTGATTAGTTGCACAAGGCCTCACAAGGCACACCATCCCCATCTCTGTCCAGATTCTTCATTCCACACTGGACAAGATACGCCCTCGCTTCATCGCAGATGCTCATATCCTTGCAGTATAGCTTGGCTGAGCAATCTACTTCAGCGACTGGCAGCTTGGCACTGAATGGATTGATGGAAGGATTGCACTCTTCATCCATGATGGGCAGCTCTGCCTCTGCTCCAAGGATTTCTCTCAGTACAGCAATCTCTGCAGCATCTGCTGTCAATCCCCACTTCAACTTCACTGCCACCCAAGCTCTCGCATACTCTGCTTGATATGATTGATTGGGAGGCAGCCAATCTGCTGGATCATCAGCGCCCTTCTGCCGGTTGAGGCCTCGATCCACGGCAATGAGGGTGTTGGGTTCACTCAGGTCATTGGCGTATTCTCTTTTACGGTAAACATCCCAAGCAATCCCACCAGATTCATGAGCCTCCTTGAGTGGCACCATGTGATCAATGTCCAACTTACTGGCATCCGTGATGGTTCTGCCAGAATACGGGTCATTTCCGCTTCCTGAGATCACTCGACAACCCTTTGAGGTCTTGAACCCAACCGTCGAGAAGGACTCCTCAATCAGCGCTTCATGACGAGCATTCTGGCAATCGCGATCTTCGTCAATCCAGTGGCGGTAGCTCTTGCGGTCGTATTTTGGGCAAATAGCAGAATCCGCAAGAACAGTTGTTGTCAGTAGTAGCAATAGTATTGTCAGTAGTGTCTGCATTATTTGTAGTCTTCCCAGTTCCAGTCTTGGCCTTCGCTGGGGTCGTAGTCTAGTTCTCTACCATCAGTTTTCTGAGTAAATATTTTTCCATCTTTGTACGTGGCCTGAGTAGTAGCACAGCGGTATATCTCATAATCTTTGAATCGGCTGTAAACTCTGATGGTCAGATTCTCCTCACTTTCGGACACGACTTCATAGGCACCAAGAACAATGGAATCACTAAGTGTTGAAACCACAACTTTATCGTCATTCAGATTGGATTTGATACCTGTCGTATGATCGATAGTTGAATATTCAGGATGATAAATTTCATCCACCAGTTAGAAATACCTTTTGAATCCAAGACGCCAAGCTTTCTCGTAGGCCTCTGCTCTAGTCATTTTCTCTCCTTATGCTGGTATCCGTGATTTGATTTCTGTGAAGAAATACCCCACCGACTGCTTGCCTGCTCTAATTATTCCCACAAACTTTGGATGATTTTCATTTGATTAAAAGTATGAACTTCAATGTTGTGAGTTTCTAGCAGTTCGTAAAATTCGCCTATGAACTCTTGTGTCTCCATCCAATGGTGTTGAAGTCCTTCTAAATTTTCATAAATTTCGAACAGATGAAAAACCCTTCTCCCAGTTGTTTCAGGAGTTTCACCGGTCTGCCATCGTGAATTATCTGCCCATTCATGGCTTTCAGAAATTGAATAGTGAATTAGTTTCAAAGGACCAGTTTCATGGCTTTTTGTCCTCATGTATTCCATATGTCTTTCTATAAATACTCTAAGTGCTTCTGTCGCCCTCTCATTTGTAGTAATATAGATAATTTAAACTGATGTCTTTCCTTTGAGCGCATTTGCCATAGCTAGTTCTCCTCATGCTATCCGTGATTTGATTTTTACAGTAATGTAGCTCTCAACTGCTTGCTACCAATCACTCATAGTCTTCCCAGTTCCAGTCCTGCCCTTCGCTGGGATCCTGATCCAACGGTTCTCTGATACTTTCTTGAGTTAGAATTAGTCCGTCCTTGTACTTAATCATAAAAACGATTGCATAATAAATTGGATCAGAACTTTTATTCCCCTTGACGTATCTGTGCATACATAAAAAATCATCGCTCTCAAAAACAACTCGAAAAAGTCCCAAAATGTAGTCTTCGCTGTACGTTGACAGCACTAGCTTCTCATCTTCCAAATTCACCGTGATACCAGTGGTTGGATCCGGCGCTGAGTAATCAGGATGATAAATTTCATCAAACAAAGAGAAGTCATTGTTTTTAAAAATAAGACGCACCGCCCTGTCAAATGCATCAGCTTTGGTCATTCTCACCCCTAATAATTTCTAAGCCAAGTGTTGATCATCCGTAATCTTCACAGTTCTAGTCCTGCCCCTCGCTGGGGTCCTCATCTAAAGGCTCCCTAAAAGTTTCCTGTGTGATTACTTTTCCATCTTCATAATTTACAGCAGTCATCAGTGAGAAGAACACTTCGTCTACTCTTGAGAACCGATGAAGACAAACAAAATCATCATTTTCATAAATTACTCTACAGGGGCTAAACAGACCCATCTTACCTATGCCTGCGAGTACAGCCTTACTAACATCACGATTTATTGATACGCCTTGATTAATAGACTCGTAATCAGTGTGGACAATCTCATCATACAATGAAAAGTCTCCCTTTATTCCCAGTCTCCACGCTTTATCAAATGCTTCACCTCTAGTCATTTTTTCTCCTGATGCTATCCGTGATTTGATTTCTACAGTAATGTAGCCCCCGACTGCTTGCTGATTACTCGTAATCCTCCCAGTTCCAATCCTGACCTTCGCTAGGGTCATAGTCTAGCTCTTCCAAAGTAGTACTTTGACTAATGATTTTTCCGTCTTTGTAATTGAGTAACGTGGTAACTGAATTGAAAATACCAGTGTCTCTGTATTTGTTGAAATACTGTAATTGTAGTGAATCACCATCTTCTAAAACAGTTTTTGGTGGTGTTATGATGAGTGATTCATCAAGAGCCATATATACCGATTTGTCTTCGTCTAGGTTGACTTTGACATCTGTAAAAACATCACTCGAAGAATAGTCAGCATGGTATATTTCATCAACAAGTGAAAAATCCTTCTCTTTTGCTCCAATTCGCCAAGCCTTGTCAAATGCTTCTGCTCTAGTCATTTCTTCTCCTTGTGCGGGTATCCATGATTTGATTCCTGAGATTATTTAGAACACCAACTGTTTGCTGGCTAATTATTCATAATGGGCCTTACCAATAATTCCTGCAAAACCCCTAAAGATTCTCTGGCCATCTGGCATCAGCATGTTATGGAGCTTCGTGCCCTGCAAGTCTGAGAATCTAAATTGGCTACCAACAGGACTACTCTGCTCAAATTTGCTTCATGAATCTCTGAGCTTCTCAAGTCACTTCCTGTCAGATCAACTTCCTTCAATCCCACTCCCCCCAGATCAGCTTCTCTCAAATCAACTCCGGCCACACAAGCAAGGACCCAAAAAGAATTGAAAGATTATTTAGACAGTTGTTTTGACCACAAATAGATCGATCTGTATTTTGATTGTTATCAGTTATTTATTTTCGATGTTTGCAATCATTAAAACTTATTAAATAAACGTATGACACGTTGCCACAAGCATCAAAATACCAGATGACAGAAACAATTTATTCTGCTGAGAGAGCTTTAGAATTGCTGCGTCTTGGTTCAGGTCAAGTTCATGCCAGTTTTCGTGACGGACAAGAAGAGGCAATCCAACAAATGATCGATGGTGATCATCGCTTACTTGTGGTTCAAAAGACAGGTTGGGGTAAGAGTTTCGTCTATTTCATTTCTACCAAAATATTGAGGGAGGCTGGATGTGGTCCAGCTTTGTTGGTTTCTCCATTGCTCGCACTGATGCGGAACCAGATAGCTGCCGCAGAGCGGATGGGGGTTCGAGCTGCGACAATCAACTCTGACAACATAGCAAAGTGGACTGAAGTCGAAGCGAAAATAAAGCAAAATGAAATCGACATTTTGCTCATTTCTCCAGAGCGCTTGGCTAACGAGCGATTCAGGACAGAGATACTGGGTGGGCTTTCGTTACATGTGTCTCTGGTAGTAGTTGATGAGGCTCACTGCATTTCAGACTGGGGGCACGACTTTCGGCCGCATTATCGCCTGCTTGAAAGATTTATTAGAAATATGCCTTCTAACATTAAGTTGTTGGCAACCACTGCTACCGCAAACAACCGAGTAGTGGAGGATCTGGAAAATGTGTTGGGCCCAAATCTTAGAATTTCAAGAGGTGATCTCAACCGGCCATCCCTCACTCTGCAAACCATTCGTCTGGAAAGTAAAGCTGAGCGCCTTGCTTGGCTTTCCAATCAACTCACGGCACTAGCTGGCCATGGCATCATTTACACCCTGACGGTGCGAGACGCCAACCAAGTAGCCAATTGGTTGAATAGTCAGGGTTTTGATGTGGAAGCCTACACTGGGGAATCGGGTAGCCGCCGTCCGGAGTTGGAACAAGCTCTCTCTGAAAACCGCATCAAAGCCTTGGTTGCCACCACGGCACTAGGGATGGGGTATGACAAGCCTGATCTTTCTTTCGTAATACACTATCAAATGCCATCTTCAGTGGTTGCATATTACCAGCAGGTGGGAAGAGCAGGTCGCGCCTTGAATGCCGCCTATGGAATTTTGCTAAGTGGAAAAGAAGAGGATGACATTGCTAATTGGTTTATTAAGAGTGCCTTTCCCACAAATGAAGAGGTTAAAGAAGTAGTCGCTCAACTTGAGGCCCATCCTACAGGCTTATCGGTGCCCCAGTTGCTAAAAGAAGTTAATCTTAGCCAAGGTAGGGTTGAAAAAACTCTATCGTTGCTTGCACTGGAGTCGCCCCCACCAATCACTAAAAGTGGAAGGCATTGGCAAAAGACGGAGGTCGCCTTGTCAGAGGATTTCTGGGAGCGGGCCGAACGCCTTACAACACTTCGTCGAAGAGAACAGCAGCGAATGCGCGAATACGTGCATCTCCCATTCGGTCACCACATGTCATTTCTAATTAGCGAATTAGACGGTGATCCGAGTGGTGTCATTACTTCATCTCTGCAAGCATTGTCTGAAGACTTTCCCAAAGACAAACTTAGAGAAGCAAACATTTTTCTCAAAAGATACCACCTGCCAATTAATCCTCGAAAGCAATGGCCTAATGGTGGACTGAAGCATTCAAACAACCACGGCAAGATTGCCAAAAGTTATCAAGCCAACTCTGGAAAAGTACTAAGTCTTTTGGGGGATGCAGGTCTAGGAGATTTGGTGAATGTTGGCAAAAACCAACAACAGTACTTTTCTGATGAGCTGATCGATGCTTGTGTAGTTATGTTCAAAGAGTGGGCTCCCCAGCCGGCTCCGACATGGGTGACCTGTGTCCCATCTTTACGGAATCCAACACTGGTTCCAGATTTTGCCAAAAGACTTGCGCAGGCTTTGAATTTATCATTCAGAGTAGCAATTGAGAAGATTGACTCACGACCCGAACAAAACAAATTCAACAACAGCTTCCAGCAAGCTAGAAATGTTGATGGGTCACTTGCTCCAATCCGAGATCAAATTCTCTCCAGTCCTGTCTTGCTTGTCGACGATCTTATCTTGTCTGGGTGGACTCTGACGATTTCGTCATGGCTACTTCGCAAAAATGGAAGTGGCGAAGTTTGGCCACTAGCCCTTGCCCAAGGCAAGCCCAACGAATGATCTGCGGTTTTTTCATCGGCGTGTTTGACCGAATTAAAAAGTGATGATGTTAGTAGAATCAATTCTACCAGCATACATAAGCTGGTTCCCTTTGCTCCTCCGAAAGAGTTTTGATGGCAATCAAACAAATCCTGCCTCAATTTAGCAGGTTGAGGCTGATTGCTGTTGATACTGACGAAAAAAGTAAAAAATGGTTAAGAAAGCAAAGATAGGGGAAGATTTAATTTGAGAGAGATCAAAGAGAAAATATGCTGCTAGCTTATGGGCAAATAGATTTTAGATTTAGGTAGTGAATTTTGGAATGCTGGACACGTATATGGACACGTATAGCAGGTTTGATCAGTAAATAAGCATTAAGGCAAGGAGTTCGACCCTCCTTGCCTCCACCACATTGCAACTTTACTTATAATTCTTTCAACTTACTTCTACTACCCTCAAGCCCATATTTCATCTGGCTTCGAGTCGAATTTCTCTCATTTTCGCTTTCCTCTCTCTTACCTAGAATTACCCCTCCTAAACTGACTGGTGGACACGTGAAATGAGGCTGTTTTTCAGCTTGTTTCCTGGTGTTGAGATGCCAAAACTATGATGTCTCTTAGCTTGAGTTGATACATTTCTTAATTTGGCTCAAGTGAAATGTAGTGGTTTAAATTTTTTCTTATGTCAGATCTTCGTTACCAGCTTTACAGAGTTCACGATTCAGACGCTTCTCCAGTTGTGCCCCATCCAATTGGTATCGAGTGATCAGTTGATCCAGATACTCTCGTTCCTCCCGCACAAAGCGCCCATCACTGTAAACAGCTTCTGCTAGGATCGTATAAGCGAGATCAAGTTTGCCAGGATCCTCTTTCAAAATACTCATTGCCTTGTCCACAGGCATATGCTCAAGATCCTCCTGATAGACTGCAGAGATGGATAACTTCTGACGAAAATCTTCCAATTCTTCTGCAGCATAGTGCCCGTCAGCTCGGTATAGATCATCCACAATTTTCAACAAAGCGATTTGCTCCTCCTCAGTCCAAGTGGCAAAGCGCACTTTATTGGAGAGGGTCCGAAAAAATTCTGCTAGGCTCATGTTTATTCTCCTTTAAGCTGAGGCGTTTGTTCTCTAGTTCTGGGATTAACTTCTTTGCATTCTTCCAATCTGGTTTCCTTGGAGACCATAGCAAACTTGGGTAGACGATGACAACTAATCAAGACAGCTGGATCCAACATTTCCAGGAACACGGCTACGTAGCGATGGAGCGTGTCTTCTCAGAGGAGGAAGTGCAACGCATGCGTAAGGAAGCGGATGAAATTCTGGAATTGATCCTCAACTCCTCGAATTCCCTCGAGCGCCAGAGCGGACGCTTGGATCTGGTCCGGAATGAAGCGGGCTTCCTCGTGCGCAAGATCCAGCCGATCAATGATCTATCACTCTACCTTTCACAAATCTCAGCTGATTCTCGCCTGCTCGACCCGATGCGCGCCTTGATGAATGAAGAGCCCATCTTGATGGAAGAAAAACTGAACTACAAACAACCGCTGCCCTGTCTCTCTTTTGGCTTTGAAACCAAGCCCCGTGACACTGATCGTTTTCCGGTGCACAATGACTGGGCCTACTATCGAGCTCAGAATTACCCGCAGGGTATCATTTCTTCAGCGATCACCCTTGATGGCTGTCCCGCTGAGTCAGGGCCAATTCGCATCTAGCCAAGAACGCACAAGTCGCACCTTGAGCACGAATCTTTTGATATCGGCCTTCAGGTCCAACCAGGATTGGTTGATTTTGATGGTGGTGAAGACTTACTGCTGCCCGCTGGTTCTGTCGCGTTCTTCTCATCCTTGCTTGTACACAATTCTCGACCCAACATCTCGGGAAAACCTCGCTGGATGATAATCTACAGCCACTATCCCGCCTCTGCCAAGATGGGAGTAGATGTGCGAAATGGCCCTACTCGACTGCGTGAGGCGCCCTATGAGTGGGAGTACACACGGATGAAACTACGTGGGGAAGGAAGGGATGTGTTTAGTGCAGGGGTTGCCGTTTGATCGAGTCTGACCAAACGGAGGAATCAGAGTTTGTTCTCGGCAACATCTCTTGCATCAGGAGTCGCTGTAGATTTTCGAACCAACCCAACGACAGAGTGGATCTTGAGAGTATTCAGTCAGGTGATTGAAGCAGGTCAGAAGGATTTTCTGAGGGATTTTGTTTGGAAGAGATGAGCTTGCTTTGGGATAATCTGTATTCAAAAAAAGCCGCCCATTTCTGAGCAGCGTGTTATGTCACTCGCAGTTGGATGGCTTCAAATATGGACTAGGATTGGATTCTACTGTAGTTCCGTCCACCATGTTAGCTACGAGCTTGAAGGAGTAAGCTGACGTACAACCAAATGTACTTACTGTCCAGCTTGTTCCAGTTGGATATCTGTCGTTAGAGTATGGCTTGCCTTCTTGTGTAATCTCAACTACGAAGCTACTCACCCTCTCATCAGCATCCCAAGTCGCAATCACTTTGTACTGAGCTGGTGTTACTGTAAAGTTGAACACCTCCGTTGGTTCAATTGGATCAACGGTGGGCTCTACACAAGTGCCATTCTCCTCAACCAAACCCATCCCCTCGCAAGTTTCAACGATAATGGTTGGGGTGTCTGGCTCACAAAGCAGCGAGTTGTTGACAAGGACAACTTCAGATGACTCCTCCCCTGGCTTTATGACGTTCGTCATAGTGTTGTCATAAACCACTGAATCCCCCTCATATTCAGCAGCACAGACAAACTGGGTCTCAGGCTCAGTCACAATGGGAGTTGGTGCTGCAGGCTGAGCGTGAAATGCCATGACCTCTTCCTCTGGCAATGCTCCACAGTTAGTGACCGCTGCAAGAACGGTGATTACGACGACTGCTTTTGCTGTGGCGTCAATGAATTTTCTGATGGATTGAGCTTTCATAGTTCGTCCTCGTGGTGGAGTTGATGAGCACCGAA
>JACLAC010015833.1_pt1 | contig 20078 bp, 13 predicted proteins | sample 8027881 | NCBI WGS metagenome assembly JACLAC01 (sample SAMN15725517, study PRJNA655200) | protist metagenome | isolation source: fluorescence activated cell sorting (FACS) single amplified genomes of... | place: Spain: Blaines Bay Microbial Observatory, Mediterranean Sea | collected 2016-01-19 | reverse complement strand
CATCGGCTCAAACTTTGCGCCATAAATTGACGCGACAATGCGCGCAGCGTCGGCAGCGCTCGTAGCAACCGCTTCCCTATCTTTCTTTTTCACCTTAGTGTTGTCGGCCTTGGATGCTGCAGTGAGCGACTCAACGAATTTCTCTCGTCCTTCCATCCACGAAGATACCGCCGAGGAGCGGCACATTGTAGCAAGTGCGTTGAGCGCAGCACCTTTTTGGGCTGCATCCGATCCCATTCCCTTCTTTTCCATCTTTTCTAAGAGAGTTGCCGGCGCATCTTCAATATTCATTGACCACGCAGCCGCAGCAGTCGTCGCAGCGCGGACGATCGCAACGTTGGAATCTTTTGCGAGCACAGCACCGAGACAATCGAGCGCTTCTTTTGACGCGCTTGCGCTCGATGCGCATGCCGCGATCGCTTCCACAGCACTCGTTCGCTTTTCCAATTGCGTTTCGGCCCTCTTTCCTGCCTCGCCAATAAGGATAGCTTTGGCACCTTTGATGAGCTCGGCGACAGCATCGTTTCTAGCGCATCGCTTTGAAAGGGCACCGATGAGATGCACGGCAGATTCGCGGATGGGAGCCTTGCTGCTGCGCAGCAGCTTGGTCGCAGAATCGGCAAACATTTCAATGACGTAGTCGCTGAGATCTATAGAAGCGTTTTCCACAAATGAGACAATTGCTTTGATTTTTTTTTCAGCATTTAGTTTCAATGCGCGCGAGAGTGTCGCCTTTATTTTTTCGTCAAACTCTGCCCGCGTGACAGCTTGAATTAAGTGAGCGAACGGCGCAAACGTGTCGCTGGCAATTTCACCCTTTGCTGAAATCACTGTTGCAATGTACGCTTGGATAATTGGCTCTTTTATTTCGGCCCACTTTTCATCACTGATGCAAATCGTTTCCCTCGTCGATGCAATCACGCCAACGGCATGTGCAGCGGCAGCATTACCTTCGGACGAGGACTTTGCAGCAGCGTTTGCTACGATTTTCACGAATTTGACACCACCTCTTAACAGAACCGCGCGCAGAGCTTTCTCCCCAGCCGCCATTGCACTGGCTTGCCTGGCGCTTCCTTCTCGAGCAACAGCCAGTTTACCAAAGGCCACAACAATCGCTGATCCGTACATGCTGATAATCCTTTCACTAATTGAAGAGTCCACATCGGAAAAAGTCCAAAACATTCTCAGCGCAGCAGACATCGCCTTTAATAAGCACATGTACGATTTTGCGGGCAAATTAGCCGCACTTTTCGACTCGAGCGCACGCGTTGCAGCCTTGCCTACCGAGCGAACATATGGCACATCCACTGCCACATCGCACGTGTCAACGCAGCCGCGCATGGCGCTCGCAATAACGCGGACACCAGCGTCCAGCTGAGCCTGCTTGTTCTCCATACCAAAAACTTCAACGATTGGCAAAAGCGCCCGTATACCAAAATAATAATAAAACAAAACTATTAAAACGGCAACAACCCGAAGCAAAAAGCGCTCTTTATCTTTTTTTCTTCTGCATAATTAATGTACACACAGTACGCTCGCAGCAAAGCTTCTTCTTTAAAAAAAAAAAAAGTAAATAAATACGTATGCATGATATTATAATATATTATTTGCTTTTTCTAAGCCCATCGATATATAGCTGCGAGCTGCTGGAGGCGACCTTACCGCGCGGGGACCTCCCGGCGATTATGATTTTAAATATTACCCGACTGCGACGCATGTTCATTTGTCACCAGCGATTTTGATTATATAGGCAGTAAATATAACGCCTAAGTATCTATATTGTAGAAATATTTAACGTTATTAAATATAATCGTTTATGAAATAGTCGAGAGACGAGCAATTCAGCATTTCCGCCGCCATGTTTGCTTGTTTTGTCGTTTTGTCGTCGTCCCCCTCTCCTAATAAAAAATTTTATTTTATTTACTGCGTACTATCGTAGTAGCGGAATTCTTTTTTTTTGCCGATTGATTTTATTTTGTGCGGCGGATGATTCTTTGATTGAAGTGAGGAGGAGCGCGCGGTAATAATAATAATAACTGGATGTTTCATCGGTCAGTAAAGCGTCCAGCGCCCTGGGCGCTCCCAAATGCGCAGCGTCGCAGCGAAATGGATGCTTCTGCGAGCGGAAGGGGTAGTCTTGGCATATCGCTCGCCCTTTGCAGGAACATTGGCATCGGTGACCGCGTGTGCTTTGAGTTGAGCAGCAAAAACGTGCAGTGCGGCGTCGACGATGATAATTTTGATATCCGCTTCGAATGTGAAGGTGGAATACACGCATACCGCAATATTCAGTCGAAAAAGGCAGCGGTGCAAAAAAAAGTATCCGAGAGGGCCGCTGCGCGGGACGAGGCTATGAAGCATCGACGCAATGCACACCCCGAGCGCATTCGTACCGCATCTCTACTACATCGTGGTGCAAGCGGCAGCACTCTAGAGGAAACGTCAGCGCAGCGAAGTGCGCGGCTTATTGCAGAGACAAAAGGACTCATCAAATCATTTCGTCGAATGAGAGGGTGAAATAAAGTATTGTAAATTAAGTGTTTAAACGCACGATAAAATAATAGGCGCGCGAAACTACAGCTTGTCGAGAATCGCCTGCACAATAGTCGCGTTGCCGCAAAGTATATGCTGCTTGCCAGAGGTGTAGGTGTACGGACTCCCTGTTTTCATATTCACGACAACGCCGCCAGCTTCCTCAACAATGATGCTTCCTGCAGCCACGTCCCACAAACCGCCAACCATCTCTTCGTAGTATCCCGAGAGGACTCCTTCGGCAACCCGGCACATCGAGACGCAGCAGGACCCTACCATCCGCACGCCTCGGATATTTCCATACGCAAGACGCTGCATGCTGCCAATTTGACGGTTCAGCACCTCTGGATCGCGAGAGTGCCCAAAATTAGTTGCCACAACAGCCTCTGGGAGCGTCTTTGAGCTATCCACGCTCATTGGAACGTTGTTGCAGAATGCGCCGCCGCCTTTCACGGCGGTGTACATCCGATCGCCCGACGGGTCGTAGATGACGCCAAGGACTGGCTTTTTTTCGTAAAACAGTCCGATCGAGACGCAGTATGCTGGGTAAGCGTGCACGAAGTTCGTCGTGCCATCGACAGGGTCAACGCACCACACAAAACCAGAACTCAGTTCCACTTCACTTGCTGATTCTTCTCCAATAAATTTATGATCGGGATATAACCGTTTAAGCTTGCTAAAAATGATGCTCTCACACTCACGATCAACAGATGTCACAAGATCAACAAGAGATTTGCTGTCAATCGTAAAACCTGGCGCACCCGAGCCGCCGTCCCCGTCGTGCGCTCCGCGCTGGACTGCGCCAGCGATGCGAGCTAGCGATTTAGCTTCGCGGAGATACGTTTGAAGAGCAGCTACCGTCGCCATTTCTTTTAATGCAATACTACTTGCTTCGAGTGCGCTCCGTCCAAAGAAAAAAAATAAAGAGAGGGAGAGCAAGAAAAGAGCAAACGAGATAAAAGATATAAAAGATATTATTTATTATGTTGGTGAGTGAATTAATTGCAAATCTCATATTTTTAAGAATAGATGCGAAATTTTCGTAAAAATCTTGATTCACCCAGTCCTACACAATTTTTGCCCGTTAGTGCTTCGATTTCAACATTTTTTTCTTTTTTTTTCCCCGTGAGAAGATAAAAACGGAATTATACGAGAATCTCATAAGAATGTTTTTCGTCTCTATTTGCGATTATTTTTTTTCTCGATATATTATACGTCCACTTTTTTTAGCGCACCGTTTGCAAGGTAAAGCAGAAACGGCTGCATCCTTCTAAACTGTCAAAAAGAAGCTGCTTCAGCTTTTTGAGAAAATGGAGAACATGAGCGACGACGTGTTTCGCCAGGCGGTGCTTGAGCACGCCAAGTTTCTTGGGATGGAGGATCCGGAGGGCGAAGATGCGAAATTTTTGTATATTGCTGAAGAAGCACTAACTGCTCCCCTTCCACCTAATTGGGACCAGGGCGTCAGCGACGATGGTGTGCCGTATCACTACAACACGGTCACCGGCGAAAGTATCTGGGAACATCCGCGTGATGAGGAGTTTCGGGGCGTGTACAGAAAGAAAAAGGCGGAAGAGGAAGCGAAAGAGCGAAAAAAGAAGTCAACATCAGTACCAAAGAGTAAAGTTAGCACACCAAAAGTTGTCCAAGTCAAGACGTCTACCCCAGCTCGCGTAGAAAATGATTTATGGATGACGGACATCGTCGCCGAGATGGACTCGGACGAGGCAGATGTATCCGGATCTTTTGAAGGCACGCCGTACATCCCTTCGGGAATGACGCCCCATAAAAAGGATGAAACATCCAAAGTGAAAGCCAAAAGTACGCCTGCGGAAGCGCCGTCTAACACCATTGCAGACGAAGTTCAAAATCTCAATTCTGCGAGGCATGCGAGACGAATGAGCACCAAGGGAAGCGTTGCGACAGCATCGCCGAGGAAGAAAGTAGATGCGAAACCAAAGCGCAATCGCAACATCAAATCAGACGCAACACGGTACGATGGGTTGACTAGCGGGAAACTGGACGCCGGAAATAGTTCGCAGACATCGACACTTCGCGATCTCAAAAGGGAACTTGAGTTTGAGAAAGCAAAGGCGAACGACGCAATCCACGAAAACGGAAGACTCAAAGAGCAGCTGGCGCTGATGGAAAGCGCTGCCGAGCAGCGGAGAAGAGAAATCGACAACATGCGAGCGAATCAAGTGGAACTTAAAAAGCTTCGGTCGTCGCGCAGCCAAGATAAGCAGCGCTCTGTGCAGCATATGAATGAGATGGCGTCGATGGTCGCCAAAGTTGAAAAGATGGAAGCTGAACGAGCGGAGCAGGATGAGTTGATTGCTCGAATAGACTCGCTCTCGAAAGAACTGAAGGATTCGAACGCCAAGAACGATAATTTGAGTAATATGCTCGATGAAATGAGAGCAGAGCAACGACAAATGGCCGCGCGTCACAAAAAAGAGCGGGACGATCTCGCAGATCGCGAGAAAGGGATGCTTTCTGCCTCATCTCAGCGAACGCAGGAGCTGACCGAAAAAGTGCAATCACTCGAAGCAGCTCTGGTCAGCGCAGAAGCTAAAACTATGGAGCTCGCGCGCGAAAATAAAAATTTATCGGCCGCAAGCGCAGAGTGGAAGGAAAAGTCTGATATGTACGATGAGGTGCAAAAGAGCAAACGAGCGATGCAGTCAGCGTTTGATGATGCGCTGCACAAATCGGCGAGAGAAAAGCAGCAGCTTTTGGACAGTCAGCAGAACTTCCATAAGGACCTCAAAGAGCGAGTCGTTCAACTGGAAACATCCAATCGGAATCTAAGCATGAAACTCCGGGTGTCAAGTAAAGAGAGCGAGACGAGAATCATGGAGTTGGAGGAAGCCAACAGCCGTCTCACGACAGAAATGATGGAGATGGAAGAAAAGTGTATACGCGTGGAAACAAAGGCGCGCCAGGAAGCGAACACTGCCTCCTCGAATGCAAAAGAGTTGGAAGAGTTGCGGCTGAGAGTCTCAAAATTGAAAGCCCTTCTAGAGGCCGATACAGCTGCGCGTCGCGTTGAGCAGCTGGAAAGCGAAAAGAAAGTTATGTCGATAGAGCTGGAAGATGCAACGAAGTCTGCTGCGGAGTGGAAGCGAAAATTGGAAGAGCTTGCTTCATCGAGCGAGTCTGAGCTTCGCACACAAGTAGACGCAATGGGAGCAAAACATACCGCAGAGTTAAAAGAGGCCGTGGAGGTGACAGCACGCCGAGTAGCAGAAGAGTGGCGAGCACGAACGACACCCCAAGTAGATGCTCTCCTCGCTCGATCCCAGAGCTTTGAAGAGCATCTGAAGATTGAACGCGACGAGCACCGTGATACCATTGACAAGCTCCACGCGAAAAATAAGCTGCTTGAGAATAGGATCAAGGTACTCAGTGATGCGCCAAAGCCACCGCTCGTATCTGGTGCGTCAATACTTACAGGTGCATCCTCTATGCCTATGTCGGCTCCAGTTCCGCAGCCTCAACACTCGGATTTTCAGCACTCGATTTCTTCGGTATACCACGACACATCGGGTAGCTTCAGCGTCGATTTGCACGCTCTTAACGCGTCGATATCTGACCTCAGGAAGGAATTTCGGAATGTACGCAAGTCGGTGAGCTTACTTGAGTCAAAGGATGCGTACGCAGACGAGGCTTTTCAAAAGGAAATGTCTGAAAAGCGACCTATGGATGGATTTTCGAATTCGACATCAAATATACTTCAACGGCTGGGACTCGACGGCCCCGACTCCTTTTTGAGTCGCTCGAATCGCAGCTTGCTTCTCGAAGAGCTCGATGATCTAGACGACCCAACTCTCGAGCTACCCCAATCTCCTGAAAGATTCTAGTATTATATTTAATTGATTTGAATAAAAAAACGTGAGATTATGTTACACTAAATAATAATATTTGCTAAAAAATCAGTCGCATATCACGCCTCCTCAGCGGCTCCACTTTCTTGCTGCACAGCTTCATGCGCGCAAAGCATGTCCCTAAAGTCGGCTATTGATATTTTGCCGTCGCCGTCAACGTCCGCAGTTTCCACCAAAACTTTGAGGTCATCATTGGTAATATCACCAAAATCCAACCGTTTAAACACTTGTCTCAATATCTCTGTATCCACGTACCCAGTTTCGTCAGGATCATAGACCTTGAAAGCTTCTCCGATCGGATCAAAGTTTGCAGTCATTTTTCCTGATACAATTTTCTTAAATTCTCCTAGCGTAAGCTGATCTTTTCCATCCATTAGGAATTTATACTCTCGAATGGGCACATTTTCATAAAATGCGCCAAGTTTAGACTTTAGCGACTCGAGGGTGACGATGCCTTCGCCCGTCTCGTCCATCAATCCCGAAGAAAAGAATTCAAACGCCGTGTTTATTTCCTCATCGGATACAACGTATGGCTTTGCACTTTCAACATTTTGATTTTCAGATGGCATTGGGTCCATCAACCCACTCGTATGCTCATCTCCGCCTTCCTCTCGCGGAGTCGCGATACTACTATCGTCGAAAGAACTTTTACGTTGATCCGGCGAACCGACTGCGCGTGAATGCGACATTCGCTATTTTCTGCGACGATACTATGAACCAATTTTTATCAAGTTTCTCCGAAAAATGGGCAAAGCGTGATAAAGTGAGAGAAGAAAGTCGCTCGATAGGATCGCAATTTTTTTCTCTTCTTTTTGTCAAAAAGGGATGTAAAACGGTCGGAAATTTTTCCGGATGATTGATAATATGATGATGTACCAAGCTAGAGGCTTCAAAATATATCCGTTATTCGTCTCTTTTCTTATTTTTTTCATGAAATCATGAATTTATTTTAAAGAAGGCTTTTAAAACCAATATACTTCTCTTCGCAAAAGAAACGTCAGCAGAGAATATCGCTTTTATGTGCAAATGAATTTAACTCGTTGAAAGGGGCGTGCAGAAATTTTTGAGGACGGATGGGAGAACTACGCGAATCGATCGCTCTCGATGGGACGCTTCCGAGCGGCTTCCACGACAGGCTTGGATACTCTTCCAAGCAGGGTTTAACGGAAGCAGATGTGGAGAGCTTGGCCAAAGTATTTTCAGAGTGGTCCGTAGAGAGCGAAGATGGCGCTCCCGCGGGTATCCCTTCAAATAAAGTGAAGAGTGCAGTGGACACTTTTGTGGGCGCGCCTTTATCGGAGGATACATTTAGGAAGTTTGCAGCGGCGTACATCGTTTTATCATCGTCACCAAGTGCACCGCAAATAGAGAGCAAAGAAGGTGATGATGAAGAAAAAAAGGATGCTGAAGGCGACGAAGGGGATTCAGGGGAGGCGGATGCGGGCATCGATGGTGAAGATGGCGTAGATAAACAGGAAGAGAAAGGGGGGGAAGAGAAGGAGGTAGACGAGGCAAAGGTGGCCGAAGATGCGTCAGACGGGAAACTCTTGATTGATTTCGATGTATTTCAGTGCCTTGCATGTGATATATATGCTCCTGCGTACGTCTATGGCAAGGAATTTTCTCGGGCAGCATCCCGGGGAGATATTTCTGCCATGGAGGGCTTCGTCGAGCGAGGGTGCGACCCAAACTACGTCGATGGTTTCGGATTCACAGCGCTTCACTACGCTGCCGAGGCGGGCTCGTTGACATCCGTAAAATATCTCCTCAGTGCGGGTAAGCGAGACGCGATCGTCGATGCATCGGACAACTCAGGATGGACGCCCTTCATGGTTGCTGCTGCATCACCCGCAGCCGACCGCGTCAAAATAATGAAGGAGCTCAAATCCGCCGGCGCGTCCGCAACTTCCATTTCCAAAACTGGCCGCAACGCCCTCCACATTGCCGCGCTTAAAGGCCACAAGGACGTTGCGCAGTACCTTCTCTCCTCGGGGGACGCCGCAGCTGTAAAAAACACCCAAGATAAAAGCGGATGGACGCCCCTCCACTGCGCCGTCATCAATGGAGAGACGCACGTACTTGAGGCCATCGCACCAAAGGTCGATAAATCACTCAAGGATTACAACAATCTCCAAGCGCGACAATACGCCGATGATGCCGTTCTGGACGTGTACGATAAGATCGTCGGCGGAGGGACCTCTGCGAATAATGCGCGGGGAAAAAAAAAGTAAAGCATACATAATAATATCGACGTATGATGTAAATACGAAACATAATAATTACTTTTCTCTCAGATTGTTTACATTTTTTTTTCCTTTTCTTGATGGGCAGCTTTTTGTTCACCCTCCCGTTTTTACTTTTATTGCAGGTTCCTTTTGCTTTGGTTTTGTAGAGGCTTGAGTTATTAGGCGATATGTCGTCATACGCGCGCGTGCTGTTCGACTTTTCACCCTCTGCAGAGGGCGAAATAGAGGTGAAAGCAAATGATGTTGTACTTGTTACTGAGTTTGGGAGCGATGGTTGGTGGGATGTTGTAAGGGAGGATGGGAGTGAGGGGGTGGTTCCTGAAGCGTACTGCGCTCTAGTAGATTCCAACGCAGAAAAGAAACCCGTAAACGTCGCAGTAAAAGAACTGCGCAAGGATCGAGAGCCCTCATTAACGCCGTCATCAACGCCGCCGAGCGCCGACGAAGCCGAAATGGAGCTTATCAGGAAAACGTCTATTTTGAAGAAGAAACTAAGCATAAAGCTAATCGATACGAACCCTCCCGCGCTAGTTTCGAGTCCATCTCCGCCCCCCTCCGCAGAAGTTGAATCTTCCGGCTCATTTACGCCGCCTCGCTCGCCCTCTGCGATGCTTGAATCATCGCCTTTCGCTCGTCCGAAACGAGAATGGTATATCAACGCGAAATCGTTCGCGTTTTACAAGACGCATTTTGATCGCCTTTCCAAAGGTGGTGCGTTCGTCGATGGTCGCGAGGCAGCTCGTTTCCTTCTTGGGTCCAAAATACCAAAGCATGTACTTGCACGGCTGCTGGAGATTTCTGATATGGACGGACGATGCCAGTTCGACAGAGACCAGTTCGCTGTTGCGTTTCACCTTACGCGGTGCGTATCCATGTACGGCATGCCCATACCTGACGAGCTTCCGAAGTTTCTTATTCCCAAATCGAGGCGAGGAAAGTAAAACGTGTTGCAAATGCCTGTAAATATTAATAGAGAGCAGTACAAACTTGTACAATATATATATATAGCTCGCGCACGTACGTATTCGTGCATACAATGATGTAATAAACCTTATAATAATAATTAGTTATTGTACGTATATATGTTAGTTTAGAAATAAATTCTACATTGTCCCACCGAGCAGAAATTTCTCAAAAAGGGCAAATGCCCTTTGCGGTTGATACGTAGGCACTTGATGCCCCGCGCCACGAACGGTGGCGAAAATCAAGTCTCCACTTTGGCCAACATTCCAGCGCATCGTCCAGCCCCCAATCTGCCCATCTTTACCCATCCATCTACGCCAGCGTTCTCGGAGCGTACGATCCCCCTTCATTTCGACGACCCATCTCTTTGATGCAAGTGTGGGCACAATGCCATCTACGTCTCCACTGTAGACAAGCACCCGCCTTCCCCGGTGAAGGAGTTTACGATACAACGGCACTACACTCACCAAGGTATCCTCGCAGGAATAGGCGTTATTCACGGTCTGCGAGCACGAAGACCACGGGCCCTCCCACGCACTGCGAACGTGAAGAGCGCGCTGCGTGGCAGGCAAATTCAGATATTTTGCCAAGTGTTGGTCCGAACACGCATCGATCCCATCTTTCGGCGGCGCATTCTCATCGATGCATACATCTGTGTAAAAATCATACAGCGACAATGAACCTTCCGCAGCTCCACTCTGATGCATCCACTCGTCCACAAGCGCGGAGCATGCTTTGGAAACGCCACTCGGGCAACCATTTCCATCGATTCCCAAATCTTTTGTGAAATCGCACTCGGCAAGCATCTCATGCCAAACGCGTTCTTCTACGAGAGCGTGCGTTGCTCCAGCTTCGAACCAAGCGTAATTGGTCTGGTTAATATCAACAACGCCATTGCCAACCATGACGCCGCCCAGCCGCACGCACAAGTCAATTTCTTGGTCGGCGATCGCAGTTGCCAATTGCACTGTAAAGTGGCCTGCATAACTTTCCCCGGCGACGTATACATCTCGATTGCACAGCCATGGATATCGTTTTATGAGATGCGCAAGCGCATCGACGGCATCGGTTGCAGTTTGGGCATCATTTGCCCACGATGAATTCGGAGGCTCCTTACTGTACGAGAAGCCAGCCCCGGCAGGCCGATCCAGGTATAAGACGTGTCCAAGGCGATGCAAGCTCTCGTCATTCAATGACAAGGTAGTGGGATCGACCCCGGATGGAGAGGTGAAAGGGCCATTCTCAGAAAATCCACCGATTAGAGAAGAGCAGCCGTTTCCTCCTTGCAGCCAAATGATGAGGGGGATATCTGGAGTGGCGCTTTCACTATGTACAAGCAAATAAAAGAGAGATCGTTCCCCCCCAGCGATATCTGCATAACCAGATAAAATTGCAGGGGAACTTTCAGGTGGAATACCGGGGAGTGCTCGAACGAGCGTTGCGTCGTAGGCTAATCTTGCAACGGCAACTTCGTCTTTGAGTCCGCTGTACTTTGAGTGCACATTCACGAAAGAATGCTTCAGGGAGGTTTGTAGACCGCTTGCATGCTGCTGCAAGATGAACGGCAAATTGCCATTGATTGCGGCAGATGCATGGAACGAACCAAGATCAAAATGCTCGTGGGGGTTGTTCTGCGCAGCAATACGCGCAGCCTGCTGAAAGTCGAAGAGCTGGATCTTACCAACGACGTACGACAAGCCTTGCGCCGGGGCAGCAAGTCGGGCCAACACCTCACCTTCTGCTTCCACTTTCGACATAGGGACTTGGGACTGGAAGTACATGACAGCGTCTTCGAAGCTCATTTCTCCAGTCGCCAATCCAACGTCGACTTTGACACGTATTGCGCGCAAGCGCATAAACTCGTACATAGTTTCACGCAGTCGCGGGGTATCGTCCCAGAGACCACCCACGAGGGTCATTTCCTCCCAGTAGTACGCCCATCCTTCATTTGCAGTCGAGTCTAGCCAATGACGCCGCGCTTCCCGCTTGTTTCGCCACGAAAAGCGGAATTGCGTCCAATGCCCTGGTATCCCCTCGTGCACAATTACAGCGCGCGCATCGCGTGCCATGCTGTCGAGGAAAAAAGGAAGACCATTCTTTGGTGGAGGAATGTAACGAAGAAAGTTGTATCCCTTTTCGACAGATGAGGTAAAATCGTCCTCCTCTCCTAGAGATGAGTAAGCAAAGGGGGCTAGCCAAGGGGGTATAGAAGTGACTTCGTAAGCTGCTCCTACACTTTCATTGAAGCCTTCGTCAAACCACGGCGGGAGTCTCAAGAGGCCTGTGCGATTAAGAAATGCACGTATCTGCGCAGATCTTTTCTTTGTATCGTCAATTTGAGCAGCGAGCGATGCAGCGACTTGAGGCATCGGACTCTCGTTATTTTTGTCATTTTTGATTTTTTCGACCGCAAGTGACGCTTCTGCGCGCGCAAGCTGCTGGGCGCCTATGCTTTTGAGCTCTTCCGTTGTGTAGTTGATGAATGATACGTGGCGTAGGAACCAAAGGTAGTTTGCGGTACCCACGCTTGCATTCTTTGACCACGATGAGTGCTCCTTTAGCACAAAAGCGGAAAATCTGTTTAGCGCATCGCCAGCGTCATTTGCTGCTCGCAGCAGAGCGCTCGAGGTAGTGCGGGAGAGCTGTGGCGTTGAGGCTTGTACAACGGCCCGCATGGATGTTTTTAGGGCGCTTGCCAGCGGAGATGTGGTGCTGGTGTTGGATACGCCCACAGTTTGCAGAAAGAGGTCAGCAAGGGGGCGTCGCGGCGTTCCATTTCTGAGTGCAGCTATGCCGTGATGAAATATAGATGGTATAGCGGCAACACGAGGCAGCAGGCGCGCTTGGACAGTCTTCTCATCCCACACAGGCATCTTTGGAGGACGTGTTGTTACCAGAGTATCCCATACTGCAGAAAATGATTGTTGGAGGTAAAAATTTGGATCTTGGTGGGCTGGACGGAGGATATACAGTTCCCAATATACGCGGTTGAGCGCCGAAGTGAGCGCCCAGTAGTCTGCCTGGTCATCATTGCTCCAAGAGGCAAACAGCTCGTCGCTTCCTCGAATAGATCTCAAGCGTAAAGCAAAGTGTTCATAGTTAACTTCCATTTCCTGAAGTTTCAATGCCGAAACATTGGGAGCCCAAAAATCAGGGCGGACAACAGCAGTTCGAGGAAGGTCATCCGAGGTGATAGGAGCCGTTATAGAGCGCCATTTCCAAAAATCATCAGCAAAATTGTTGAGCAATAATGTCGCGGACGATGCGCCTACTACCTCAAGTAGAATAGATGCGACAGCGGCAATAATGAAAGCAGCAGCCTGTTGATGCCCTGTCAAACGTGACATTTTTGAACTTCAATAAAAGTAGGTGTACGATATCTTATCTACTCTGCAATTATCGTATGCATCATGCAATCGTTTCAATATAATGCTTTTGCGTGGGAAACAATTTGACAGTTTATTAATCTCGTACTTATATTATATACATCATACAGAATTCATTTTTTACCTACTACTCGTAAGTAAATAATGATAATATTTTTTTATTGAAATTAAAAAATAAAACAATAATGGCTACGACTTTGCAGTGATCCTAACAATTGCCGTCCCGTGCATGGGAACGTCTACCTGGTACATTGCTTCACTTTCGTTGCTGACGACAACACCCTTCCACATGTCGCGAACTTCTGCGGATTGGGATTTACTCCACCCGAGATTAGTCCACGGCACGCCAATTTTGTGCCCCCTTTTTCCGGTGTTGACGAGCCCTACCAACCAGTCTTGCCCCGCCGCATCAAGCCGTCTACCGTAAATAAGACAATGACCTGGCTCGTCACAGAGCCACTGTCCAATCAGCTTGCCAGGCGGAGTACACGTGTTTTGATGAATGGCAATCAGGTCTTTGTTCAAGAGCGTTTCTTTCATGACTGCGGTCATATTCCGAATGTCTGTAGCCACAATTAACGGGGATTGCGTGATAGACCAAACAGCAAATTCCGTACGGTAGGCGTCGTCACTCTGGCCGGGGCAGTGCGAAGCTGACACACACCCCTTGCCTCCAGTTGCTAGCATGTCCATAAACGCCCACGCCCCCGGTTTCCCGGTGGCATTCTTGACTTGGGAAATGCGGCATTCGATTGCTTCTGTCGTTGACGACCACTCGTCATGATGATCTTCGCAGAATCTCCAGCTGTTTGCAACCGTCCCAATATCACCAAGGAAAAACCAGTAACCAGCCACAACTTCAAGAAACATGCTACGATTTGTCTCCAGAACTGCTTGAGCAAACTCAGCGTGCGCCTTGTGACCTTCCCAAACCTGGTCTTTGATGTCTCCACACCAATCTAGCTTAATATAATCGACACCCCAACTTGCAAACGTTGCAGCGTCTAGCTCGTAGTGGCCTCGAGATCCTGGGACCTTGATTGGCCTCTGACCCGATGAGCATGTCTGGTTTCCAGCGCTGGTGTACAGCCCAAACTTGAAGTCTCTCTCGTGGAGCCAGTCAATTAGTGCCGGTAGTCCGCTCGGAAACCGCTCAGGGTCCCACTGAAGAGTGTGGTTGTGAGGGTCCCGCTGCAGCGCCCAGCAATCGTCCAAGTTGACGTAGTTCCACCCGAGCTCTTGCATCCCGTTGCTTTGCATTGCAAGAGCTACGGACTTGACTTCTGCTTCATTGCAGACATCATGGCCGCACGTTGGCTCTCCACACGTCGTCCACGTGTTCCATCCAAGCGGCGGAGTCAAGCCCGCGCCGTTGTCCAATGTTGCTGCACCCTTTAAAAGAAACAGCAAAATCGCGACCAAGCCAAACATCTGCGTGGCTGTTGACTGCATGCGTCCGTTGACGATTTTCATGCTGAGCGCACTCGCAGCCTGTTAATATTTGTAACGAAAAATAAATCGCCCGAAACGTATTTCCATCGACTCTCGACGTCGTCTCAAAAGGTAATTCATTAATTATTACAAACGCATTATAAGGCAAATTACATCAAATAAATATAATATCATTAGAGCTTTATTTTTAATATTTATTTATTTATTTAAATAAATAGTTGATTTTAAAAACTCTGCAATGATCACTTTATTACTCTTTCGAGCATCTCGACGACCTTGCCTAGGTGTATGTATTTAGAAAACGGATCTTTTTTCTCTTCTATTCATAAAATATGACCGTTATATAATATAGTGAGTAAGGATGCCCTCATTTGCCCGCAACCCATACCTCGCTATCAAAGATTCGGTGCGCATCTAGGGCGAATCGTTCCCATTTAAAACATTTTTAAAAACATTTAAAACCTTAATAATGACAAATCATATCATATTATATTCATTCAAATAATACGAATGTGGTCAATTATTTAAGGTATATGAAAGGGCCGCGCGTGCGTGCCCGCCGTTGCCTTTTTTTCAGCCCCATCATCAATCATCATCATATTTAATATTTTTAATATTTTTATTTTTAAAATAAAAAATATTGTATATAAATACTCATAATAAATAAATAATAATATATATACCTTCAGCGCGCGATGCATACTAAATAATGATATTTGCTCATACTACAAGATAAACAGTAAATACATCATAGTAAAAGTAGTGCGAGGGTTGGTTCGACATTTGTATGCGCATTTTGGGTGTTGAAATAGTGATCGTTTTAATATTTTTGATTTTTGAATCTGCTATGGTAAATAACTAATGTATATACGAGTAAAAATTAAAAACTAAAAAAAAAAAAAAGAGATATTTAAATAGATGGGGTGAATGCGGCGGTGTTTCTTGCTTGTGGCGGGGATGGTGTTGTTGTCCCCTCATTGATGGCGCATACGCTGGAGCGCTTGGAGTAGTAGTAATAAAAGGAGGGAATAAGGCATCTGCAGCGTGCGAAAGCAGCAAACCGTCGTTGTTCGCAGCGCGCGCGCCCTCGTTTCCTTTTTTTTTTTTACGTTTAAAAAAAAGGAAAAAGACGCACGAAATTTGGGGAATACATCAAAGCAAGCTTTTTGTTTCCGCTTTCGAATTATTATAAAAAGGAGACGTTGGTCTTTTTAAAACGCGTCGTCGATTTTTATTTTGTATTTTATATTTTTGTAATCAACAGCACGATGGGCAGCGACGATATTTATGCTTCGTATTATGCAAACTTATCAGCATGGGACTGCGACTATTACGAGGATCCGAATATGACGCGCCGTGCAGCTGATCTGGTGGAGGACGAAATCGAGGGCGAAAATGACTGGATTATCGGCGTTGGATTCTCTATCCTTTCGACCGTACTCTCGTGCTTGGGCATGATTCTTTCAAAGATAGCTCATAATCAGCAAGCGAGACTTCCTGACGATAAAAAGTACCCAGAAATTGCCGGAATCGTCTGCTCCCCCTGCTGGTGGGGTTCATTTCTCGTCATGGGATTGATTCCGTTTCCTGCGGATTTTATCGCGTTCTCGTACGCCGCTCAGTCCATCGTGGTGCCCTTCGCTGGACTCACCATCATGCTTAACCAGCTCCTCGCGCCCTGCATCCTCGACGAAAAGCTCACGAAGAAGGATATGATCGCAAGTGTATTTATTTTCAGCGGATGCGTCGTCAGCACAGCGTTTGGCACCCACGATCCGGATAATAAATCGATATGCGATCTTCTTAACCTGTTTACCGAGCCCGGATTCTTCGTCGCGCTCGCCTTTCTTATTTTGGCTGTCTCCGCCGCGATATGGAACATCAACTCGTACGCGAGCACAATAAAGGTGGCAAAAAATGCCGAGGCCCTAAAGGCAGGGGATGCAAAAGTCGTTTCCGAGGAAGAAGGTGTGGCAAAGACGGAGCACATTCGTCCTGCGAGCTGCAAGGCTGATATCGCCGCCGAAGCAGAAAGGAAGGAGTCGAATCGGGGAAGCCAGCAGCAAAAAGGTAGGCTGGAAAAGCTTCGCCCATTCTCTTATGGCCTCGTTGCTGGCGCTTCTGGCGGCATCCAAAATGTCTGCTTTAAGACCGCAGGAATGCTTATGCGCAAAGGATTCGAAAACAGAGAAGGTGTGCGTAGCGTATGGAAGGGTCCATACCCTTACTTTTTTCTGGTCATCGTAATTTTCCTCGCAATTCAGCAGATCACGTGGCTCAATAAGGGCCTTGCTCAGTACGACGCCGTCCTCGCGCTCCCATTGTACAACGCGTGTTACATGATCTTGAGCACCACCTATGGTGGCATCTACTACAAGGAATTCACAAACTTTTCCGTGACACAAAGCATCCTCTTTCCTTTTGGAATTCTTCTCACCGTTGCTGGAATCCTTACTCTTGCGTCAGGCCACGAAAACACGAGCATTGAGAAAAACGCAGAGAAGCAGCATGAAGGTGAAGATGCGGGGAGGAAGTCGTCGGGCGTGAGTGACGCCCACGCGATGAAATCACCAAAGGTAGGATCAGGGAAATCGCTCAAATATGACGATGGTGCTATTGAGATGACCACGACGTCGAGTCCTGAGGAAGTGCAGCTGGCTGTTCAGTAAAATGTTAGGAAAGGATTCAGAGCATAAAATTTACATAATAATATTATATTAAACAGTAATAATTCACAATACGATACGATTACGAGTACATAACCTTACACTAATACATTTACATTCGCGCGTTTGCTCACTGCACCGTGCACGCATTAAATAATAACTCCGCGTCTGTGATTCTATTTTTTACTAACTAATAACTAACTATGTATACGATGTATTTACGTACGAGTACAGTAATGAGTAATGAACTTGAAAAAATTGGACGTATTTAAATACGTTATTTATCGTCTCAGTCGCATCTACATGAAATTCTAACGCTTTCTCCTAAATATTTCAAAAATACTTATTCTTTAATAATTCAAAGTGTTGTCGTGTCGCGATCATAATAATACAATATACTAAGGAGTTACAAAAAAGATCCAAGATCGAAAAATCGAAATTAAAAAGATTTTATTTTACATTGTCCCCCTCTTGTCCTCATTACGTAATAAACACCGCAGTAGTTGTCCATGACTTGATTGGAAACATACTTGTTTCTCGTTTGAATATCTGCACGGGCAGCGGCTGTTTGGTATATTCATTTGGTTTATATTCGTTTGCTTTATTGGTTCAATAATATTTTTTTTTCGAGTACAATTGCGCGCAAGGAATAGAGGCATCTTCGCGCGTTCGTCCAACGTTTCTTTTTGGGCTCTTGCTTCCCCCCTTTTTTCAATAGAGATATATAATATGAACACGCTGTGCTGCTGCGGTCGGCCGTACAAGTACAGGGAGTCGGATAGTTCGTGCGCGGGAAGGAGGTCGGAAAAATCGGGCGGTGTGCACTGTTTTGGGGGTTTAATGGAGGAAAGCATTCCTCCCACGCAGCTAAAACGCTTCCAAAGCAACGAGACAAAAATCGATATGGGTTTGAAGAGTCCAAAGAGACGCCACAAGAATGATAATAGGGGACGCCTCGATTCAGCATCATCGTCTCCAGAGACCAGCCCTGTTGATTTGAAAGACTTGTAACTTTGGAAAGTGAAACCTCCCATACGCTCCTTAACGGGGCAGCTTGTACAAAAAATGTGCGTGATGAATGAGTTTATTCCCCATTGGGCTATTGCGTTTTTTACATAATGTAATATCGAAAATAAAAAGAACGAATGACAACAAAATATACATTCACATCGAGTCGAGAAACGCGTACAGCTTCGGCATAACGGATTCTTCCCACCCCAAGTCCCCCAGTTCATGACCTTGCCCTTCGATTAAAATCGCACTGTTGCTTTCGCCGTCTGCTGACCACATTTTTGCGTTTGCTTCCACCATCCATTTGGGGACCACTCGGTCGTTCGCGCCGGAGAGAATGAGAACATCGCAGCTCCCACTGTCGAGCACATCTGAGGGCATTTGGGCGTACGTTACGGAACCGCCGTCCGTAAGAATTGGCTCGTGGGAATCAAAGTGATCCGCAAATTCTTTTATTGGAACAGGAAGACCGCTGAGTAGCGTCGTGCTCGCCGTTTCCTCATTAAACATCGTAGAATACGTTTTCAACACATGCCGAAATATCCCACCCCCAAAGAAGCATGCTACCTCCATGCCTCCAAGAGTGCATATTGCAGTGCACAGCATGGCCTTTGCTGGGCTCATCATCGTCTGCACAATCGGCCCAGCGCATTTGCTGTAGTCAAGGATCGAGCTTCCCAAAAGGATCGCACCCCGCGCTCTACTTGCAGGGTGCAGTTTGCTGTCGCCATTGGCAGCAAGCAAATAATTTTGCACTTTTGTCCCGCCTTGAGAGTGACCGATAAAGATGGGACGACAGCCAAGTGCTGATACGTACTCGCGCACTGCGTCTATTTGCTTCGCATACGAGGACGTCCAGCAGCCGTCTTGAACGAGGTTCAAGCAGTGGCAATCGTATCCATGCTCGGCTAGAAGACGCATGCGGTAGATCCACAAGGACGACGACTGCGCTGTGCCGGGAAGAATGACCACCGCATGACTTTTCTTCTCACTCGAAGTGGAAGCACGCACAACAACAGCAGGCTCACGCCGCGATCGCCTCACGCGAATGGCATTCGCAATTACAACAACGGCAGCAGAGATAGAAGCGCCAACAAAAACGACTGGGTGCGTTCTCAGCACTTCCACGACGCGCTCCATCCACCGCAATACTGATTGCGCTTTCTAAATAAAAAAACAAATATATAATATAATATTATATCCCCTCTTTATCTCTATTCTTTCTAAAGCGATAACAATAATGAGAATACAAGATGGCGATGCCGCAATGAATCGCGCAACGCTATACTGTTACTTTAAAAAACAATTTTTATAGAGCAGAGTCCTGTTCCGGTTGTAGATATTATATTGAACGCATATTTTTTTTAATGAATAAAGGTATCATGTATCAACATTACTTTATTTAGTACCTTCGCATTTTTTCGACCTTGGTTTTAATTGTGAGAAGGTTTTCTTTTTTTTTGAAATGCATCTTAAGAGGATCCATGAGAACCGGACACATGATTTTGCCGGGACGCCGTCCGAAAGCGGGGTGCCACCTTATCTTGCCGACCCATTTCGCTTCCAAGTCTTCAGGGAGCGCGGGGAAAACGTTGAAGGGGTTGACGCAGTCCACAACGTAGAGCGAATTGGTATCTTTTTCCGGCGTTCTTCCATCAAGAAGCGCCTTGAGCATTTCCAGCGTCATGCCCACGCTCAATTCAATTTTGGGTTTTGATGTGTGCGTTTTGATTGAGCTCTGCTTCACTTTTGTGTGCAGCTTTTTCGCGATCGAATTTCTCATCTTTTTCACTTCCTTTTCATCCGGCTCCGAAGGAGGCGGTTCAGCAGCTTTAACGCTAGCTTTCGCCTTTCCCTTTCCTTTGGGCTTATCGTTCGTATTCGTCGCATCCTGAAGCGCAACTCTCTGTTTTTTGCTCTGGGCGTCCAAACTGC
>JACLAC010011909.1_pt1 | contig 20094 bp, 27 predicted proteins | sample 8027881 | NCBI WGS metagenome assembly JACLAC01 (sample SAMN15725517, study PRJNA655200) | protist metagenome | isolation source: fluorescence activated cell sorting (FACS) single amplified genomes of... | place: Spain: Blaines Bay Microbial Observatory, Mediterranean Sea | collected 2016-01-19 | reverse complement strand
TAGAATAGTACTCCAGAGTACTAGTTGTTGTTGTGCATAGAAACAGAAAGACGGTCAGTCGGTGTATCAAATTATAGTTGAATTTGGACCCGTTTACGTTTCCAACTTTAATAGTCTTGTGGTGGGTGACTGGTAACGTAATCTATCTCTAATGACTAGTATGTAGTCTCATCATGCTAAATTACAAGAATGAGAACGCAAATACATCAATGTATCACTTTTACCTGCACCATAACTTCATGGCTCTTGAATTGTATTAGAAAATGAAAAGTAAGGAATACGAGGTAGTTATCAGTAGTTTTAAGGTTGACATAGAGGTACTATGGGTATCGCATTTGAACCGTTAAGGCGTTGATGAAGAAAGATAGACTTACGAGTGGTTAAAATTACTGTTCACACTACGAGTAACACGATAACTTACGAGGACGTTTGTGGGGGTAGCTACATCGATAAGATCAGCAAAGCAATGGTAATAGAATCTTGTTCTTGTGTAATCAGTCTTGTGTCAGTAACCTAGAGAGCTATCGGTAGCAGAAGTGACCTAAAGCAAATGCAAAGGTTTACTAGAAAGTAGTAGGTAGCAGCAACATGCACTTAGCCGATATCATGCTGTCTCGATGAAGATTAGTTTGGAATTTTGACCGCTCGCATGTGACCTGTAGCTACGTTGGGGAAGAAGAAGTAGAAAAGCAAAAGGGCAGGGGTAGACTATATCTATTTCTATAGTGACCAGATTGAAAAAAAAAAAAAGGAAAAGGAAAGGGATCCAAGAAGAGGACGCAGAAATGAACAAGTAAGAGTAAGACCAATTTATTGAACCACAATCAAACGTAGCTTTGCGATTGCGTCTACTGTCATCTTCTCGCTAATTTATTTAATTGAAAGTGTTCCGTGGACGTGGTTTTGTTTGTTCCTTCTATTTGTTATGGGATTAAGTACTGCGTTGCAATCTGTAGAGAGGTGATACTCTGAGAGTGAGAGAGACAAGATTCATTCTATTAAGTTTGTCTTATGCATGGTTGCTGAAAAAATTGCATACGACGATACCCATCCCAACTTCACTTTTTTAAATGTCAACACCAACGACAGCAGTTTGCATTATTTCGTGATATTAACTATTTGAATTCAGTTTACTTAACTACACTACGTCCGGCATTTGTAGGAAGGTACAACATATCTTGCATTTGTAGAGTGGTATAGACATATAAAGCATACTTGTGCACTTGAGCATTTGCATTCAATTTCTACCACAGTCTGAATTAATAAATCGTAACTAAGAAGCGACACAATGGGCGGCTCTTCTTCAAAAAATAAGGACCCAAAAGGCGACAAGAAGCTGGCTGACAAGAAAGGCGACAAGAAGGGCGAGAAGAAAAGCAGCAAGAAAGAGTCTCAAGTCGTGCCCGTGCACACCACGCACTCGGACGATGAGAACTCTACGCACGTTGAGCAGGTTGAGAACACCTAGAGCGCGAGCGGCGGCGTGTAGAAGAAGGCCACTGCATTTTGCGAAGAAGACGACGTCGTTGAAGTCGAGCGGCTGCGCTCCGAGCGGCTCAAGGCGAATGCTCAAGGCGACCGCGACGACCAGTCCTCGGACGGGTCTGGAGGCGGAGGTGCCGTGCGTGGCCAAACCAGTGTCACTTTCAATCAGAGTGGAGTGGACAGACGGACGGACTTCGCGAAAAACACGAAGTATCGCAAGACGGGCTTCATCGGCAAGGACAACAAGTTTGTGGCGGACGACGAGGAGGAGGAGGAGGAGGAGGACGATGAAGATGGCGAGAAGGAAGCTGGCGACAAGGACGACACTGACGCTGACGCTGACGCTGACGGTGACGGTGAAGGCGAAGACGGTAAGCGCGTGCAGATCAACGCGACCGAGGCTACGGAGATATTGCCGGGAACGAAAGACGAGGACGTCCACGACAAAAATAATAATAATAGTAATAGTAATCATGTCGGCGTCGGTGGCTCCCCCCGCGGGTCCAACGCGAGCAAGGGCACGGCGGGCACCTCCGAGCGGCGCGGGTCCAAGAGCTGCCTCAAGAACGCGGCCGAAGGTGTCCCGAGTGTGAGCCCGAAGTACGGAGTGCCGGGCGCGCGCCGCAACTCGCAAGGCGAGCAGATCAGTGACTAGTGAGTACGCGCGGGTGTACGGGTAGTAACTAGTGAGCAAGTGAAGCAGAGTTTGTTGGCGCGCCGGTAGTAGCATCGAGGGGTGAAAGAGCGAAAGTCCGGTGCGGGAGACGGCGAGACTGAGCGGGAACGTGGGTAATACTAATGTTGGTGAAGGTGAAGGTGAAGGGGAAGATGGTGTTGTGGACAAAGACAGAGACAGAGCAGTCGAGAAGGAAGACACCAACGGAGGGAGCACGACGGCGTCGAATAGCAACGGCAACGGAAACGGCGACGGCAAGGCTTCGAAGGACAAAGGAACCGAGAAAGCGGTTGGCGACCTCGACTACGCCACCATGTCGCAGCAGCTGCAGGTGAAACGGCGCGACAGCCTGGACAAGATTCCGGTGGTGATCCCAGAGGTGGCGAGCCTGGTGGACTCTGTCAACTCGGCGGCGGACTCCGTCGACAACTCGAACTCGGGCCTGAGCGGTGGGTCAGATACCGACGAGAGCCGACCGGCGAACGGGAAGGCGATTACTGACGAAGTGTTGCCGGTGGCGGTAAAGGCGGTGCTGGGCGGCTGCTACGAGAAATACGCGGTTACGCTGCTGGAGACGGCGTAATAATAGTAAGAGTTAAAAATAAAAATTGAATTTTAGTGATCTATCTCGTGAAGATGAAAAAATGTAAGTATACTTCAACTTCAAGTTTCTTTCTGAGGAACCAAAAGCATTATCAAATTGTGAGTGCGCGTGAGTTAGCTGTGAGAAGTTTGGTACGTAAACATAGTACTTCCAGAAGTTCAGCATATCAGTAACTTTTTGTACACTTTCTGCTTGAGAATACAGCTGCTCTTGATGTGACGAATAAAAATGATATTGAGATTTTAGACAACGGAATTATACTGATACTGGTGCTATAGATGTCATTCAAGCTCTATCTCGGTTCTTTCCTGCCCATTGCCATTGCTTGTTGCTCTTCGACTATCTAGCTCTTGTGCTCTCTCGTTACCTCTTCTAACATAGCCTGTCTACCGAAAACGATTCGTAAGTTTCACCAAAATTTTTTACTGTTTCACCTCAACTCTAGTACTTAGGCAAATGTCAAACTCTTAAACCAATACTATATGACTGACTAGATCATCGAATAAGAAAAATATTATCGATCATGCCGAGCACTGCATCTTCCTCATCCCTCTCGACTACGACACAGTCACAGTTACAGTCACAGTCACGGTCAACAGCGGCTTCGACGGCTGCTCCGACGGCGGCTTCTACTTAGTCTTAGATGTCTAACGGAGTTCCACACGTGCATCTACCTACGCACCTGTTTGAGCAAAAAGCTTTTCGATACGACACAGACGAGTTCGCGCTGTCGCGCACCGCGGCGCGTCTGCTGCTCGGTGCGCTAGATAGACACGCGTGTACCGGGGATGGTGACGGTGAGGATGGCGGGTTTGATGTGATGCCTGGCGGCCACTGACGACACGGTTTTGACTCGCTGGGTCGTCTTCACACGCACCGGTATTTTGATGCCGAGGCGTTTGTCCCAGCTGCTACTGCTGCCAATGCTGCTACTGCTGCTACTGCTGCTGCTGAAGCAAACGGAAGTAAATCTCCTGAAGCTGAAAGTATAAGTAAGTAGAAGTACGGCTTCTCAGCCGACTCCCGCGACGACCTTCTGGCACTCCTCCTCCTACCGCCGGCACTGACCAGGTGATGCGGCATGTAGAAGTGCGGACGCGGCAAGGGCAGCGGGACTGCGGCGTGATGATAAAACGATGTGTCGTAGTAGGACGTAAAGGCAGCAGTGAGCGTAGTGACGAACTGTAATAAGACGCACGAGGTGACGAAGCTCTCCACCAACGTCATCAACAAGTGGTATCGACGCGACCCGGCGCAAAAGGAGCTTCAGCGGCAGCTGGACGCGTTTATGGATAGAGTGGCTGCGGATGAGTTCTTTTTCCTGAACGAAGAAGAAGATTGAGCAATCGGTTCACCACTGAACAAAGTAGATAGATGTCGCTATCCAGCCGTTCTCATTCAGTAGTGAACCGATTTTGCGCGTGGTTTTGCCCGGCTCAGTCGCGCCCTGCTGATGACACTGCGACTAGTGACTATCTACATAGCCCGAATGAGATCAACTACTGGGTGCCCCTCTCGCGCGTGTTTGGCAACAACAGCCTATACGTCGAGAGCGCGCCGGGGAAGGGGGATTACGCGTAGCTGGACAGTGATAGCACTACACGAACTAGTAACGCGTAGCTGGACAGTGATAGTGTGGAAGAAGGTGGCACTACACGAACTAGTAACGACGGCATCGCCTTCCGGTTTTACGGCAACCGCTGCCGGCACTACACGAACTAGTAACGACACCGACGCGACGCGCGTGTCGCTCGACTTCCGCATTCTGCCGCTCACGCGCTAGTGACGTGGCGGGTCACACTGTTGGTGTGACGAACTACTCCTTCGCCTAGTGAAGGCGATGTCTAGTAGGTAGTGACAAGAAGAGCTACACGCTGCTGGGGGAGGGCGGTTATTACAGACGACTGGACAACCCGAGGGCGCTGGTTGTTGGGAATGGGAATGGGGGTGGGTATGAGGATGATGAGGATGAGGATGCGGTTGGTGAAAAAAAGGATGGTTCAGATGTGGATGTAGTGTTTTCGGATGCTAAAAAAGCAGGTGTGACGGAAAAATAAGAGGTGGGTAAAGCTTCGTTTCCGCTGTGTTTTGCGGGGCTGCACCGCTTCCTTCTGAACTTGCTTTGAATGAAAGATGATGGTGATGATGTTTTAGTGCATTGTTTGTCAAAGTGAAATGTGTTCCGCTGGTACTTGTAATGTCACTACTTTATTTTCCGTTAATGCTATACGAGAGAACGGTCTGTTCTTCTTGTTCGTCCAAGTCCAAGTGTGCCGTGCATTGCCGTTTCCTTTCTGATCTTCTTGAACTTGCTTCTTGAAAAAAACTGTTAACAAACTCAAACTTACTGTAAAAAAACCTCTCCATGATCCTCTATACTATGCTGCGCCCTCCAACTCTAACTCCATGTTATATGACGATATTAATAATAACCATAATCTGTCCTCACTCTCCCCTTATTATTCTAACTATATTCGAACGAGCTTAAGTCTACTACGACAAGAACATTGAACTAACTAAAATTGAAATACTTGGTACTTTGAACATAATAAAAAACAACTCCACAATGCAGCCCTCTCGCTCACTTGAGTCGCTCGCGCCTGGCGCCGAGCGGAAGTTCTTTCGGCGGGCCGACTCGCGCACGCCGCTGAAGCCGTTGGACAGCGGCGCCAGCAGCAAAAAGTCGTCGAAGTCGAAGAGCCGAAGTCCGGAGAAGGTTTTGGCTTTGAAGCGGCATTCCGTGTCCTCCTTTTCGCTGTCTCCAGAGAAAGAGCGGACAACAGCGCGACGGAACTCGACCTCCGGCGTCACTAATAGTACTAACACCAACACTAACACTAGGACGAGCGTGGCGAGTATGTCGATGAGCAAAAGCATGGCTGAACTTGCTGCGATTCAGGAGGCCAATTCGGCTGCCGATTCCTAGAAGGACTCGCAGATTTCGTACGCAACCACTAATACGGCGCACACGGCGCAGACCGCGCAGCAGTCGCAGCTGTCAGGAGTGAGCTCAGCAACGGCCACCACGAGGTCTGGATCGGTTGCTTCGAAGATGTCCTCGGTTGCCTCTTCAGCTTCAGCTTCACGGAACATGAACATGCACATGCACATCAACGGCAACGACTCTCTCGCCTCCTCCAAGGAAAGCTGGAAGGCGGGTAACGTGGCCAGTCTGCACGGGAGAGACCAGGCGAAGTATTTAGCGGAAAAGTACAACCTGCCCAAGATTGAGGCGACGGCAAAGGTGGACACGAACCGATACGCGTAAGTTGTTGTTGATGTTGTTGTTGTCTTTTTTTTTTGTTGTTTTGTCAAATATTTTTTTGCACCCACTACACTTTTCAATTCATTGTTTTTCTTTTTTGATGTTTTGATGATGTGGATGTCATGATGATACGCCTTGTTGGCACCAGGCCGACCACTTCCAAGCGGATGTGCCGTGGTGAACAACATAATTAATACGCAATTGGAGCTGTCTGAACGAAGTGTAGAAGGAGTTTTTCTTTGTTACTCAAATTTCAATATATTACACATATGAATGAAAAGCTTTCTTGAATCACGACTTCTCACATGATCATGAACATCCTCCAGCGAGTTCGAGCTGGCCTCCGAGCGCCTCAAGCGGTCTATGAAGTAGTAAGTACCAACCTGGCGAGCTGGAAAACGACTTCCTGACCAAAGTCAAGCGAGGCGACTTGACTGGTGTAAAGGACTTGCTGCGGGAACACAACTCTGGGTTCGGCAAGACCGACGGTACCTCCACGTCCACGGCGGCTGGCGGCATCGGCGACGGCAGCGGCGGCCTGATCCACTCGGAGTGGGGCGGCGGCATCTAGAAGACCGCCATCCTGTACGCGTAGTAATAGGTGAGACGTCGCCATGATCAAGCTGCTGCTGATGTACGGCGGCTCCGAGCTGCTGGAGGTGAAGGACATCAAGAACCGCGACGTGGCGTTCTTCTAGTGAAAAGCACGGCTTCGACATCTCTTTGATCAAGGGCATGGGCCTGGGCCAGGTCGACTGCTGGAACTACAAGGTGCTGTACCCGCAAAGCTGATAGTAGCCCAGCCGTGGTGAAGCGACGGTTTAGTGAAGACGGACTGTGATACTCGCCGAGCAAGAGCCACGTGTCTTGAAGTTCACCAGAGAAGTCTTCTGCGTCGCCGCTTAAAGCGAATTCGGCATCGCCAGCGAAAAAGAACAACTACTCGTCCTCGAAGAAAATGGGCAAGAGCCGGCTGTGGGCCGACGCGGACGATGGTGGCGACAACAATAGTCAGGGTGGAATGGGTATGGGCAGTGGGGGTATGCCGCGTGCGCCACCGCGGAAGCTGAGCATGAGCCAGAGCCCGGGGAAAAGGCTGAGCACTAAGGCGTAAGTGGCGTAACCGTGAGGTTTCTTTTTCGATGAGCACTAAGGTGTAAGTGGCGTTGTCGAAGTTTCTTTTCAATGAGTTCGTCTGAGTACTAGCAAGAGGCCTCGACGCTTTCCGGCGAGGGATCTGTTTTTTTCCTTTGGTTGTTATGTGATGTACTAAAGACTATACCATGAGCATGACGATTCGACGTATTCCAAATCGGAGTCTAAAGTGTAAGTATAGGTATTTAACTTCATAGAATGAAAAATGCATAGGCCTTCTTCTTTACTTGAAATTTCTAATATACAAACACAAAGTGATTGTGATTGACATTGAACTAATTTTCTACTGTACTAGCCTCATTGTAGATTTTGTATTTCGTCCGTCTTTCATCTGTTTCTTTCGCGTTCTTGTTTGTCTACCTCTACCTCTTATGTCACCGTTATCTTAAACTCGACAAACTTCGATTGTAAGTGCTGGTGACTAGTTTATTAGAACCTAGGCTCAGGCTAGCCTAACGAGTCCTAAACTAGTTGCTTCCGCGTCCTAATTCAGGGGTTTATTGTTGTTTCACACAGTATCACTAGCTTAGATACCGCTGTAATCTTGTGCGTGACTGCACAGAAGTTTTGACGGATAACGTAGTTGCGTGTTTATGTATCTGTATCAGTAATCTACCGAGCATAAGGATTGCGATTGTTTTGAGTTTAAGAGTGAAGTAACTGAAGTGTGCAAGAGAAATCATAAACATACTCCAGTGAGATAATTTTCCTATAAAGTTTTTCGAACAATAATAAATAAAAAAATAGCATTGATAAGCAACCGCAACAAATTATAACAAGATCAAGATCATCAAGATAAGGGTCAAGATCGAGATCAATAGCGAGAGCAAGATCAATAGCAAGATGCCTACTACCAGCACCAACAGCATGGACGCGGTCGCGCAGTTCATCCCGCGCTCAAGCGAGGTGCCCAAGGACGCCCTATCGGACGACGACGTGCTGTGGTACCAGCTGTACTGGCTGCTCGCGCTGGCGCTCATCTTCGTCATCGTGGGGCTGTTCTTCCGGTTCAGGGGGTTCGTGGCGAGCTACTACGACGAGCAGATTGAGCGGCAGATGAAGGAGGAGGAGGTTGTTACTGACGGTGAAGATGAATCTCCTTCTACTTCAACCTCAACCTCGTCTGAAAGTCCAGCTGATGAACAGAAACAAATGGAGCGGGTGGGCGGCCTGGTTTTCGTACACCCGGTCGCGTCGAAGCGCTCTAAGGTGGGTTTCGCCATCAATGTGTTCGTTCTGGTGTTGGTGATCGCCAACTTCTTCTTCTACCTGGTCGAAACCGAGTTCAAAGCCGATTTCCGCGACACACGAAAGGAACACATTGATTTGACGATGGAATACATTAAGGGTGAGGTTGAAGGGGCTAATACTGGTGACGCTGAGGATAAGGATCTATTCTTTCTCGAGGAGGAGCTTGATCTAACGAGTCCCACTGTTGACGTTAAAGAAAAGGAAGTGCCTCCAGTGTTGAACAGCATACTGCTGCAGCGGTTTGTGAAGCAGCACGAGCACTCGCAGAAACTGATCGGAGGTGGCGCAAAGCTATCGAAAATCGGTGGTACGCCGATTGAGGATCTGATTAAGAGTTCCGAGGATGCAATAAAGTGGCTGTACCATCGTAAACTGACGGACAAAAAGACGCCGAATGGGGATACTGATAGAGAGAATACGATTACATTCACTAATGTAGAAAAAGAAGTCGTGTTCAAAATAGAAGCCACAGACATGCAGCAGAAGCAGTGCCTATACGCGATCTACGATGTAGTGTCGAAGATGGAGGATGATGAGAAGACGGTCTATACCGAGCCGACTCCGATCGAGGACAAAATTTAGAAGGCGATTGAAAAAGAACTTCAATTGCTGAGAAGTGTCGATCCAGAAAAATGAGCGTGCCCCTTAGACTTGGTGAAACCAGAAGTGGGCGAAGACGGTGAACCAGCCAAAGGTAGCTCGTTTGTCGAGAAGGGAAAATTTGTGCAGCGCCTGAAGCACCAGAAGGACCTCGAAGAGCAGAACAGCCAGTTCAGGATCTACGGGCGCATCGAGAACACGCTCGAGATCATCTGCTACGTCGTGATCGCCATCCAGCTGGTCACTCGCATTTTCACGGCCAGCACCATCTACCCGCACAAGTATAGTGGTGCACTGCACTACCTTGGCACGAATTTCTTCGCGTGGATCGATATTATTATATTGTGCATTGGGCTGTACAGCTCGACACGAGGATCCTCGTTCTGGTGTTATGTTTTTGGAAGTGCTGCTGCAACCGGTGACGCGCTCTCGCTCGGGTCGAACGTCCCGCTCAACTTCACCTTCCTGCGCTTTTTCGATTTGTAGAACACCTACCTGCAGTACCGGGAGAATCTTGGCTTCTCGATTTTCCTGACCATGTACCAGAACATCAGATTTGTCCTGTGGATCACGATGCTCTTCTTCGGCGGGTCCTGGCTCGTCATGGGCTGCCTCTACTACGTGACAGCCAGTGAGTTTGATATGCCGCTCATGTAGTGACAGCACGCTTGCAGGCGCAGGCAGTAGTAGTGGTTAGGAATAGGATGATGTGTTCGACGGAGGCAGCGCGTTCCGGAACGAGCGGCGGTACGGCAGCATCCCCGCAGCGATGTACTTCGTGCTGATCAACCTGTGCGGCGAGCACCCGCTGGCTTGAGATCATAAGAGCCTGTGGGCGCGGCTGGCCGTGATGGTGACGATCTTCTTCGGCGTTGGCATTATCGCGGTGCCGAGCGGTCTGGTGGGGAACGCGTTGGAGGACATTTTCAACGAGACACCGGAAGAATCACCTTCACCGCTGGAGAGCGCATAACAAGCAAAGGATACTTCTGAAGTCAGCAGCCCCGCTGCGGGTGCGGGTGCGGGTGCGAACGTTCGCAACAGACTGCTGTCCCGCGGTGCGTCGACCGAATCTGTCGGTGGCACAGGCAGCGGTGCGCAGTCGTCAGATGAGAAAGGTTCGCCTACTAAAAGAGGCGACGCACTGCAGAAGCAGATCAGTGAGTTGGCCGAGAAAAAGAAGAAGGCTGAAGAAGCGCAGCTGCAAGCGCTTTCTTCGCTCTCATCGCTTGACAAGGAACAGCATGGTGTGGGCGCGAGGGCGAGCACTATAGCCAGGACGAGCGGTATTGCTGTAGACAAAGAGAGCGAGAAGATTGAAGACGAGAAGATGACGAAGATGAAGCGGCTGTCGCGGCGGATCAGCAGGCAAATCACGCAACGACTCGAAGCGGACAAAATCGCGGAGAAGTTGAGTGAGAAGAGTGCCGAAGCGAACGCGCGACAGCACCAGCGGGAGAAGCTGGAAGCGCTGGAAAAAAGGAGCGAGTGCGGTGAGAATAATAGCGACGCAGATGGTGCTGGTGCTGGTGTGGCGAGTTCAGTTGGTGACCTGGAGGCTGGTGCTCTTGCGGATGACGTGTGCGCAGTGGCCGAACTGGACCCGAAAAAAAATTTCGGGCAGGATGTGGATGAGGGCGTGATCGTCATCCACACCAACCTGAAAGACGATCGGGAATTCGAACGCATCGACACCCGATCGTGCAAGTGGCGGATGGCGACAAAGTGGCTGCTCAACATCTACGCCCTCATCTGCTAGTGAAGTGGTCGCAGTTATCGCCTTCGTCGCGTACCTCTGGTACGTTGAAGTGCTCGCGAACGTGCTGTACCCAGCGTACAACTACAAAGACGGTAATGGTGAGCGTGACTGAGGGGGTCGCAATGCAGGCCCCACCGGTGGCTTCGAGAGTATCGAAGGCAACTGGATGTCGGGTGAATACGAGTATGTGCCCTGGAACAAGCGGTACTTCGAGAATCCGGAGAAGCTGTACGAGGACTACAAAACGCCTCTGAACGTGATTCTGTGCGTTGAATTGCTTGCAACGATATTTTTTATGGTGGAGTGGTGCATGCGGGGCTTCGATAATTTGCATCACCAGCGGATCCAGGAGGCGTTGATGGCACAGATGAGCAGCAGGCAGCTGGCGGAGAGCGAGTTTCGGGAGTCTGGTTTCTACGGGGCCGGGGCTTCACGAGTGGAAGAAACGGTGTTTCGGAACGACGGCGCTGCTCGCAATTCGCAGGAGTCGTAGCACAGCGCGCACTCCCGAGCCATGGAAAGCCGGCTAGTGCCGCCGTCGCCGATGAGTGCGCAACAGCAAAAGACGTCGGGAATGCTCGACAGTTCGCGGCAAACCAGAAACCTGCTCACCGAAGTGAAGAAAAACGTGCCGCTAGGCGTGAAGCTGACGAAGCGAGGAGACCGCGACTTCTTCGACCGGGCCAGCAGCGTGCCCGCGAGCATGGGCACGCTACCGGGTTCTGCGTCGCCTGTAGCAAAGCCTATGACGAGCCAGACGAAGGACTCGAAACTGCTGCCCAGCCGCATAGGCACATCGAAGAAGTCGGCGTCAGACGACTACCTGATGAAACATCCACCCGGGAGTAGCGACGACGGTGAGGATGATGACGATTTTACCAGCGACGACGACGACGACATCGACAACGAAAACGAGCGCTCCTTCCTGCTGGGTCAAAGGTTTACGTCGGCAACGCAGAGTATTTACGACAACGCGACTAAGACGTGCTGCGGCAGGAACTAAGGCGCAAGCCGGAACAGGTACGGTGCTGGTGCCAGCGGCGGGCGGTGCAGCGTGTACGTCCTCACCTTGTGGGGGCTCATCGACCTGGGCTGCTGGCTGCCGACGGTGCTGTCGGTCATAGTGCTCCTGTTGTCGGAGGATGGCGTGCTGGGACAGACACAGAGGATGGAGGACAACGACAACGTCAGAGTCAGTTTTTGGAATACTAAGGTCGTCATGACGTGCCTCACGCAGAACTACAACTATGTGCTCCTCTACTCGCTCACCGCCTGCCTGCGCATTCTCAAGTTTGAACGACGGATTCAAGCGTTTGCCACCATCTTTAAGTTAGTGAAGTTGTATGGTGGCATCTTCGAGTTCTTTATGAGCCTGAATCTCGTCTTCTTGTGATTCTTCTCGGTGGTGCTCTTCCTCGTCGGCTACTACAACACGGAATAGTGAGATGCGAGATAACCTGAAGAGCGTCGGTCGCAGCTTTTGGGTGGTGCTGCTGACGTTTGCTGGGGAAGTCCCATGGTGCGACTTTACGCCGCACGGACGCGTGGTGCATTCCTTTATGATGTTTTTCGCGATCCCGATCTTCGCGATTCCGTGCGGAGTCTTCTAGTAGCGGCTACCAAACTTATATGGAAGCGCTGTACTTCAATCTGGATGACGATGAGGATGGCGACGAGTGTGAGATTGAAGACGAGGACGGTCAAGCCGCATTGATGGATGTTGATGAAGATGGCGAGGATGAAAATAACGACGACTACATGGACGTAGATGGGGTTGACGATAACGACGACTACATGGACGTAGATGGGGACCGCTTTCGCATGACGACCACCACAGCTGGACACTCTGGCACGAGTGCGAGTACGTATGCGAACGCTGCAAACGACGAAGACGTTGAAGACGATGACGTTGCTAAGACGAAAAGTGCACCTGCAGGTGCTGCAGGTCCGGCCGCGCTGCCTACCGTCGAAGGCGAGGGCAAGGAAGCCACGCGTTGGCCGACCACCTTGGTGACGTCCGAAGGTGACGTCGTCAAAATCAAAAAGAAGTCGGTGAAAAAGCGAGGAAGCCAAAATAGTCTGATGGTCCCCTCGATGTCGATCGAGCGCATGTCCGTGTCTGACGCGGAGGTGATCGCGGCAGGCGGCGGCGGCAGTCGCATGAGCCCGGGGAGTCAGAAGAGGAAGCTTAACAAGAGGAGAAAGTCTCAGTTTGATGACGTGAAGGCTCTTGCGGACCAGGCTGGCTACGGCGGCTACGGCAGCGGACACGGAACCAACATACTAGAGGATGGGGTGAGTGGTATGCCGCTCTCAGATAGCGAAGCTTACGCGGGCGACGGCAGTGCTCGCAACAGCACCGGTAATCGAGGTGCGAAGGGGTCGATGGCTCGGGCAGGTGCGCTCAGCATGAAACTGTCCACTCTGATGAGACACTATACGCCGTCGGATAAAAAGAGTGCAGTCGATCATGCAGCCCTGTTTGAGGAACAGGAAGCTGAGGACAAAAAAAAATGAAAATCTGCGAAATGGAGCAAGGTACAGGACGCGGTTCGAGGAACGAGCAAGTTCAAGAGGTGACTACGTGATCCTCTCGTGTCGGCTTCCAGCGAAGGCGACAGTGACGCTAATCAGTATGTACTCGACAAGAACGCGGCAGCGAAAAAGGCTCTGGTGCGCCATTCGTCCTCAACTCTCGAGTCAATTTCGAGTGCGGCAGACAGCATGCTCAATCTTGCGAAGGATATGTTATCTGAGAAAATGATCGCACCTGCGAAAAAGCGCCTCAGTTCGATGGTAACGAGCACCTGAGAAAATGATCGCACTGCGAGCACTGAGACCGTGGAAGGAGTTAGTGAGAAGGTGCCACTTTTGAACAGACAAAGGGCCGAAAGCGCCACCATCGTTGTAGAGGGCGACGGACGCACCTCGAACTCTGGAGTGACTCCAAAGCGGAAGTCTGTCCTCTGCCGCCAGTCCTCGCAGCAACTCGAGAAGCGCGCCACTATCCTGCCTACCCTCTCGTCGCCGGACAAGGAACTCTTGTACGAATTCCTCTACGCGACTCCCGACGAGTTTCTGTGGAAAGTCAAGACAAACAAGACGAAGCTGGGCAAAAGTCACAGGTTTTCCAAGAGATGCTGTCCCGGCGGCGACTGGACTTGGAAGTATCGTTGGGGCGTGTGGCTGTACTCGCGGCTGATGACCCTCTGCGTAACAGGCGCAGTTGTGGTGGCAGCGTACTACACGACACACCACTACAGCGCTTTGAGAGCTTATGAAAAGCTGGAGTCGATTGCGACTGTGGAGAACAAGCTGAGAGCACTTCTTACGGAGGATGGTGCAGATGCAGATGCAGAATGAGTTGTGGCTCCGAAGACTGCCTTTATTCCTACGACGAAAGTCGGCAACCTTCGATTTGAGATCGGTGATGACGGCGAACTGAAGGGTGTGAAGCAGTTGTACGCAGAGCTTCCGTCGGAAGTCGAAGAAAAGACGAACACGCTTGAGGAAAATGAGGAACTGGTAGCGAAGAAAGAAGCGCTGGAGTGGACGAAGGTTTTTGGTTTTAAGTTGTCTGCTGATCCCGAACCAAGTGACTAGGACAAAAAGGCTCCCGAACCAAGTGATGAGGACAAAAAGGCCACGGAGGAGCGCAACAAGCTCATCACTGAAGTTTCCAACAAGTACAAAAAAATCATCAACGACGAGCTATCCTTCTTCTCAGCGAGCGAAAATGTCGAAGACATTTACTTCCTGAATCGCGTTCTGATCTCCAAGATAAACATGGATTTTCATGGCGGCCACACTATGGATGAGGACGATCGTGGACGAAACTCGGGCGTGTCATCTATGAAGATATGTAAGAAGGTGCTGTTGAAGTGCGTGAAGGCTGATGATGGTGACGACGACGATGCTGATGACGACGGCGGTCCCGATGTTAAGATGTATTTCACGCCGAAGTTTGTGGACTTCGCCAAGGACCTCGAAGACGACAAGGATGGCATGAGGTTGATGAATCCAGCTGAGTACACCTCCTATGTGCGCATCAACGAAGACGGCAAGCCGGAGTTCTGCGCCACCGGTTACCAGTTAGACGCAAAATCAAATACTGACGGTGTCTGTCTCTACCACGCCATGGACACACTTCAACGGCTTTACTCGGACGCTGGCTTTTACGACCACATCAGCACCGATTTGAACGGAGACGTCCTCGAGAAGGACGATTAAGGAAGCATGTGGGACGTGATCCCATCATTCACACGGTCGGTACTGTACAACAGTCTGTTTGCGTTCGATGTGCTCTGATTTTTGGCGATAGCAACGGACTACACGTTGCACCTGATCTGCCTGAAGGACAAGCTGAGCGGGCACGTCTGCACGTTTGCGGGTGCGTGTCAACTATTAGGTTTGATAGGTCTTTAGTAGCAGCATTTTTGTCGCATTGTGGCGAAAGTACGTCTACTGGGGATGTGACAGTGCTCCAAATTCAGACGCTAATAATAGCTGCGATAGACTCATGGAGTATGCCTACAACACGAGCAGTATCTACAAGCACAAAGAGGCGTCGATTCTGGAGAAGTTGCAGTTGCAGATGGGCGACATAAGTTCTGACGATGCAGACACTGAATTGGGCGGCTTCTCTTTCTGTGTTTTCGCAGTCTTCGAGCTCTCCTGCTTCTCCCGACTCTTTCTTATCGGGTTCTTCGACCGGTGGTATCCCTCGATGTCGCTTATCTTTTTGATCTTCAAGAAGTACGCATTGGAACTCTGGCAGTCTATCTACGCCGTCTTCTGCGTCTGGATTTTCGCCACCATCGGCCTCTACCTGACCGACAGATCCAACTAGTAGTCTGACCTCGGACATCGACAGCGAGAGCGCGGTGGGCAACTCGGTGTACTACTCGGTGCTGAACTCGTTCCAGTACGTGATCGTGCACATCACGGGTGACTACCCGAAGACGGACTATTCGGTATGAGGTCGGTGAATCCACTTCTTTCTGATGACGGTGGGTTGAGGCTTTCTGGCGGTCCCGATCGGCCTGTTCGCCTGAGTGCTCACGAGAGAGCTGAAGGAATAGTAGATAGGCAAAAGAGCTGGAGTAGTAAGCGAACGGCTGGGTGCTGCATAGTCAGGTGACTCAGATCTAAGATTTTGCGAGACAGGTTGAGGAACGTGGTGCGGCTGGCTCTGGAGCAGAAGAACAGCGACCAGAGTCTGACGGGCACGCCCGACGTGGACGAAAAACTGAGGGAGCTAAATAGGAAGAAGTGGTGGGCGGTTCGGCAGGAGAGGAGCTACTTCGAGCGCTGTGCAGTGGCCTGCCGGGAGCTCACGAGCAGCAAGCCGCGGCACGTCACGCGAATCGGGTTGTGGTATCAGAACACGTTTTCGCTGCTGCACCTGCTGCTGTTCGTGCTGGCCATCTTCCTGTCGGTGAACCCGGTGAAGTACAGCTGGATCCAGGGGTGGAACGATATCCTGTACTTCAATAGAGAGACGTACACGACAACAACCATGAAGTCCAACGACAACATCCTCATACTTCAGATCTTTTATGGCATCGTGGTGTGCGAGGTGTTGTGTGCGATGGAGTACTTGGTCAGAGTCATGTGAGGTGCCGCCTCACCGCGCCGAAAGTTTTCTGTTCTCAACGCTATGACGTGCGCGAAGATGCGGGTGTTTGATCTGTTCAGGCTTGGTTACCTCTTCGGAAGAACTATCTTCGTGTTCTGCTTCATGGCACGGCGGCACATCGACGCGTATCACGTAAATCAAAAGCTGCCGGTGAGCATGTTAGGACATGCTCCTACGGAGTCGTGAGAGAAGAACGCGAGGATCGAAACTTCTATAAATGTCTAGTGAAGTGCTCCTATACGACGAGGTGTTTGTTGCACTACTGAGCTGCCACCTGCTCAACTTCCTCGAGCTTTACGCCTTACGAGGGACGATGAAGTATATTAGGAAGATCGTGGAGAAGCTGCAGCCGATGGTCATGTGATCCTTCGTGCTGTGAGCCTTCTGCTGGGGCGTGGGTGGCGGCCTGTGGTACTTCACAGAGAGGCAGGAGAAGATTGAGGGGGAATACCCCTTCGACTCGATTCCGTCAGCGTGGTACTTTGGCAGTATTTTCCTCCTGAGTGAGTGGTGTTTTTAGGACTTTTCGTTTGCGGGAAAGCTGCTGTGCGTGGTGTACTGCCTGGTCGGAGTGGCTTTGTTTTCTATCTTTACGGGCGCGGTGTACGAGGCACTGGGCGACAGCCTCGCGGACTTTGCGGAGGCTAAGGCGAAAATTGATTACTCGAAGCTGAAGCAAGACTTTATCAGAGAGCATAGAGAGTACTTTTTCGGAGTTGATGCGGAGAATAATGAAGAAGAAGAGAACGAGACGGCAATAAAGAAAAAGAAGACGAAGAAGGGGCCTAGGAAAAATGTGACGCTACTTCTGGAGCCGGAATTCCAAACTGACGAAGACAGGAAAGAAGTAGACTAAGAGCAGTCCCTAGTACACGTTGAGAAAAAATGATTACGTTTATTCGTTTTAACAAGTTTGTAAGCAGGGTATGAGCCAAAAATGCAAAATGATGTAGTGGTAGACAACTAAGATAAGTGGTTGAGTGTTTCATTTTTAGTATCTTACTGAAGGTTAGCAGAGAAGGCTTAAGTAGACGTATGGGCTACTGCTACTGCCAGTTTCAAAAACATAATTTTGAATGAGTTCGGACTTTCGAGTGCGTCGTCGAATGAAAGCAGTACTGTAGAGCTATGGTACGAGAACGAGAAATTTGACTGAATGCAGCTAATTTCTATTCGGTTTCACACAGAGAAAGTAGAGATGTACGTTTGTACGATGTATAGTGTATTTGTATGTGTTTGAAACAGTTATCCTATGAAAAAGGGGAGGAACAAGAACAAAATGTAATAACGGTAAAGTGCGATAATATTGAAGTTTTGGCGGTTATTTGCATGACTGCAATCTCGAGGCTAGGATCTTCTAAGGCTAGTTCTATGAACAAATAATTTTTTAGGGGTTGTATTTCACGACTGCCGCAGTGGGGGTATTGAATTGGGACGAACGAAAGAAGAATGAAACTGAACAACGAACTATGTAGACTTTGAGGTTGATCATGATTCTAAGTAATTTTAAACTGAATCCGATGAAGTGTATGCCTTGATGATGCTAATGGTAATCGTAATGGTTGTATGCGATCTGTTCGTGCGTTTTAGAAAATTGTTAGGGAACGAATCTGTTGGGAATAGCTCATCTCTCTTATTAAGTGAAAACTGGTTGTCTAGCTCTATCTGTGTCTACTCTAACTTTGATAGTAACGTTATTCGTACTGAGACTAACTACAGTCACAGATAGTCTACTCTACGTATAACATTGAAAGAAGCGTAGATAAGTATCAAGCATGACCGAAACTGCGGCGAAGACGCAGCAGTTCCAGAGCTGGGCGCAGATACAGGTGGCAAACTGGAATGACAAAATCGAGACGTGGGAAAAAGAGGTAAGAGTTGTATTAGATCTGGCTGCCATATTGGGACCGGATTTTTTTGTTTTTGCCGCTAACTATGAATTTGTATCTGGATACCCACTAATTTCACAGCCCGTCCCAGCTGCGTTGGAGATCCGGCTACGTGAGCGCGTGCGTTCACGTCCGGTGGAACGCATCGAAGTCGAATATGCGCTTCCTCCAGCTTATCGTATGTGAACTCCGCACCTGACACGAGCACCATGTTATCATCCACCTGGTCCGCTGTCCAATCAAAGTCTTTTTTGTCACTCAAGCCCTAACTTTATCATTTTAAGTTCAACTATATGTATTATGTATCAGTATCAATGACCCATCTACACTCCGACTCCGCCAACACGCCAGGTCGCCGCCAAGTCCACCCTCATCCAGGCATATATTTTGATTTTGTTAATATTTTAGGTCGCCGCCAAGTCCACCCTCATCCAGGCGGAGCGCAAGCGCATCGAGGTCCGCGAGGAAATGGAGAAGGAACTAGAAGATTTGCAGTTCTAGTGAAATGATGCTCTAGTGATAAGTGAGGCTAGTGAGACTGACTAGTAATAAAGCGCTCCAGATCGAGTTGGAGACGCAGCAGAAGAAGATCTAGTAGCCTGCGCGAGCAGAAGTGATAGTAAAGCAGGCTAGTAAAGACGAGTACGAGACGGTGGTGGAGCAGTATTTCGGCATCATGTAGTAGCAGGCTTGGACTGCAGATTGAACGCCTTGATAAGGAAAGGTACGTGTTTCGGTTTAGCAACCTGGCGCCGCCTGGCAATGGAGGCATGGCCTTTCCATTGAACAGCAGCACCTAGTGACGGCAACGACCCCGGTGCGTGTCGGCTTCTGCTGGCTGGCTGCCACTCGCGCAAGTACGTGGTGGAGGAATGCGTGCCGATGTGGGCGGACCAGGTGCGGAACGTGCCTGGACCGAACGGGTGAGAAGGAACACAGCAAGTGCATGTGACAGGCCAGCAGGAGCTGGAACGGTTGGAAGGAGGGTTGAACAGGGGTGATATCAACCTAGCGAAGTTCATCGCGCTGTGCAGGAGCCAGTTCGTATTGGTGTTTGGTGGGACGACGAAGACGTCGCTGCTGGGTGGTGGGAGTATGAATGGAGGGAGCATGATGGGTAGTAATAACCATAACCATAACAATAGCGTTCGCGGCAGCAACAATCCTAATAACTCCTACATGAACGATTCGCTGAATAAGTCGGGGATAGGTATGGGAGCTGCTGGCGGCGGTGCCGGTGGACAGGGCAAGGGTGCTGGTGGTTACAATTCGCATGCTATGCGGCGGGGCTCATTCGCGTACGCTGGCGCTAGCAACGACCGCTTCTAAGGCTCTTGGTATTGATTTTTTGTGTATGTGAGCAACGACCGCTTCTAAGGCTCTTGTGTATGTGAGGAAGGATGGATTGCGTTCATGAGATTTGACGTTTGAGCTCAAAGTGGCTCACATTTTGGATAAACATTTATGAACTGAACTGTTGTCCTTGGACTGTACTTGTTCGATGTTTCATCTGCCTTGTTTTATACTGTGCAGTTTCTCGTTTCTATTGCTCACAACTGTACCGTTGTTGCTTAGTTTTCGGGAATCATTTAGATTTGGACTTTGCTTGGCTTTCTCGCCTTTGCATTTAGTTTTAGACTGTAAGACTGTATCTGTGCCTGCTCTTGCTTCTTGTGCGTTGTGCTGTACTACTGTACCTACCGCTTATCACCAATCTCGTTCTCGTCGTGTCGTAACTCTAACTTCACTTACTCTGACTTCGTCGTTGACTC
>JACLAC010000896.1_pt1 | contig 20094 bp, 21 predicted proteins | sample 8027881 | NCBI WGS metagenome assembly JACLAC01 (sample SAMN15725517, study PRJNA655200) | protist metagenome | isolation source: fluorescence activated cell sorting (FACS) single amplified genomes of... | place: Spain: Blaines Bay Microbial Observatory, Mediterranean Sea | collected 2016-01-19 | reverse complement strand
ATCAGGCGGAACTGTTGTGTCGGCTTCTTGATGAAGGCAATTCTTATTTAGAAGTGCAGATCACTAATAGCGATCGTAATACTGGCGCTTCTAAGGCTTTTACGCTAGGTAACTTGTTGTCTGTGGCCAACTCCTTATCTCATGTATTGTTAAGGAGGTTAGAGCGCCTTGTGTTCAAAGTATTAACTAAGTGAAGCATAACAACAGGGTAATTGTATCAAAAATTGATATACCTTGTGTCAATGACCTGCATGGAAGCTTGATGTCCAACCAATTGATCGACGATTATGTTGGTGCATCCGTGTTTTGACTCGCCGTAGGTTGGCTGGTTGACGGGTGAAAGCCCCTCGGTCTCGCCAGCTGGGAAACCAGGCACGCTGAGTGTTGCCATATTTGTAGCAAAAGCGCGAATACAATTCATCCTCAATTAAGCTGTAGATAACGATCAAGAAAAGCCCTATACATGAGATGGTTACACCTCCAGGATAGCGTATGGCTACCAAACTGCGTCGCAAACAGAAAGGTAGCGGAGAGACCGCCTTCATTCAAAAAAAGAAACACATCATGTATCCTTGTTTTGATGTGTGCTTACTCATGTCAGACGGTGAATTGATGATATTCAAGATAAAATTGAAAGATTTCAGCAGGAACGAGATCATCCAGTTATCCATACTTTATGCTTTTGGGTTTATTCATTGGTTATGCTTTTTTACTTTTCCTGTCCCAGATGGTGGAGATGTGCAACTCGCCAGCGCCTTATTCAACGAATCGTTCCAGTGGTTTAAGATGCAGAACTTCACTGCCAATGATTGGTTCCACGATCTGAATTATATAGGCGTGATCAAGCAGGCGTTACAGGAACTGAAAATACCCTTCCACGTTCCCGACTTAGGGAATATGTACCGTGTAGACAGTCGTTTTCTTGGCACTGGAGTATACAATTCATCGCCTCAGATTATCTTACTCAGATGGTTAGAGCCGATGTCATTCACAGTTTTTAACCATATACTATTATACTCGATTGGGTTTTACGGGTGTCTCGTATTCCGTAAGATCTACCAGTTGGGAATAATACCGTTTGTATTCCTCTTTCTCATTTTCAACTTCCATGGCGGATTTGTCGAAAAGGTTGCCGCTTACGGTTTTTGGGTAACCGGTTATTATTTTTTACCTTTCGTCGTGGTCATTCTCTTTCAGAGTGTCAACCTACTGGTTGAGGATGTCAGGGGTCAAATTCGTTTGGGAATTTGGCTTGGATTCTTTGTATCAGCAATAGGTCACCAGGGCTCGATGAAGCTTTACATTCACATAGTCACATTTTTGACATTGTGGGGGATCGCTAATTATAGATTGTGGAAATTTGCGGCTACATCCGTATTCGTAACCTTTTCAATAACTTTTGTGCGTCTGCTACTGATGGTTCTCACTTTCGGCCCTGGTCACAATTTGCGCTTCTACGCATGGGGTGGCTATTCAACTCTCGAGCAAATTATAGAGGCTTTGGTCGTGGTCCACATTGCGACGGATATTCCAGCATGGGCGTGGTGGGAATTTAGCAATTATATAAGTATATTTGGGTTATTTCTACTGGTCTATTTTGCCTTATGGTCATCGTTGGTCGGATATTCCTGGACCAAATTTAATGGTTGGAAGGCACTGATTGTGCCCGTTGGCGTCCTATCTGTTGCGGCGATTAGGCATTTGAAGGAATGGATCATCCCCAATTGGCTGCCGTTTTACAATGCAGAAGATGTGACGATGCGTTATACCGTCACGATCTTGATAGTTTTAACATTTGTGGCATCGATAAATTTCCAGGGGTTCTGTGAAAAGTATTTGGGGCGCCGCCGCATCAAGTACGCATTGATTCTGATCTTGGCTGGTTTGTCCTTGTCGCTGCTCGAGCATTCGAGAAAATGGCGAATGCATCAGGTTCAGGTCTATCACGATGTCTGGTTGGAAGAGCGTGCCGATGAGATTTTACACAACGGTACTACGCCGCCAATGACGCATGCAGAGTTTTTTCGGGGACACTACAAGTTGGCCTTAAAGATCGAGAATGATCCGGATGATGTCGTGTATATTTCTTTTTTCTGGATTGGCTTGGTTGGGACCTTTTTCTCACTTGTCTTTTTTACGTGGTGGCTTTGGAAAGACCCGCTGAAAAAACCATGCTGAGTATGGCGATTCTGCCTAAACAGAATTGGTTTGGTACGGTAAATATACTCCCGTACCTGGGTCGCAAGGAAGTCTGTTGGGACAACGCGGTTACCGAGTCGTTTTCCATGTGATCAAGACCGGACTGGTTTATCACTGCTGATGGGAGGGCTATGACGAGGTCTATCGGGAGCTGTTTGGGTGACCGGGACCTAATTCTTGGCCCAGTTAGTGTGTGAGTATTTTGGTTTTTATAAACTCTTCCGGGCTGAGGTAGCCCAGTCGACTATGAGGTCTTTCTGTGTTGTAGTGCTGGCTCGTATCTTCAATGACGACCCGTGCTTCGCTCGAGTTAAGTAGCATCTCTCGGCTCACACATTCATCGCGGGACCGACTGTGAAAGCTTTCGATATAGCCATTTTGCCAGGGGCTACCTAGGGCGATATAGATCGTCTTGATCTGATGATCTTTCAAGCCCTGTTGGACTTTAGTCGCTATAAACTCGGGACCATTATCACTACGGATATAATCGGGTATCCCATACTGGGCCATCGCTTTTTCCAAAACGGCTAAGACCAGAGCTGCCGTGATCTGGCGTTTGACCTGGATGGCCAAACACTGGCGGGTATACTCATCGAGTAGGGTCATCATTTTCAACGTACCCCCGTTGTCGGTCCGATCAAAGATGAAATCCCAGGTCCACACCTGGTGGCGATGGGTCGCTTGGGTCGGCAATCCGGTCGATGCCCCTCGGCGCGGAATCTTCTTGGGCTTAGGTCGCACCTTGAGTCCTTGGCACCGACGGATCCGCTGCACCTGCTTGCGACGGGCCGTCTAGCCTCTTTAGTCAGCAATCTGCGGATACGCCGGGAGCCATACCGTGGATGAGCCCAAGATAAGGTTTGGTTACGCCCATGGAGTTGCTGTTGCTGATCGGTCAGCGGTTTAGGTCTATAGCGATACGTTGAACGAGGCAAATCCAGATAATGACATGCCCTTCGCATCGAACACAGTTGCTGGTCCATCACATGAGCAACGGCGGCTTTTTTCTGCGAAGGGCTTACCACTTTTTTAAATTCACTTCCTTGAGTACTCGATTTTCCAGCATCGATTCGGCCAACATCTTTTTTAACTCAGCATTTTTCTTTTCCAACTCTTTGAGCCGTTTGGCGTCCAACAGATTCATGTCGCCGTATTTCTTTTTCCACCGATAAAACGTCTGCTCCGAAATGTTGTGCTCTCGGCAAACAGATTGAGCGGTTTGACCGCCATCGGCCTGGCGAAGAATACGGATAATCTCTTCCGTGCTATGCGTCTTGCCTTTCATGAGTATCCCTCCATTGGGTCTAAGAAATACTCACACTATAAATGGGGCAACTATCGAAGGTCACGCTATGGGTATATCGAGATCTTCAATAACCGAGAACGGAGTCATTCCACGCTGGGGGTACCTTTACCCAGCTCAATTTGAACAACGCTTTCATCAAAAGGCCGCTTGAGGTGTTCATTTTTTCGGCGAAATATCAGTTGCTACAGGCGGCTCAATAGAATTCAGCGTTTGACTTATCCACGTACAGCTTGCTCTTTAAAATCAAGATATTGTGGTATTTACTCCAGGCCACAAATATCTTGTAGTCTCATCTCTTGGAGGTTTTGCATTGAAGAAGACTCATTCTACACCATCAGAGTATTAAACCATAATATCTTACGGGCAATAAATTGCGAATAACACAAAAAGTAGAGAGAGCGGTGAGATAAAATGGTCGAATACAGTTATAGTTTAAGGAGCAGAAGTTGAAAATTACAGCTATAGTTCCGATGCGGCACAACAGTGTGCGGGTGAAGGGTAAAAATCACCGCCAATTCGCTGGTAAACCACTGTACCATCATATCATTCAAGCCCTTTCCGATTGCGATCTGATCGGTGAAATCGTGATCGACACGGACAGTGCGACTATTATAGAGGACGCCAAGCGCGAATTCCCCCATGTCAGTTTGGTTGAACGTCCGGAAGAGTTGTGCGTAGATACTATTCCCATGCACGAGGTTTTGCTCTACGATCTCAAGCACGTAGAAGCGGATCTGTATTTGCAGACGCATAGCACCAACCCGCTGCTGCGCAGCGTAACCATCGGTAAAGCGATTCGGGGTTTTATCAAGGAATCGTACACCTATGATTCCCTGTTCGGTGTGACGCAGTTGCAGGCACGTCTTTGGGATCCGCTCTGTTTGCCGGTAAACCACAACCCCAACATACTGCTGCGGACCCAGGACTTGCCACCGATATATATGGAAAACTCCAATATGTACATTTTTACGCGCGAGATCCTGGAAAAGCGTCGCAATCGCATCGGCGAAAAACCGATGATGTGTGAGATCGACACAATGGAAGCCTGGGACATTGATGATGAAAATGACTTTGAGATCGCGGAGATGATCGATAAGCGCAGGTTTGAGAATCTGGAGGAGGCGCAATGAGGCCGGGCTGCGAGTCAAATCCGTCGGTTGGAAAAGCTCATTTAAAGTGGGATCGATAGTATGCAGAAGCTAGAGAGACTATTCGTCACGGTTGACGATATAGTTTATAGGGCGATAGAAGTGATCCAGAAGGGACACGAAGGCATTGCCCTCGTGGTAGACGCCGATGGTCGCCTCGTTGCGACCATCACCGACGGCGACATACGCCGGGCGGTACTTGCGAGGATCAACGTGGACGATAATGTGCAATCGTTGATAGACCGTCGACCTCGCGAGTTGCAAAAGCCGATTACCGCTCCTATTGGGGCGGCGAAAGAAGACCTGCTGATGTTGATGAAGGAGAAGGTCTTGCGACAAATTCCCTTGCTTGACGAAGACGAAAAGATCGTGGGTTTGGCTTTGTTGGCCGAGTTAGCCGAGGAGATAGACCAACCTTTTTCGGCCGTCGTTATGGCTGGAGGTTTCGGTAAGCGCCTGCACCCTCTGACAGAAAACACCCCCAAGCCGATGTTGCCACTGCAGGGACGCCCTCTATTGGAACGGACGATAGAGCAATTGCGCAAGGTCGGCATCGGTAAGATATGTATCTCTACGCACCACAAATCCGAAGTCATTATGGATCATTTCGGGGACGGCAATGATTTTGGCGTGCCGATAGATTATGTCAATGAAGATATGCCTTTGGGGACGGCGGGGGCGCTGAGTTTGATGGACACGGCCGATCATACTTCCCTGGTGATCAACGGCGATATCGTTACTCAACTGGATTTCCGCAGGATGTTGGAATTTCATCATTTGCACCAGGCGGTCATGACGGTAGGTATTCGCAAGTTTGAATATAAAATTCCCTATGGTGTCGTCGATACCGACGGGATCAATATAACGAACCTGGCCGAAAAACCCGATTACTCGGCTTTCGTCAATGCTGGCATCTACATGTTGGAGCCCGAAGCAAACGAATATATTCCGAATAACAGCCACTTTGACATGACGGATCTCATCCAGGATTTGTTGCAAGACGGGCGGACCGTGGTTGCCTTTCCCATTCAGGAGTATTGGCTCGATATCGGCAATCCCTATGATTACGAACGAGTGCAAAGCGATCTCGAAAATGGACAACTCTAGGTTGTCTGGTAAGAAGGTGCTGGTCACCGAGGCCGGCCAGTTGTTGGCCAATGGTGACAAAGCCCGTCAATGTATTGGTTGGAGTCTGCAAGTTGACTTGAAGGAGGGGTTACAGCGTATGATTGACCGGTTCAGGGTGACGGCGGCCTGCCGGTTACAACGACTCATATACGGTGTAGTGGAGCTTAAATGACTGAGAAGCGGCGCAAGCTAATTCCACTGTGCGTTCCCGAAATTAGAGGTAACGAGTGGCAGTATATTATAGAGTGCCTCGATACGAATTGGGTGTCTTCTGTCGGCAGCTACGTCGACCGGTTCGAAACAGCGGTCGCGAAGTATACGGGTTCCCGTCACGCCGTCGCTACGATTAACGGGACGGCTGCATTGCATCTCGCCTTGTTGGTTGCCGGTATCGAGCCGGATGACGAGGTGCTAATTCCTTCCCTCACCTTTATCGCTCCCGCAAATGCTATCCGCTATGTCGGGGCTTGGCCGGTCTTTATTGATTCCGAGCCCCAGTCTTGGCAGCTAGATCCCCAAAAACTCGATGATTTTGTCCGTTCCGGATGCCAGTGGCAGGACGGCTCTCTACGTAATCGGGGAACGGGGCGCCGTATCAAAGGCATTTTACCTGTGCATATCTTAGGGCATCCGGTAGACATGGATCCCATCGTAGACTTGGCGCGGAAATACGACCTGGCCGTCGTCGAGGACGCGACCGAGAGCCTGGGCGCAAAATATCGCGGTGAAGCGGTCGGCCATCTGGGCGATATCGCCTGTTTTAGTTTTAACGGCAACAAGATCATTACTACCGGGGGCGGCGGGATGCTTGTCACCGACGACGAAGCCTGGTCGGACAGGGCTGCTTATCTGGCTACGCAGGCGAAGGACGATCCGATCGAATATGTTCACAATGAAGTCGGCTATAACTACCGCTTGTCAAATATCCAGGCTGCTATGGGCGTGGCGCAGATGGAAAAACTTGATGAATACATCGTAGCCAAAACGAGTATCCATCAGCGTTACCGTGAAGGTCTGTCTGGGGTGCCAGGTATTGGCTTCCTTTGGAGGGCTCCATGGGCGGAGCCGGTTTATTGGCTGAGCAATATTTTGGTTGATGCGGACAAATACGGTATTGACCGTGGTGAATTGATGCGCAGATTGGGCAGTATGAACATTCAAGCCAGACCGCTATGGCATCCGCTCCACTCCTTAAAACCATTCTCGGCATGCATGGCCGTGGATATTGGAGTGGCTACCCACTTGCATCGCGATGCTTTGAGCTTGCCCAGTTCAGTGGGATTGACCCCGTCAGACCAGGACGAGGTCATTGGGGCTATACTAAAGATACACACCATCTAAGCGATAATGAAGAGGTCTTCCATATCTTATATTTTTGACGAGTTGACCGTTTACACCTGGCTGGCCAGCGGTTTCCCCGACCTATTTCGCAAGCGTTTCAACGGTTGTAAATCTGATGTTGTAGTCTATTTCATCGATGGGACTAGGAGTGGCATCTTTATAGCCGGTATTATGTCCTGGTTGGTGAGGTGTAATGTTGAGAAACTTGAATTCCGGTTGGTAGATATACGGGATGATAAGGGCGTCTTAGTGCGGTTGAGAATTCCGTTTTGCGGTGATCTGGCGGGTGTCGTAGAGCAGATAATTGCCAGCCCATCCTTTGCAGGCTTGTTACAAGAAGATGCCATGCACGGAAGGATGCCCGCTTATCTGTACAAGCAAGTCGCCGATATCGGTTCGATAACCCGCGGTTCCAGAAACTCAATCGCCTATATTCTGTTTTTGGTCCAGATTATCTTTTGCAAAGTAGTCCGCGAAGCAGACGATATCGAAGAGTGTATTCTGTACACTGATGACAAGCCTTGGATCTGGGTTATACAAGAATACGCGAGCCGGCATGGTATACGAATCAAGCCCTTTGGAAGAGGGCGGGGGTGGTCACCGGCTTCCTATAAGGACAAGTTAATCGGTGCGTTTCCGCCTTTCATAAGGCGATGGTTGAGATTACTCGTGGATCTGATCCGTTTTCGCGGTTTGAGAGGTTGGCGCCAATTACTAATCTTGCTTTTCGACAAACTAGCAAGAAAGAGCAATGTGGCCAAAGCTGCATCACCGCAATCAGTAGAATCGGGTAGATATAGAATTGCAGTGGAATATTACGGTCAGCTTAATGTCAGTCGTCCGGACTTGCATTCGGATCTATTCTTCTGGCAACAATCAAATCTGGAAGGTGCGGATATCCTACTGACTGTGGGCATACCATCCGACCCGCTGGACGAAGGAACGTATGCAGCCTTGAAAGAAAATGCCATCTCGGTTGTAGCACTCAACTCGATGGCTGCCGGAGGGTTACAGGTGCCGGTTTATAGGGGGGCGGCCGCAGCTAAGGTCAAGCGTTTGGCACACTGTACTAAGATGTTCGACCGCTTAGAACGGCAATTTGTAGATCAGCAGATTCAGCGCTACTATGCCTTATGCGATTACTGGTCGGGTTTGTTTCATCGCTACCAGATCAGACTGTACGTGACGTGGTTCAAATACAGTGCCGAGCACTGTGCTATCGCCGACGCGATGGAGAGGTTGGGGGGAATCACAGCGATATACCAGAGGGCGGTTGATGTGCTGCCTAACCCGGAAACCATGGTCGCGACTGATATCGTCTTCGGTTTCAATCGCGAAGGGGCAGATATCGAACGACAGTCGAACTCCCTTATATCGTATTATGTGACGACGGGTTATCTCGGCGATTTCAGATTTCCGCTTTTGAAAAAGCAAGCGTTGGAAGTCCGTAAGAAATTACACGGTAATGGGGCCAAACGTATAGTCTCTTTTTTCGATGAGAACTCGTCGGATGATTCCCGCTGGCATACGGGCCATGAGTTTATGAGGGATAATTACTGTTTCTTGCTGGAAAAGGTAATGGAAGATTCCTCGATCGGGCTTGTACTAAAGCCGAAAAATCCACTAACTTTACGGCAGCGACTGGGCGAAGTGGCATCTTTGCTCGAGGAGGCAGAAAAAACAGGCCGTTGTTTTGTCTTTGAACACGGTTTGCTTTATAGTTCATCTCCTCCCGCAGTTGCCGCATTGGCTTCTGATATTGCGATTCATGGCCATTTATGTGCCGCTACTGCTGGTATCGAGGCCGCTTTGGCGGGGGTGCCGACATTGTTGATGGATCGAGAGGGATGGGGGGTGAGTTATTTAAACTGTTTGGGAAAGGACAGGGGCGTCTTTACGAGTTGGGAGGCTGCTTGGAAAAGGTGTGAGGAATACTGGCACTCACCAGGTAGCGGTATTGGCGACTGGTCTCCCGTCATGGACCAGTTAGACCCTTTTCGTGATGGGCGTGCGGCAGAGCGAATGGGCAATTACTTGAAATGGTTGATCGATGGTTTAAATGCAGGGGAGAGCAGGGATGCGGTTATGGCGGATGCGGCAGAGCGTTATGCAAAGGCATGGGGCCACGATAAGGTGACAGAAGTACGGCCTAACAACTGTTCTATCGACATTTCTTAGGGCATAAGGTACAGAATTGTGAAACGTTCGTTCCTTCGTTTGAACAGTCAGTTGTTGGGTTTAGGATAGATGATTTTATTGAGCAATTTAATCCCTCATTTCCTAATCATATCAAAATTGATGTTGATGGAATAGAATGTAAAATTATTGAAGGTGCGCGTGAGACCCTTAAGGACAAACGAGTAAAGTCAATGCTTGTGGAATTAGATGTCGAAAGGAAAGAGTCTTGCGATGACGTAATTAGTAAAATAGAGAATTGTGGTTTGAAATTTGTGAAGAAAGAACATGCTCCTGAAGTTGATAACACCGAGTTTTCTGGCTCATATAATCATATCTTTAAGCGGTCATAACATTGGCAGAAAAATGTGATGTCCAACATGATGATAAGACGATCAAAGATTGACCTTCCCCGACCGGTTCTTCGACAATATTATCTATTGGGCCAGCGTCAATTATCGAGAATCACATGCCGACACCGATTAACTTTGCGGGGAGTCCAACCCCAGAACAAAACACGAAGCAAGGAATTCAACGACATAATGATCTCCCCCCCATGGTTGGTGTAATGCTTTGCGAACAAGCTGTGGATGATTCTGTTGTAGGGCGCTGTCCGGCTTGTGGAATTGCTAGGCATCAACCCATTCGTCCCTATCGCAGCCATAGCTCGATCTTTGTGAGCATGCAATTAACGCGTTGCTTGCAATGTGATTTAGTATTTGCCGTGCCAACTCCAACGGATAAACAACTCAGGGCATATAATTTGTCATATTTCGACAATGCCCACGGTGGTTACAAATGCATCCAGATGCGCTCGTCCAACAGATGAAGAAAAGCGGACGAAAAAAGATGCTTATCGCAGGGGGGGAAGAATGGTGTTACGGGCAAAGGTGGAAAACATAAAACGCATTTGCTGATCTCGTGATCGATCCTTCTAAAACTACCAATTCTTATTGTAAACATCCCCTTTTTAGGGGCAGTCTAAAGTAGAGTTTTCCTACGGTTGATGAGCCATCCTATATTCGAATGGCGTGAAGTCTTCGAGTGCATCATGAGGCCGCTCTTCGTTGTATTCATCCATCGATTCTTCGGTGATAGCGCGCACCTCCGATAAGGTTTTAAAGACGTGCCTATTCAGGATCTCCTCTCGATAGGTACGATTGAATCGTTCCACATAGGAATTTTGCATGGGCTTGCCGGGCTGAATAAATTCCAAATCGATCGCATGCTCTCCCGCCCAGTCGGCCAAGGTGTTTGAGATAAATTCGGGAACATTGTCCATGCGCAGCGTACTCGGATACCCTCGCCAGGCCACGACTCGATCCAAGACGCGTGTTACTCGCTGAGCCGACAAGCCCACGTCTATTTCTATGGCCAATACTTCCCGACTAAAGTCATCGATGACATTGAACGTCCTAAAACGTCGCCCGCAGAACAAACCGTCACACATAAAATCGATAGACCAGCAGCCATTCATCGTATCGGGCACGGCCAGTTGAATCGGATAGCGATTCGGAAGTCGCTTTTTACCACGGCGCCGCTTATTTAAATTCAGCCGGCAATAGATTCGATGGACGCGTTTGTGATTCCATCGATGGCCCCAGCGACGGAGGATCTTGAATAACTTGCTAAAGCCATAGGCTGGATATTTCTCAATGGCTTGTTGCAAACCGGCAATAACGGCATCATCTCGTGCGGTATTGGGCTGATATCGATAAACCGAATCACGAATGCCAACCACACGACAGGCCCGTCGAAGACTCACTGGATACGCCGTCTTCGCGTAATCGACGAGCTCTCGTCGTACGGCTGGCTTTACAGCTTTTTTTAACAATATCCGTCAGAATCTTGTGGTCCAGGCTGAGATCGGCATACATCTGTTTCAACCGCCGATTTTCCTCTTCTAACTCGTTGAGCCGCTTAATATCGGACGCTTCCATACCGCCGTATTTACTCTTCCGACTGTAATACGTCGCTTCGGCAATACCGTATTCTCGGCAAACGGCTTTGACGGTGCGGCCACCTTCCACCTCTTTTAATACCTTGATGATTTGGCTTTCACTGTAGTGTGTTTTCTTCATCACTGATTCTCCTTTTGGCTTTAATATAAGTGGGAGAACTCTACGATGAATTGCCTCTAATTTAGGGGATGGTTACATTATCATTACCCAATGACAACGCGAAATTTTGCCGGGTATATCCCGTATTGCGGCAAATTGCGAATAAAGGATTTCATGCCATGGAATTAAACGAACTAGTTGCGACTTATCGCCAAAACGGTTTTGTCATCGCGAAAAAAGCATTTGACTTGGGACCCTTAGATTCTTTTATCGACGAAATAAACCAGATTATATTTCAATTCGACCCTACTGAGGTTAATAATAAGGAATCAAAGACTTCCCTTGATATTTACTACGAGGCTGATGGAAAGACAGTAAAGAAATGTGAGAGAATCCTCTATAATAATCCAAGTTTAAAAGCGTTTGTCGAACATACCGAGGTTCTCAAACGCTTTCTGGGGGAAATCTTCGGTGAAGGGTTCACATTGTTCAAGGATAAACTAAACCCCAAATACGCGGGCGAGGGGTCTGGGTGGAAGTTACATGTCGACGGAGTTTTCTTCAGCGACACGGCATCGCGAGGTTGGTGGGACTACGCGTCCCACTTCGTCAATATTCTGATCCCTTTGAACAAGACCTCACTGGAAAACGGCGCATTACAGATAAGACCGCTGGACTGGGACCGGTGCGACTACGAGCAGTTATTGGAAATGACGGACAAAGATCTCAATGGTGGTGTGCCCAAACAAGAGTATTACGAGGAATTCGCTAAAGAATTGGTCCCCTTGCTGTTGGATAAAGGGGATATCGCTTTCTTTGATCCTAGATGTTACCATATGTCTTCGGCTAATAGGTCGAGTGAAGATCGCACGATTTTGTATCTGACTTATAACAAAGTGAGCGATGGGGACAATTACTTAAAATATTTTGAAGATAAAGTTAAGAGTTCCCACCTCGGGGACCATATTTCTGGCGATTGGCAGAAACTGAGGGACGAATAACGCCAGAAGAGTGAAAGGCCAATAAACATATGAACTCAGATATATGTGCCATGATTATGGCACGTGGAGGCTCCCAGCGGGTACCTAACAAAAACATCCGAAAGTTTGCTGACTCTTCATTGCTTGAGGTCAAGATCAGACAGTTAAGAGAGATCGAAAACTTGAGTGGGATTTACGTCAATTCGGAAGCTGACGATATCCTTGAGATTGCAGAAGCCGCTGGGGCTATTACAATTAAAAGAGATCCTTATTACGCGACTAACGAAGTACCGATCAACGTAGTGTATAAGAATTTAGCAGAATCCGTCTCACATGAGCATATTCTCTTTTGCCATCTGACTAGTCCGTTGGCCAAGGAAGAGTCTTTACGGGATTGTGTGAGAATCTACGAGAAATTACCGGCTGAATTTGACTCGCTCGCTACGGTTCATACTGTGCAAAAATTCATCTGGTATAAGGGGAATCCAGTTAACTACGACCCAAAGAAAATGCCAAGATCGCAAGATCTCCCCGACTATTATGCACTAAATTTTGCCTATAATATCATTCCCCGAGATCTTATGATCAGGTATGAAAACATAATCGGCCGGAGTTTTTACCCATACCACCTTGATGAAATCGAATGTTTCGACGTGGATACCGAACTACAATTCAAAGTTGCGGAATATATATATGGGCTTTACAAACAATAATGGCGGCCAATATTGGGGTTGAGTAGCGGTTTTCGTGGGCGGATGTATATGGGAATTGAGAATTGACAGAGGCAGTCCGGTATCCCAATGTCTATTTGGTAGACCAGCTGACATGGTGCGCTTGGTTCTGCCATGTGCTGCCTTATTTAATACGAGCCCTTCTGGGACAGAGTTCACCGGGTACAGTCTATATTGTCGATGGTCGCAGAGATGCCATAGCCATTGCTAGCTTAACTGCTAAGTTCGTTCAATGCTCGGTAGAAGTGCTGGACTTTCGTTTGGTCGGTGTGCGTGATGAACAAGGGAATCAAATACCGCTGCGATTGCGTTTTTGCGGGGATATGGCTGAATTTATGAAAAGCGTCTCGGGCGGGGCGCCATATCATCAATTTTTAGATAGCCATCGGGGCAGGAGGGGACGGATCCTGGGATGACCTTCTATAGTTGACCCAGGTTCGGGGTGAGTATTTCTTAAACGAAATGGAGAATACTCATGAAAGGCAAAACGCACAGCACGGAAGAGATTATCCGCATTTTGCGTCAGGCTGATGGAGGTGAGACCGCCCAATCGGTTTGCCGTAAGCACAACATTTCGGAGCAGACGTTTTATCGCTGGAAAAAGAAATACGGCGATATGGAGTTGGCCGATGCTCAACGGCTGAAAGAGTTAGAAAAAGAAAACGCCGAGCTAAAAAAGATGTTGGCCGAATCGATGCTGGAAAATCGTGTGCTCAAAGATGTCAATTCAAAAAAAATGGTAAGCCTTTCGCAGATAAAGTTGGCGGTTGCGCATGTAGTGCAACAGCGACTGTGCTCGGTGCGAAGGGCTTGCACCTACCTTAGCTTGCCCCGCTCGACGTATCGATATGTGCCGAAGCCGTTGACCGACCGCCAAGAGCAACTCTATCAGCGGATCATCTCTTTATCTTGGCATCATCCGCGCTACGGCTAAAGCCGTATCCGCGCTTTGCTCGCAAGAGAGGGTTGGACCGTACGTTGTAAGCAAGTCCAGCGCATTCGTCGACTAGAAGGGCTCAAAGTCCGATCGAAGCCCAAGAAAATTACTCGACATGGCATCTCCACAGGACTACCGACGCAGGCTACCCATCGTCATCATTTATGGACCTGGGATTTTATCTTTGATCGGACCGATAACGGCGGCACCTTGAAAATGATGACGATGCTGGATGAGTATAGTCGCCAGTCCTTGGCCATCCAGGTCGAACGGCAGATTACGGCGCCGCAGGTGTTGGGCGTGTTGGAACAAGCGATGATCCAGTTTGGCGTACCTGGGCCTATTCGCAGTGACAATTGCCCTGAATTTATCGCCGCCAAAGTCCAAAAATGGCTAAGATACAACCAAATCAAGACGATCTATATTGATCCAGGTAGTCCGTGGGAAAATGGATACATCGAAAGTTTTCGTTCTCGTTTCCGCGACGAATGTCTAAGTCGGGAAATGCTACTGAATCTGCGCGAAGCCCGAGTGGTCATCGCAGATTGGCGCCAACATTATAATCGAGATAATCGAGAAAGACCCCATAGTCGACTCGGCTACCTAAGTCCGGAAGACTTTATACAAACCAAAGTACTCACACCCTAACCGGGCCAATTATTAGGGCCCGCTCAATTTTGTACCCTTAAGCGGTTGTTGGGAGTGGTTTGGCAAGAGGGACATACGGCGAGAAGAGTAAAAAAATGAATCAATATGTTATGATTTTTCATACATGAACGAGCAGATAGATATAACAGAGCAGTCCGGTGCCATTTGTCCCGTGTGTCGCGGTGAATCGCGCGAGCTATTAAGACCTTATCGCGGGCATAGCGAGATGCTAGTCGGCTTGGATTTGGTGCGTTGTGGTCAGTGCGAATTGGTCTTTGCCGACCCGATGCCCTCCGAAGAACAGCTCAGTGCGTATAATTCCTCGTATTTTGACAATGCCCACGGTGGGTTAAATATGCATCCAGATGCGCTGCTGTTTTTCTCGGGGATTGCCCTCTTGCGCCTTTATCATGTGATGTCATATTGCAGGGAGCAAGATAAGGTGTCTCACGAGGTCCTTGAAGTAGGGCCCGGTCACGGCTTTTTCTATGAGCATTTGCGAGATCTTATTCCAAATTGTCAGTATACGGCTCTTGAATCAGACTCCCGCTGTCACGATCGCTTGCGTGAGCTCGGTGCGTTGGTATTCGAGGATTTTTCTCAACTGCAAGAGAATTCATACGATCTGCTTGTCATGTCGCATGTTCTTGAGCATAGTGCCAAACCAGATGAATTTTTGCGTAGCGCCGTTAGTTTTTTAAAACCGGGAGGAGTTGTCTTTATAGAAGTGCCTTGCCGAGACTACGAGTTTAAAGATGAGGACGAGCCCCATTTGCTATTTTTTGATAAGCAGCCAATGAACAGTTTGTTGGAACGCTTGACTATAGACAATATCCGTCTGAGCTATCACGGTCAGGAAATATCCAAAATTAGGAAACAGGGTAGTTTGCGTGAGAGACTGAAAAATAAGTGGCGGGGAGCGCAGCGCAGGTTGGGCATTGATCTTTCTCGCAAATCGCCGTTGATCGCAGATCGTGCTATGTGGTCGGTGCTCAGGTCCTATGAACCACATTTACAGCATGACCGGCCGTCGTGGTGGTTACGCGCGTTGGGTTGCAGGTCTTCCCATACCCAATAAACACAGACAGATTTAATATTGTACCGGAGTTGTGGAGGAGAGATGACCGCTTATTTAACAGATCTTTTTGCAATGCAAGGGAAAGTGGCAGTGCTAACGGGTGCTGGTGGTTTCCTAATTAGTGAAATGTCTAAGGGGTTGGCAAAGGCCGGGGTGAAAGTCGCTTTGCTAGACAAGGATATAGAAGCAGCAGCAGAAGTAGCAGGAAGCATATGTGAAGAGGGAGGAGAGGCCATTGCGAGTCAGATTGATGTAACGAAACCGGAAGATTTCAAACGAGCTCTGGATTACGTGGTCAGTGAATTTGGCGATCTCGATTACGCTGTATTTGGCGCCAATTTAAACGCGCCCACCCCTTTCTTGGATATTCCGCTTGATGAGTGGCACGCTGTGCTCGAAGTGCAACTCACCGGTACTCTGCTGGGACTGCAGATTTTTGGCGGGTACATGGTTGAGCAAAAAAAAGGTTCAATTGTTACTATTTCATCGGCATCGGCCGCTCCTCCACTCTCAAGAGCTTTTTCCTACTCCGTGGCCAAGGCCGGCGTTAAGAATCTCACGCAAAATGTTGCTCGTGAGTGGGCGACCCAGGGTGTGCGGGTCAATGCCTTGCGTCCGGGGTTTTTCCCTACGGATTGGAGTAAGACCCATTTTATTGATGAGGAGAGGAATGCCGCTATCTTGGGGCATACACCGATGGGTAGATACGGGGAGCCCAAGGAATTAGTCGGTGCCGTTCTGTGGTTACTTTCTGATGCTGCGAGCTTTGTAACTGGGGCGGAAATCGCTGTGGACGGTGGCTTTTCTGCGATGACTATATAGTGGGAAGGGACAAAATGAGTGTAGACAGGACGGTAGTTATTACGGGAGGTGGAAAGGGCATCGGTGAAGCGATATCCCGGATGTTTTATGCTCGCGGCTATCATGTGGTAATCGGATCGAGAGAAGATAGCGGTTTGGCTGGCGAATTTGGGGAAAGGGGACTATATCATTCCACGGATGTGCGCGAGCCGGTTGAGTTACAGGAGTTGCTGCAAGTGGCAGAGAGATGGAATGGACGTGTTGATGTGATGATTAACAATGCCGGATATTCGGAGTGGAAATCGATCGGCGATATCGAAGAGAGTTTTTGGAATCGCATGATTGACACTAATTTGAAAGGTACTTTTTTCGGTTGTAAGGCTGCAGCAGAAGTGCTTCCGGATGGTGGATGCATTATCAATATCTCTAGCCTGGCGGGAAAGCGTGGAAGTGCTAACAATTCTGCCTATTGTGCTTCTAAATTCGGGGTAAATGGCATTACACAGGCTCTGGCGAAGGAGTTAGGTGGGCGTAGTATTCGCGTCAATGCCGTCTGTCCTGTTTATGTAAGAACGGAGGGGTTGCTGGAGGCTCTTGAGGCAGACGAAGCTCCGCCGGGGGGAGAAGATGTTGAAATGTACTTGAACAATTTTGCACAGAGCAATTCGGCTTTAGGTGTTTTACCCACAGGGGCGGAGATTGGTCGGGTCTGTGTTTTCCTGGCTTCTTCTGAGGCTTCGGCAATTACGGGGCAGTGCATCAACGTAGATTGTGGCGTGCTCCCGCAATGATCACTATAAGTCGAATTTTCGTGTTGAGATGGAATAGAAAATAAATGGACAAAAAAGTCGTCGTAGTAGTTCCCGCCCGCATGGCTTCGTCGCGCTATCCTGGAAAACCGTTGGCAAAGATCCGGGGCCTGCCCATGATTGAGCACGTGCGCCGCCGTGCCCTTTTGGCTAAAGGGGTAGACGATGTCATCGTCGCGACATGTGATCAGGAAATTGTTGAAGTAGTGGAAATGGCTGGAGGCAAGGCTGTCATGACAGCAGATACCCATGAACGTTCGACCGAACGAGTCGCTGAGGCTATGCTCAGCCTTGAAGGAGATATCGTAGTCGTTGCCCAAGGAGACGAACCCTTGATGTTGCCGCGGGACTTGGAGTTGGTCGCAGCACCGTTGCGGCGAGACGACGAACTGGGTTGTGTAAGTCTGCTTTCTCCACTTGAGGACGAAGAGGATTTTGCCAATCCAAATATCGTTAAAGCTGCTTGTGACCAACGTGGGTATATTATGTTCTACTCTCGTGCGTCGATTCCCTTTGTTCAGAAACCCGGTCCCAGTCCTATATTTAGGGAGACGGGGATTCGCGCTTTTGATGCCGATTTTCTACAAACATACGTCTCCTTGCCTGAAACACCGTTCGAATTAGTAGAATCAGTGGATATGATGCGGCTGCGGGAGCATGGATACCAGGTCTTGGGTGTTGTGACCGACGGTGTGACCTTGGGGGTGGACCACGTAGAGGAAGTAGAGCGGATAGAAAACGAACTACGCGCGGATTCTGTCCAGAAAGCGTTGTATGAACTCACTTTAGAAAGTGGTTCATGAAAGCCATCATTATTGGCTATGGATATATGGGGCAGATCCGCAGGAAAGTAGTAGAGGATCTGGACGATGTGGAACTCGTAGCCATTTGTGACCAGTTGCAGAGCCCCCAAGAGATCGGTGGGGAATATCTACATTTCCGTGACTACGAGACTGCAATAGACCAGATTCGGCCGGATCTGGTTTTTGTTTGTACCCCGAACTGCTATTCCCCGGATATTTGCGTATATGCTTTGGAGCAAGGGTGTCATATTTTCTGCGAAAAGCCGCCGGGGCGCAACCTGACAGACATTCAACGCATACGGAATTGCGAACTGACCCATCCTGGGCAGAAGGTGATGTTCGGCTTTAATCATCGCCATCACCCCGCCATTCTTGAAGCTAAATCAATTGTCGATGCGGGCCGTATGGGGCGGGTTTTATGGTTACGGGGGGTCTACGGGAAATCAGGGGGGAGGGATTTCGAGAGTTCGTGGCGCAATGACCCTCAGGTGTCTGGGGGAGGGATTCTGTTAGACCAAGGCATCCATATGTTGGACCTCTTTCGTTTCTTTTGCGGTGATTTTCAGGAAATACACGGTATACTTTCCTCTAATTTCTGGGATGTGCCCGTTGAAGACAACGCTTTCGTCTCCATGCGCAATGAATCCGGCCAAAGCGCACAACTGCACTCTTCGGCGACGCTGTGGAAACATACCTTTCGACTTGATATTGGTTTGGAGGGAGGATATTTAATCGCTGAAGGTCTGCTTTCCCAAAGCGGTAGCTATGGACGTGAGACACTTACCATCGGCCGAAAATCCAGTAGCGCTTCTGCTGCTGTGGGAAATCCCAGAGAAGAAGTTGTGCATTTTGATCAAGATCTTTCTTGGGAACTACAGGTTCAGGAATTGGTCAACTGTATTCGAGGAAACTCGCCAGTGACCGATAGCTCTACGCTCGACGCCCTGAGAGTAATGGAGATAATCGACACAGTCTATCGTCAGGAAGGAATAAATGGCAGCTCTCAGCAGGTTGTAGGAGGGGTAAGTAGATGAGAACGGTTGTTCTTGATCGCGATGTGCTCGAAGGCGAAGTCAAGCCGCATGCTCTATTGGATGAGTACCGCCGTCTACTCGAAGAGGATGTATCCGAACGGTTAGTCGAGGGCGGAAATCTTGTTCCGCGCGACTGTCCGGGGTGTGGAAAAATAAAGGGGACAGAGGCATTCACCCGATCGCAGCTGATGTATCTCTACTGTGATAACTGCAGAAGTATCTATCTTTCCCCATGCCCAGTTGAGTGGGACCTCGCGGATTTTTATCGAAATTCGAAGTCTTCGCTTTTTTGGCGTGAAAAGCTATTACCGGCCACGAGAGAAGTGCGGCGAGTTAAGCTGTTCCAGCCACGTGTGCAATGGTTGCTCGATGTAGTGGACGAGTATTGTCCCTCTGCCCATAGGGCTGTTGCCGTAGGATACCACAATGAACTTCTCATAGAAGAGTTGTGCCGCATCGAGAGTTTACCCATTCACATTGTGGTAACAAACCCCGTAGCAGATATAGAGTTTGCCAATATCGCGCTGCCGAGGACGGAGGTGCGCCCCAATCCAATTGATGAGTTAGAGGAGTTGGAAGAGACGGATCTCTTTTTTGCTTTTGATATTCTCGATAGGTGCAGTGATCCAAATAAACTGATAGAGACGGCAGCTGCAAAGCTTTCCCTGGGAGGATTGCTCATGGGAACGACAACCCTGGGAAGTGGCTTCGATATCCAAGTTCTCTGGGATAAAGCGGAGAGTATTTACCTGCCGGATCGTTTGAATCTCTTTTCTAGTGAAGGTCTGATCATGCTTTTTGAGCGTCATGGATTCGAAGTGCTAGAGTTCAGTACGCCGGGCATGTTTGATGCTGAGGTGGTTCGAGATGCTATTGTAGCCCATCCGGATGCAGACTGGCCTCGATTTATTCGCTA
>JACLAC010026636.1_pt1 | contig 20112 bp, 18 predicted proteins | sample 8027881 | NCBI WGS metagenome assembly JACLAC01 (sample SAMN15725517, study PRJNA655200) | protist metagenome | isolation source: fluorescence activated cell sorting (FACS) single amplified genomes of... | place: Spain: Blaines Bay Microbial Observatory, Mediterranean Sea | collected 2016-01-19 | reverse complement strand
TGATGGTTGGTTTAGATCAACTAATTTTTCTAATTGACATATTCTTATATTTTCAATTTTTTGGCCTTAAATTAAAAAAGAATTTCAGCTAAATTGCTTTGAAAAAAGAATGATCTGCCAACGTGACGAAATGAAATACTAATTCTAGTTTGGGATGAACAATGAAAGTAATGATGCAAGTGGAATGTAGAGACTGGGATCACTGGAAAAAAGCCTACGATGCTCACGCTCCTGTAAGAGTTGGATTTCAACAGGACATCTTTGTAGGTCATGAAGCAGAAAATCCAAACAATGTAGTGTTGATTGTTGAAATTCCTTCTATGGAAGCAATGCAGGAGTTTATGCAGCGCCCTGATAATGCAAAGGCAATCGCTGATTCAGGAGTGAATGTAGAGAGTATCAAAGTAACTCCTCTTGCAGACTAAAGAGTCACTACTAAAAACAGAAATTTTCTCATTTAATCACTGAGGAAAATAGCATGAAAAAGTTTTTCATTGCTCTAGTTAGCATAGTCGTAATTTTATTCGTTGCTGTTGGAGGTGCACATTTTTATGGATTACAGAATTTGAGTGCATATCAACTCGATCGATTTACAACAGTAAAAGCTAGTGAATATTCGGTTGCCCTTGAGAGAGGGAAGCATTTAGCAACCATTAGTGGGTGCAACGGTTGTCATGGGGCAAATTTTCAAGGGAAAGATTTTATAAACGGGGCACCTATTGGATATGTCCCGGCTCCTAATCTCACCCCTGCTGGACCTGTCGCAAATTATACAGATGAAGATTGGGTGAAGGCTATTCGGCATGGCATAGCGAAAGATGGTAGGGTAATGGTGATTATGCCCTCAAACCATTATTCGGCCTATGGTGATGATGATCTCGCTGCACTCATTTCTTACATGAAAACATTACCACCCGCTGAAAATAAATTTGGCTCACGAGAAATTCAATTTCCTGGATCAATTATTTTTGGAATTCTTGCTTATGATTCATGGCCCGCAAATCAAATTCCTCATGATGAAGTTGGTGGAAAAATAGTACCGATTATTGATGAGTCCCTTGAATATGGTCAATATTTGACAAGAATTACAGGGTGTTACGAATGTCATGGAGGAAACTTGGCAGGAAAAGACCCAGACTCCGAAGGTTCACCTGGTCCGAACATCACTAGAAAAGGCAATCCTGGCAATTGGAATTTCGAGGAATTCAAGAAAGCTATGCAAACTGGTCAAACACCAGAAGGTAAGACATTAAATCCAGAAAAAATGCCTTGGCCTCATTATGCAGTGATGTCTGATATAGAATTGCGATCGCTGTGGTTGAGTTTAAATTCAATCTAAATTTAACTAACTAACCGGTGACTCAATGTCTTAGCTGGTAAATTAGTTGTGCAATCCTTCAATCTAAGCTTTCAATCTCAATCATGGAGGCCTTCTACCAGATCACTAACTCCACACATTATTGATAATTTTTCTTGCTTTTTGGCTACCTTCCAATCATTTTTTTGTGAGTCAAACTCAAGCTTTCAGTTACGACTGTTTGTGTCTAAGCTAATTTTTCAAATTTAATTTTCTAAGGCATCACAATGAAAAAGTGTCTAGCGGTTCTTGCCGCTGCAATCATCAATACTCCTGTGTTATTTGCAGGAGCGCATGTCAATATCCCAATTGATCATCTTGTGGACGGAATGCCTGTTATTTTTATGGTCACCGGGCAAAAGATCACCCCACAGCAACACTCTGAATTCAAGACAGCTGTTGACGAATGGTATGCATCAGACTGCTTCATGTCTCAGCAGCACTCAGTTGATATCGTAGTCGATGCTGATGGATCCGTTACCCACGTTGTACGATGGGCCACTAAGGAAGCATTTCTACGTGATCAAGGAATTCAGTGTGAAGCATTTGAGTCTATGTTTGGCAAGATTGCTCAGATTGGTGGTGCTGATCTGAAAATGTCTGCAACCACATCGATTGCACCTTCACCGAGATAATTTTATTCAGAATCCTATCTGCTTTTTGTTAGCCATAGACCGACAGCCCAAATTGGTCAAATGACACTCGCCCTAAAAGTTTTAAATTCAAGGACTCACAAATGCTCAATACAATGGTGATCATAAAAATGGGTAATTGCACTTTTGATGATTGGAAAAAGGCTTTTGATGCTGACTCCGAAACCGATGCTCAATTCATGAAGGATATCATTGTCGGCAAAGTGGATGAACATACTGCAATTGTCAGTGCGGATGTGTTTGCTCCAGAAAAAATGGAAGCAATGATGTCCGATCCAGAATTTCAAAAAATTGAGGCTGAAATGGGTTTGAAGCACACTGTCTATCAGGTAACCCCAGCCTCAGCTTAAGAAGTGTCTTCCCAAGCGTGCCATGTCAGGACACTAAATTTACCTTGAGTATGTTTTCACACCCCTACATTGGAGACCTCATGAAAGCTTACAAACTTGTAACTACACTAGTATTTTCACTTGTGATATCTGCTTTTGCTTTTGCTTCTGAACCGATACCTGACACAGGTTGGGGGGCAGTTCTAAAAGTTCCAGTAGCAGAAGTTGAACGAGTGGAGCAAGGCTTGATCGAGTGGTCAAATTGGATAAGGGATACTCATCCTATGGGTAAAGAAGAAAATGGTTTAGAAAGCCTGACCATTACGAAGAGTTATGCATCTGAAAATCACGTTTTCTACGTTATTGTGGAGCGTTACCGAGATAATGCTGGATTAAAAAATCATCAGCAACTTTTCCAGAGAGACGTAAGAGGTGCTTATGCAAATATGTTCGCCAAACTCTCTTTCTTCCGGCAGTACAGAATAGCGGGCTCGGAACAGAATCAGACTCTGTACAGTCTGATTCCATCTGTAGGAAAATAAACAGTTTCAGTTAGAACTTCTCCCAAGCTAATGACAACTGTTGGTGTTATTTGAAGCCTATCCGGCCAAATAACAGCCCTAATATATCGGTTTGTTGGTGGATCAAATTTGATCGAGAATGATTCAGCTACAATAATTGTTAACGGGAATGTTTGAACGTAATACCTAGTAATTGTTGCAGATCTATTGATTGGCGGTGGAGGATACTTCGGAATTGTGGATATCCTGAACTTTTTTTAATTGGTGGAGGTGGTAACACTTGAACTTTGTAGTATGCTCGGAATTACAAGGTTTTTTGAAGACTCGTGTCGCTGTTGAAAATCATTCTCGACTTCACAGTCTAGGGATAAAGGAGAATTTGCTCTCAGATATCTAGCGTGCCTTCTGCTACTTGGATGCAATTCCCACCAATCCAAGTGGTGGTTACAACACCATTTTGCTTGCTTGCCCGGGCTCTCAGTTCACTTGGTCTACCCATTTCAACTCCCTGGGCAATCCTCCAACCATAATCTCTGTCCACCCCGTCATCCAGGTGAGCGAGTAATCCAGCTAAGGCGCAATTGGCACTTCCGGTTGCAGGATCTTCGGTCACCCCATCCAACGGAGCGAACATCCGAGTTCGCAGATCAAATTCATCCTCAGAGCGCACATAGAGATGCGTCATCGCTACACCCTGCGCCTGGAGTACTGGAAAAGCGTCTAGATTTGGCCTCGCTTTCTCTAGTGCCTCTCGATCCTTCAATTCGACCATCAAGAAAGGCAGACCCACAGAGGCAAGCTGTGGTCTGTGTCTATCCGCACGAATCGCTGAGCTTGGAAGATTCAGCGCTTGGCTGACCGATTCCAAGCTGATCTCCGCTCCAAGCGAGAGGGGCGTGGGAGCCTGTAGTTCAAAGAAGGGATGACCGTCATTCGGATTCGTTATGGTGACTGGGACCAAACCAGCCTTTTCCTCAAAGACAACCTGCAGCGGAGGCTGGGCATCCCCAAGATATCCGTTGTGATAGAGCGTGAAGGCAGTGCCCAGATTGGGGTGACCTGCAAACGGTACTTCCGAGGTAGGCGTGAAGATCCTCACTTGTTTGGTCTGGCCTTGTTCAGGAGGAAGGACAAAAGTCGTTTCGGAGAAATTGAATTCACGGGCGATCTGCTGCATTTGTTCATCGTTCAGACCACTGGCTTCCGGAACGACTGCGAGCTGATTCCCTTGAAAAGCTTGTTTGGTGAAGACGTCACAGATAAAGAATTGATAGGTCATCAAAGGAACAGGTCTTTCAGTAACAGGAAGCTTTGGCACCCGTCAGCTGCCAGCAGGATTCAACGTATTTTGAGTGAGCGCAATGAGAGCTTTACATCGATAGATCTCAAGTAGCAGAGACGACTCAGTTGGACCAAACGGCGCAATTACACCATCTCCCATTTGTCTCTGCTTCTCTCCTTACACAGGAATGGCGGTGCCAGCGGCATTTCTGGCAACATAATTTTGTGGAACTCCCGGAAATATTTCTTTAAATAGGCTCAACATGTTCATCGTAGAACGTCGATCCGAGCTTAAATGCAAATGCCCAGGAGACCCTAGCGTGGGGGGCAGCGCAAATCCGTGAGGGGTCCCTGAGTGATCATGAAAATTCCAATCAACTCCAGCCTCATTCATTTCAGCATAGAATCTTTCCTTGCTTTCATTTGTCACTAGATAATCAGCTGCACCGTTCTCAATCAAAACGACGGCTTTTGTGTTGTAATAGTTTTCACATAATTTCAGCGGTGGTATTGCGGCACCATATTTTGCTGCATTCGGATCCTCTCCGGTTTGCAACAGACCATGGAAAGAAACCACTCCCCCAACATCCAAGCCACCTCGGATACACTCCAGCACCGCCATTCCCCCAAAACAGTAGCCGATCGCAGCTGGGGCAAACGCTTTGTCAACAAAAGGACTCTCCAAGCCTTTTTCCAACCAAATCTTCAGCAAAGCTCTGAATTTTTCATGATCGTGATCCAGGGAAACGAGACCCTCAAAACACCGCTTCCTGAAAGCGGGCATAAGCTGCTCATCTTCTGGACATAATCTTTGATCAGGTGGCACGAGATCCCCATAAAGATCTGCCGCTAGTCCAACATACCCCAATTTTGCCAGGTACTCCGCAACATCCAGTTCGAAGAACTTGAGTCCTTGAAAGTTGTGAAAAATCAACACGAGTGGGCGTGGACCTTGTTCCGCACTCGGCGCCACAAGATATCCTTTGTAGTTGTTGTCTCTGAAAGAAAAATTGATTTCTGATCTTTGGAGATCCGAACCACTGGGGGAATTTTCTTTTGATTGATTCATGGCTACCAACCGGAAATTGTTGTTGATTGATGATGGTTCAAACCAAGATTTTCTTGGCTGTTACGACATACAAAGGATCAAAGTTGCTGTTTTCACGGACAAGCTGCTCAGACTGAATTTCACGAAACCCTCCCGCCTTCTCAAAGTACCAGGAAACGAGTCGACAGTGATCCTCGCCGCTAAACATTCTCCAAGCCAGGATTGCTTTGGTTGGGAACATCCTGTTTGAAAAACTCACACAACAGGTCCCATTCGGCTTCAAGACTCTGTAAATCTCTCTAAAGACCGGTACCGGAGAGGTTAAGTATTGAACTGATACGGCAATCGTACAAAGGTCAAATTCTTCATCACCATATGGCAACTGCTGCTCCGTGTTTAGGTTCTGAATATGGAAATCAGTGAGCTGCGTATTGTTTTGCAGTTCAATTTGATTCATTCCATGACCCGAAACCCTAGAGTAGTGCTTGTGATCAGGCAGGTGCGAAACCCAGCTCGACATCAAATCGAGCACGGCATCGCCATCTTTCAGTAACTGATCATAGTAGTTTCTCAGAACTTGACAGGCATTTTCGTCAATGTGTTTAACTAGCCTTGGGCTCGCATAAAAAAGACGGTCATCATTGGAGTCTTCCTTGGTAAACAACTGTTCTGGAATCATCTGTTATCCTGAAGAAAAGGTCAGCTCGCCCAGGTGGCAAATCGTGATGAAGCAGGTAGGACAGAAGACTGATTCGATGCAGCGCAGATGTCAACTGGTTGATGAGCGGGATTTGCTGAATATCCAATCTGACGATCCAGAGACGGGTTCATTTAGAAGACGGATGTTGTGGGTGTCACGATAGGTGCCACTCAGCCAGTTTGTATGGACGGAATAAGTGAATTTGACTGGAGGAAAAACCGAGGAATCGTTGGTTGTTTCAGGGAAGAAGAGGAAGAAGTTGTGATTAAATTCGAAAAAATGGTGGAGGTGGCGAGAGTCGAACTCGCGTCTCTATACAGTATTTAAAAGCTTTTAAGGGTTGTACGTGGGCGTATACGTGGGCAGGCTTCCAAAATTGACATTTGAAAAATGAAGGATAACCCACTCCCAGATATGTAGATTGCCATCTGCTACATGGATACCATTCCCACCAACACAGGTGGCGATAATTACCCTAGTGTTTATGGACTTTGTTATTCACCGGTTGAATCGATAACCTGTCGTTCCTCTGATACCCGTTTGAGCAAAATCCCCTATGCCGGGTTCTGCATCCACTCAGAAAAGCTTCAGCACCATCAAAGGACTGTGATTCCATTCAACTGATGAACTGATGCGGCCAGAAAAGATGAAGATTCACAGCCGCTTCAGAGAAAACAATCTAGTGCTTTGACCAACCTCAGTTGTTCTTCTTCCAGATTTTCACTCCAGAGCCATCATTGGCAAAGAGATGTAATTTCCCATTGATACTGAAGAGCTTGAGATTGGAACCACCTGAGCCTGTTCGGAAGTCTTTGGCTTTTAGGGTGGCAGCTGCCGTGCCGTTGGTGACCCAGAGTTCTTCCCCATTGATTCCATCGTTGGCTGCAAAATAGAGTAGGTTGCCAATAACTTTGTATTCAAAATTAGTGGCAATTCCACTCGAATTTCCTGCGTAGATATCACGTAACATCAAGGTTCCAGCTGCCGTACCATTGGTGACCCAGAGTTCCTTGCCATGGGTGCCGTCATTGGCCGTAAAGAGCCACTTCCCATTGGGTAGCTGAGCTACGAAAGTAATCTTGGGTGCATCGCTATGATAGGAGTAACGATTACCTAAGCCAATTGTCGCGAGCAGAGTAGTCTGATTATCAGAGCCAGTTGAACGAGTGGACCACAACTGGTTGGGATCATAAGAACTGCCACAACAACCTGTGTAGTTGTTTTTGGTGTAGAGCAAATGTCCATTTTGTTCATACAGGTTAGCGGCATCCATTTGGTACCCAGCCAAAATTTTTGTTGTCCCACTGGAGGTGCCATCGGATTTCCACCACTGGTATCGCTCATTGGAATTCATGGAAGAATTATAAATCCTGAAATAAAGCTTCCCATTTGCCTTCATTGCTCCTTGAAGTGTCACGTTGTTACCACTCGCTCCAACTGAAGCAATTCGACTCGGATTCCCAGTCCAGGTCGCATTATCGACAACAGTTCCATTGTCATTGCTTTGGCCAGGCTGGAGTAAGCGAACTGTGCTGAGGGGAAGCTGCCAGATTTCACTGTTTTGAGTGAAGTAGATCGTATTGTCCACTCTATGACTTTGGGAAGCAACGGTGTAAGGAACATTGTTCAATTCTGTCGTAGTGTTATCTCCATCAGTGACATAGATTTTTTGATTATTTCCGCAACAAGAGTAGTTGCCGTACTGGTCGTATTGACTAGTGAATAAAAGCCGGGAGACGTTATCTGGTTCACCAGAGAGGGTAATATCCTGAAGATTTGATGGATACCAAGCGGTATTATTATCAAACGTTGCATTGTCAGATCCATCCAACTTCACTTGATAGAGTCCGTTTTGCCATTGATTACGATAGCTGTTGTAGGCACTAGCGGTGAAGAAGACCTTGTTATCACTCTGCGTAAATTGAGATGGACAACTGCAATTTGAACCAGGATAGAGATCTCCTAGCATTCTTATGCCTGTGCGATCAGCTACCAAGGGTTCGTCGCCATAGCTGGCATTGGTTGCATTGTCGTAGACACTGGCTCGGAAGAAAACTCGGTCGTTTGAACCATTGTCCAGCGAGACGCTTAAACCTTGGGAAATATTGTATTGAAGATTATTCAATCTGATTGCTGTAACATTACCACTTCCGTTGTCATAGGTGGCTGCAAGTTGATAAGCAGAGGTGCTGTTGTCAAAGATCCATAGACTGTTGCCTGAACTGAAGAAGGCAGTCTTACGTGAAGTATTAGTGCTATTATCTGCTACATAATCAACACTGCTAACCGTTGAGTTATTGTCACCGACCAAGCTAGTCACCAAAGTGAAAGTACCAACTATCTGTTTATCGACGACCAAGCCTTTGGGGAACTGTCCCTGCTTAACCTGATAGGTGATCTGGGTGCTTGATCCGGTGCCGTTATCATCAGTCACCGTCACCTGCAGGGTACCGCTGATCGCCGGGTCATAGTTGACCATGGTCACCGGATTTACTGTCGCATTATCGAAGCTTGGCGTTGCCAGTCCTGACGAACCATTGTCACTGTCGCGGGTGAAACTCCACTGATAGCGAATCTGATCCAACGGCTTGTCATCACTGACATCGGCCGTCCAAAGGATCGTGTTGCTCTCATTGTCGCGCCAACCGACTAAGGAGGTAACCACGGGGGAGAATTGGATACCTGCGATGTTGGGATTGCTCACCGTGCTCACCGCAATGCTGAAGCTGGACTTAACCCCAATTCCCTGACTGTTTGTCACCTGAACTGTATTTTTCCGGATTCCAGCTGAAATGGGTGCTGTGTAATTGGAGGTGAGCGTTGCTGAGGTGCCTAGTAAATTTACGGAGCCCGCAGCTGGATTAAAAGAACCACCTTCTGGAGCAGCAAAGCTGTAGTTGAGCTTCGAGCCACTTGAACCTTCGACTTCGACCTGGACAGAATCTGTCATCTCCGTGCCAATGCTCGAAGGTGCCATGATCCTGGTAATCCTTGGTATCGACAGCACCGTCTGATCGGCTACTGGGTCCATGCGCAGGTTTAGCGTGTTGGTGCCGTTGTCCAGGGACTGCTGGGTCGTGCCACTGAAGATCATCAGGCTCTTGTTGTCGTAGGCCCGACCGTCAAACTGGTAGACCTGGCCGATGTTGATGTTGTAGACCTTGCCAGTCCAACTACCACCCACCTGGCTGAGGTAGACTGACTGCAGGGTAGAGCCACTGGTGGCATTCTTGACATCAATGCTGATGTTATCAATGTCGCTGTAGCCCCCAAGATAGCGCTGCTTGCTGCGACCTTGCTGGATGGTGTTGCCTTCAGAGAGCAGGACCTCCAGGGTCACCTCTTCAGAGTTGCTCCCAACAGGAATGATATCTATGGCTTCCGGAATTGATGTGTTCTCTGGTGCGTGAGCAGCAGGGATTTGAGTTTTCTCGGGTTCAGTCGCACAGCCAGCCAACAGGGTGACCAGCAGTAGGGTCAGGACAGAGTGGATGAACTTGTACATGACTTCTCCTATGGAGCGGAGTAAGGAAATTCCCCGAGACTCAGGGGGCGGGTTAATAGTGCACTGCGACCGGAGCCATTTTCATCAGTTACCCTTAGGGTAATTGTGCCGGTCAGATTGTCATGAAAGCCCAGCAATACGGTTGGATTGCCGGTTGGCTCCGAAAATACAGATCCCTCCATGGACCATTGGTAACGTAGCTGGCTGAGTGGACCGTCATCGCTGATGGTCGCTTTAAGGGTCAACTGGTCTGTTGAGTTCCGAGTTAGTTGCAACTCTTCGATCACTGGAGTAAAGGTCAACCCAATATCTATGGCTTTGCTGACGACTTGCTCCACTTCCTCAACAGTTTCAGCGACACTCTCTTCGATTGCCTCAACAATCTCCGATTCGATGATTGGCTCCTCGCTGTCTGGGACCGCTTGGGCAACAACGGCAACACTGTTTTCAATCCCAGCAAGAACCTGCTCTAAGGAACCAGCCTGCTCCAGCCGCGAAGGAGCCACCAGATTTGGATCGTTAAGGACTGCATTGGCAGAATTACTGGCCAACTCGGTCAAAGCGGCATCGGAGCTGATGTCCTCAACTTCTGTCATTGTCTCTGCCACCTTGCTCAGAGCCGCCAACTGAGCAGCTGTTGAATCCAATAGAGGGCTCTCTCCACCACTGAGCACCTGTAGCACTGTTTCCACTGTTTTGGCTACACGCAATAGGCTTCCGGGTGAGCCGGCAGGGTCGGCGATATCAGTGTTCCAGCCACCAATCTCATCGAGCTTGGCTTTGAGTTCGGGTTGAGTGGTAACCAGTGTCGTCAATGGGGTGATGTTGGCTGCCTGCTGGCCAGCTTCCGGCATTGGGGCCAACATTGGTAGCGCAGGGACTTCTTCTCCGTTTGCGTTAGTTATCGTGCCGCCCTGAGAGAAAAAGACAAAGCCACTGTAGCCGCTGCTCAAAGTGTAACCACCACCAGTATCAGAAACAGCAGTTACCTCCCCAGGATCCTGTTGCAGGTTACCAATTTCAGAGTCGGTGCGGATGATGTCAGCAACTACTGTTGCCCCTTTGACATAGTCCTGAGCCAGTTTGCCGCTAAAAGCAGTGAGGTTGTCCTGTACAGGCACCTCGACTTCAACTTCAACAATCACAATCTCAGGCTCAGGTATTTTTACTTCTGGAAAAGATGGCTCAGTAAAGGAGCTGCTTTCACTTTTCCCATCACCACCAGAGCAGGCCACTATCAAAAACGTCAGGCCGACAAAGATTCGATTGCTCCATGAATACATGAGCGTCATTAGCGGTATTCGATCCAGATCTGCCAAGCTGGCTTGCTGAGAAGTTCAGCATTGGTGCCGTCTCCATAGCGGATCTGCAGCGAGTCTATACGTTGCTGCCAACGTGTCCCCAGCAGCCAGTTTTCGGCGATCCTAAACACGGGAGAGAGTTCATAGCCCCAAAGGAACTGACCATTGCCGATGGTCTCAGAATACTGGACTTCTCCTGAAACTTTCTGGTGTCGGTAGCTGAGCCGGTCTTCCTGCCAGCCCAGCAGGACCATTAACTGCAGCCGCAACCAGTATTGATGCCCAAGCTCTACCCCACCGTTGAAACCAAATTGCCACTGCTCACGCTCTAGCTTTCCATCTACATCACCAATCTGGGCCTTGCCCTCTTCACGCAGCCAGTGCTGCTGAAGTCCGTAGACTGTACCCCAGGGACCGACATGTTGATAACGAGCGCCCAGAGATTGACCTTGAAGTACTACCTCATAACCGCGCTCTGCATAGTTAGCTTCAGTAGCACCCGCAGAGACTTGCCAACCAGCTTCGGCCTTCTGCTCAAGAGTTGGCTTCTCAGGTATTTTCTTGGTGGTTTTCTGCCGAGCAGCAGGCTCAACAGCGTTCAACTCAAGTGGCTTGCTCTCAGCTTTGATCTCCGATGGTTCTACCGGCTGGATCTGAGGCTCTATCGGTCTCTGCTCCGCAACAGGTTCAGATGACCCTTGTTCAATTAACGATTCTTTTTTCTCTTCTTTCTCGATGGGCTGGAGGTGAACATTCTCTTCCTCAAATTCTTCAAGTCCAGGTTTTGGAGCAGGCTGATTGAGCTCTCTATCTTCGCTTTCTTCTAGCTCTTTTCCAGATAAGTCTGATTTTCCCGATTTCGGGCTTTGTCGATACACAGTTGGAGGTTGAAGTAGCCAGCGGCAAAAACCCGGAATATGTCTGAGCGGTCGGCCTGCCAATTCGAATTGCTTTTGCAGGGTTGGCCGACCTGGTTCATTACACAATTCCTCTGCTGTCGACGGTGATGAATCAGCATGGCTGCCTTGAGCAGAAAACAGCACTAGACCAAGCCCACAGATAAGGCAATAGAGTAGTCTCGAATTTTTGATACAAATCGACATGCACCTTTACATCAGTGAAAGCGTATCTGGTTGTTGTAATCCGATTACTCTGAAAATGACTTATCAAGTAATAGCCTGTCTGAAATTTATGCCTTATTTGTTCCAATTTTTATATATTTGTCCAACAATGTATTAGTTTGTAAAAAGAAAAATCGCAATTTACAACTCATAAATTTATTTCTTGGTACACTGTAATTTAAAAATTATACAAAGAAATGTAGAAGGATAGTTCTGAGATTGGATTGATTGTTAGTTAGCCCAACGGAAAGGATCTGGGTGTTGAGCGGGGAATGCCGACTGAAGTTTCCATCTTTTTTTGATGGGGTAGAAAAACTCAGTGTGAGGTAGCCTGTTGCTGAACAGTGGTACTAAACGCAAAGGGGCAAAGGATGCTCAGGATGAGAACTTGTTATTGAATCTGTCAATGCTCAAGGATGAGTTTTTCAATTAGTTAGACCGACTTAAAACAACACTTTACAAAGAACAATTTAGTCTTTTAGGGGTTAGACAAGTGGGAGAATGGGATGGAATACTTTTTCGGAACAAAGACCGGCTGTAGAAATCTATAGCTGAATCAAATTTCCAAGCTCAGCAGGGCTTTTTCATACATACCTTCAGCGTTGCCAGATTGCTCAAGCTGGGCTTTTAGCTTCAAGGCCTTCAACAACTCATCATACTTACCAGCAATCGCTAGCACCCTAATGGTTGCTCTCAGCATACCTTCCCAATCATTGGGAGCCTGCTCCATTATCTCCAGTAGCGGCAACGCTTGATGACGTTCAAAGATTCTTAGTCGCTGACACAGCTGATTTAGAGCTTGTAGAGCGGTCTCAAAATCCTTTGCCTCCAGTGCTCGCTCCATCAACTCCACGTACTTACTCGCTACAAGATCAGCCTGAATCTCTAGTCTTCTTGCTCTTGCCTCCTGAGCCTCAATTAGTGCTGCTCTGACTTTGGGATGTCTTTTGAGACCATAGCCTATCTCAGACGGATAGCGGGTCTGATAGCCTGCTCTTCTTACAGCCTCAGCGGCATTTCCACTCAGCAAATACTCTGAGACGAAACGCTCCTGCTTCCAAGTAAGGTTCTTAGCTTGATACATGGTAGTCCTAATAGGCTATTAGATGACTGGTAACCAAATTTGACTGTGTGTGAAAATCAATTAGGGGAGGTAAGAAAAAGAGGTATGGGGGCTAGGTGACCCCCTACCCCTATGTCGGAATAAAACTCTGAGTATCAACCAAATAAATTTGGTTGATTAGATCGCAATGCCGAATACTTTTCTTATTCAAGACAATGATCAGCGTCAGCCTATATTATTTGTCAGCCCAAGTCTTTCCAACACCAGCTTCTGCAGTAACCGGCACTTCCGTCAAGAAAGTCTTCATTCCTTCAACCATCGCCTGTTCCACCAAAGTCTTTACTGTTTCAGATTCCTCTGCCGGGCACTCGACAATAACTTCATCATGGATCATTGCCACAAGCTTCGCTTTGGTATTCTTTAGCTTTTCTTGTAGACTCACTAAGGCGACTTTCATCCCGTCTGCAGCGCACCCTTGTACCGGCCTGTTGTATACCGTAGCTTTGCGAATGGGTCCGTCCTCATAGTAAAGATCCTGCTTCGGGAACCAATGTAATCTGTTACTGCCTGGGGTCACCATCTTACCGATTTCAGATTCTCTACTGAAATCCTTCTCGACTTGTCGAATCAATTTTCGATGAAACTCCCTGAGTTTTGGGTACGCTTGAAAAAAGGAAGAGCGTATCTCTTCTGCCTGTGCGAGTGTGTCTGCTGCTCCCATTTCCATCAAGCGCTTAGGACCTGCAGCATAAATCAATGCGAAGTTAATTACCTTTGCTTTTGAACGCTGCTCCTTGGTGACTTCAGCTGTTGGAACACAGAAACATTGTGAAGCAGTTAGTGTGTGTAGGTCCTCACCACGGCACATGGCTTCAATCATTTGAAACTCACCGGCTAACTCTGCAGCGACCCGCAGTTCAATCTGCCCGTAATCACAAATCACCAGTACATTGCCCGGACCAGCCGTGTAAAGAGATCGATACTCCGGATCCCTTGGAACCTGCTGCAGATTCGGTTTGCTGGCAGTAGATCTTCCAGATGTTGCACCCAAGGGGTTGAAATTAGCTCTGACCCGTCCATCTTCATGCAAATCTTGCAGGCGAATCCTGGCAACAAAGGCATCTTTACGCTTACTAAGTTCCTTACAGCGCAAAATCAATTGGGCAAGTTCACGCGCGCGAGGCTCCTCAACTCTTGATAATGTGATTTCTGCAGTGTTGGGCAAATTCAACCCGAACGCGTTGGCAAAATATTCCTTGATCTGCTTGGGGCTGTTGAAGTTAAGCTCTATTTCACTACCGTCTTTCTTGCTGACTTTCGGAAGTTTGCGACGTTCCTGTTCTAATTCTTCTTTCAGCCGATCTTCTAGTTGCCCTCGAGCATGCTGATCGATCAAGAATCCTGTTAGACTCATTTCCGCAAAAGAGTGAAGACATAGGTTTTCTAGGGTAGTTAGTGTTTGTAGATTCCCCCGCTTCAATTTTTCATGCAGTGGTTTGAGCAAAAGAAACGGAGCAACAAGGTCGTCACTCAGATACTGCAATTGCTCCTTCGAATAAGGCCCGCCATGGAAACTGATCTGAACATTCGGATCTTTGTTCATCTCCAGATTTAACTCACGCTGCACACAGTCCTCCAGGCGATGGCGGAGATTCCGACGTCCATTATAGAGAAGTTTACTGGCAATGAAGGTGTCAAAGACTGGCTGCAAGTATTTGCTGGCTCTGCGGTAACACAGGAATTTCCAGTCGAAGAGCAGGTTGTGGCCGACTTTCAGAATGGTTGTTGACTCCAACAGAGGAGTGAGTTGATTCAGTAGGTTTTTGTCGGCATGGACATCAAAGGCCCAACACTGAAAACCACTTTGCGCTGGGATGCCAATTCCGACCAGAGTTAATTGATCACGGACAGGGTCTAGTTCCGTGGTTTCACAGTCAATTGTGACTATTGGAACTTGCTGCCACTGTTCCTGAAAACTGGAGATTAATTTTGGATCGTGTTGATCTATATAATAAATTTGTGATGTCATAATTGATACTAAAATCAGCAGGTTGACAAGTTAGTTGACAAGGCTAAGCCGGATACAATCAAGTCTGTAGAGCGTTTGTCAACGGAGAGTCTGGTAGTTGACGATTTGTCAACTGAAAGGTCGAACATCACTTTTCTGGATCAATATGAAACTCATTTTCACCTACATCGATGTCTTCCGCTTTAATTTTCTTCGCGTGCTCGCTGACCGCCTGTCGAGAAATACCGAGCTCACGGCTAATCTCGCTTTGCTTCATTCCTTCTTTGATCAGTTGCTTCACAACGTTGCGCGTATTCTGAGATTCAGGTGTCCAATTCCAAATCCCGTTCTGCAGTGTGATTCTCCGAGCAGCGGCCTCCGCTCCAAAAAACCCGCGGTGTTTGGAAAAATTGAGCGTCATCATAGTTTTACTTTCATCTCCATTGTCTATGAGACTTAGACTAAGCACCGTATTGGCTACATCTAATCTTTTGCTGGTGCCTCGTTGATCCCCGCTTTTGCCGCTATGGTGAACTACCATGGTAGTTATTCCTTTTCGTCGCAGGCTGAGAATCCAATCTTGTGTCGGTTGCCAGGATTGGGCTTCGTTCTCGACTCCGTTGCGTAACAGCGTGGAAAGATTATCCAATACCAACAAACGGATCCCCGGTTGGAGAGCCTCTTCGATGAAATTAAACCCCTCGACTGTGTCGATTGAGGGAATTCCCAGTTCCTGGAAATCATTATTGAGCAAATGAAAGTTTTCCGGGCAACGGTCGCTGTTGACTTTTGACAATTGTTTGAGGCGCTCTTGCAATACCTTGATCGGTAATTCTGCGTCACAGTAGAGGACGCCTGCAGGTTCAGGTGCTTCCCATCCCAGAAAAGTCCCTCCGGTGGCAACGGCATAGGCTACTGCCATTGCAAAGTAGGTTTTACCTGCACCAGCCTTGGCGTGAAGAAGTACGATTCCATCTTCCGGTAACCAGGGTTTAAGCAAAGGACGCTCGGGCGGCAGATCCATTTCGATCAATTCTCTCATCTTCAGAATTTTGGGCTTCTTCTCTTTCTCTTCGGATGTCTTGTTTTGATAAAGGTTGACTTGGTGGAATGAACATTTTGAGAGTGTAGGAGTGTCGCAATCAGAAGGATTTTTGTTAGTTGGAAGTGTCAACCGTCCAATACTTTTAGTGTAATGATTTTCAGAGAGAATACGGCAAACTTGTTGGTAATGACCGATCCCCTGATCTGTTTGGCCAAAAGCCAGCAGTAATCCACTCTGTGGTAAACAGAGAACTTCCTTCATCGCCTGTTCGACAGGTGTATTGCCCATACTCACGACTACCGGCAGAAACCTTTCAGATGCTAGCAAGGCTTTACGGTCTGCCGAAGTATGACAGAGCACCAGAGTTTCTTCTGAGGAGGAGGTCTCAAGACCTTCTAAGCTCTCTGAAGAGGTCTTTTTGTTTGTAATCGATTGATCGTTCTGCTTCTTCATGTTGGAAGGTTTTTTAAATTTTTTGCTGCCGGGTTGAGGTTGTCCAGTGTGTTCAGTGAGGCTTTGTTCTTTTGGCGGCTGCAGACTGGGAGTTGGACTATCCCAGTTGACGGCTCCACTGACTGCCTTGAGCGAATTGAGAAACACCGGCTCTAAGTAAGTTGGCAGATTCCAGACTGGTGGAATCGTTTCAGGACTCAGCTTCTGCTTAGTCCTCGGCTTTGGTGAACTGGGCAGAGCGGGATTCATATGCCTTGGTTGCCCCTCAAAGTGTGGAGACTGTTGACCGAGGGTCACATACCCCCTTTCTCGAGCGATTTGTGCTTCATCTTCCTCACTTAGTCTCTGAAATTCTTGCTGAAGCTCTTCAAGATTCGAGTGGACAAATTCCAGTAGCTGTCGCTGCTCAATTCCATTCTCTTCGAGCATCTGCTCAATCCCACCGGTACGATTGCACTTTGGGCAGTAGATTCGTGTGTATCGATCCAGAGCCAGCACGGCAACCGGTTTGTTTGCATTGTTGTGAAAAGGACAGCGTGTTGTGTAGTTAAAACCCTCAGAGCCAGCTCCTTTTTTCAGATTCAGGCGGACTTCTACTGACGGACCGTACTTCAACCGTAGAACGGCAAGGACTGTCTCACGGGGAGTCTGCTCTAATTCTTCGAGAAGATCTGGCAATAATTCAAATTCGTGATCGGTAGCAGGAGCTCGGCTTCCTACGCCATTCAGGTTCATGGAGAGTTGTGTCATTGGAAAAAGATGAGCAAGCAGACCGTGGGTGCTCAGACGATCTGCTGGATGTTCAGAGTATTCAACTAACCAGGAGTGTTGTTGTCAGGAGAACGATCTTGGGAAGTTGCCCTTTCACTTTGTGATGAGTCCTGTGGAGTCTCTAAAGGCCAGTGCCGCTTGATTTCCAGATAGTCACGTTCATTGAGACTTACCTCTGCCTGCATTCGATGTTGAAGTAGATCATCCAATTGAATCTTACCTAAAGTCCCTGGCAGGAGACTCTTGACAAGCTTGGCAAGCTTGGAACGGGAACCACGCTCCTGCTTCGGACAACTAAATTGAATCGTGTCGCCTTGTGCTACATCGACTGGGAGGAATTCAAAATCTAGGTAGGTTACGGCTTCACCCGTTGCGGGGTTCACCCATTGCCGAGTTTTGTACTGATTCAGTTCAACCTCGTAAATTCCTGGAGGCAACTCATCGATGAGATCAAAAATCATCTCCATAAGTCACCTCTACCTATCCGATGACCAGAGTGCCAGACTATTGCCCCACTGAGACAACACGTATCTGCACACAGTTCATCGCAATTTGGGCAGGTAATTTCTGAGGAGGGTTCCTCGAAAAAGACCAGTACATATTGCTGGGTCGCTTGATCGAATATCAGAGATGAAACGGAGGATCTGTTTCTTGAAGTTGGTGTTTTCACACCGTCAGTAAAATCATGAATGAACATGATCTCCTTTATGGTTGTGGCTCACCCCAACTGCAAGGGACTGGTACCAAGAGCTTGTTTTTGTAAAGCTCTTGAAGTTATCTTGCTGTTGTCCGGGATTTGACAGCAGTGGCTGCTACTGTCAACACCGTCAGGTGAGACCGGGTTTATTAAAGCCTGATCCTAAAATCTTTGAGAGTTGAGGATCAGGCACCTTTGAGCTTTTCAGCCCAGATAGCGCGGTAATTCTCGCCGCAATAGCTCTTCAATGAATTTGGATCTCTGCTAGCTGGGAACATGCCGGTCAATCATCGCAATCAACTGATGATTGATGAGCGCGTTCAATTGACACCGGCCTTTCTCATCCTTCCTTGGTGGAAGGATCCCAAGTTCTTTCAGTCTTGACATCTTCACTCCTAGAAAATCCAACTTAATATTTAGTAACTGACTGCTGGTTAGTGCTCACCAGTACAGATGTCTCTTGTCCCAGGCGTACCTACAGAACCTGATAAGATTGACAAGATCCCTCTAGCCTGCGCGTTAGCTAGGGAAAACCTGTCAACTCCGTTCTTGAAGAGGTTGACAATAAGTTGACGAATGTAGTTCTGTTACCCTTCGCTCTGAACTGAGGCGTAGTCACTTTCTCTACCAAACTTCAATTTCAACTTCTGCATCTCCTTTCCTTCACTGCCTGTCATCAATGTTTGAGAGCTTTTGACAAGAATTTGTCAACTTCCTCTCTGGCAACAAAGGTTCGACCACCGATTTTCACCCGATGTAGATACCCCTGACTCAACCAGTTGTTGATTGTATTGCGACTAAGTCGCAAAGCTTCTGCTACTTCCTCAATTGTCATCAGGAGATGTTTGTCTTGTTGCATAAAATTTCTCTTGCTTTTGCATTTAGACTAAAATAGTTTTAATTAAACTAATTAAGTTTTATGTATCGTTACTGTTTTTTATCTGTTTGTCAAGGAGCCATGGGAAGACCAATACAAAAACCAGCGAACGAACTACCTCCCGGGACACAAAGACTTGCTGAAGCAATCGGTGATTTGGGGATGAGTCGCAAAGATTTTGCGGAAAGATTAGGAATGTCTCCAAGTGGATTTAGGTCTATTTTTCAAAAGGGAACTGCAATATCCCCTGTGTTAGCCAAGGGAGTTGAATGTGAGTTCCAAATCAACCATCGCTGGCTACTAGAGGGAGAAGACCCCAAATATGTCGAAAGATACGGTCGACTGTATCCAAGCGAGTGTTGGTTGTTGGAGTTTGCTTCCCCTTTGGACTATCCGTCACCGGCCACGATGGTGGACATACCTTTGACACTCGCAGTACTTTTTTTTCAGCGGAACTTGATCAGGTTGATGGGACAACTATCAGCTAGAAGGCTGCAAAATCACGAGGTAATGGACGAAGTTACCAATTGGCATAACCACTACATTCAACAGCGATTGAAGCGGGACTGGGAAGAGTTAAAGCAGGCCCTACCAGTAAAGAGTACTTCCGCTGAACTACTTTTAGGGATTGATCGGGATAGAGTACCCGAGGACCAACTTAAGCAGTGGCAGACAGCAAGGTATTACTTCATGGATTTGGTTGTGGTGGACTACGAACTCCGGCCTTCATTGGAAGCAGAGGTTCTTGGAATCGAGATAAATCAGGATTGGATTGATAAGCACAGAAACGATTTCTTTGCGGAGTGGCGGCAATTGTCTGAAAAAGTTATCGCCATTTTGGATAGATCAGAAGATGGGTTAATTCGTGGTGATTGAGCGAACTCCCTCCCACAAACATTGAAAAACTAAAAAGGAACTATGGGATTAGAGATTGAGTGCCCAAAGTGTGGTCATTGGAACTCAGAAAGTACAAGCATCTGTAAAGGCCGGTTTCGGCGCGGGCCTAATAAAGGCAAACCCTGTGGATTTGCCCGACTGAAAAAAGAGCCGAATAAAAACTACCGCATTGAATATCGGCAGGGTGGCAAGAAGATAAGGCAGTCAATTGGTCCATCTAAGGCAGCTGCTATGGCTCGTCTACTGGAAGTAAAGAAGGCTCAGGTTGAAGACAGGTATATCGAACGTGATAAAAATTCGATGGTGACGCTTGGGCAATTATTTGATTGGTTTCTTGCCTTGCAGGAAGTTCAGAAGCTAGACAGTTACCCTCGTTATAAAATGCAGATTAAAGCTTTAAGACGGCTGCTCAACTCGCAGCAACTGATCAGAGATTTGACGATTACACAGCTAGAAAATTTTATTCAGCAACGGCTCAAGGAGCC
>JACLAC010008317.1_pt1 | contig 20114 bp, 17 predicted proteins | sample 8027881 | NCBI WGS metagenome assembly JACLAC01 (sample SAMN15725517, study PRJNA655200) | protist metagenome | isolation source: fluorescence activated cell sorting (FACS) single amplified genomes of... | place: Spain: Blaines Bay Microbial Observatory, Mediterranean Sea | collected 2016-01-19 | reverse complement strand
TGATACTCAAATGGATGGCCAGGCTGAAATGACATTGAATAGTACTGGTCTTGGCATAGGCATCATCCCTTCAGCTAACCTTCATGTGAATGGCAATGCGACAACGACCAATCAACTTTTTGTCGGTGGGAGTAGTGGATCTTCTAATTTAAATGTGAATGGGACGTTTGGGTATGGATTTCAAACGGTTAGTGCAAATGCTACTTTAGGTGATAAAACAGTTGTCTTGGTTGATTCCTCTAGTGATAATATTGTGTTAACTTTGCCTTATGCAGGAAATGTATCTGGTAGGGTTTATAGCATTAAGAAAATATCGATCTCTAATTCAGTTTGGATTTCAGGTGGTGGAAACGTAATTGATGACACTAGTCCTATTGAATTGCCTGAGTCTACCAACTTGGCTTCAGTTAAATTAATAAGTGACGGAACACAGTGGTATAAAATTCAACAGAAAGATATATCAGAAACAGTAGCTTCTGATAACCTTGTGGGTTGGTGGAAACTAGATGAGGACACTGGGGTAATAGCAAGAGATAGTGCTGATAATAATGATGGTGATTTACAAAATGGCTTAACCTTTTCAGGATGTACGATTAATGGAAAAATAAACAATGCCTTATATTTTGATGGCAGCGACGATGTTATATCTATAGGAACAACAAGTGATTTGGTTTTAACTGAAGTGACGATATCTTGCTGGGTTTATTACGATTCAAACACTTATAGCTGGGGTGGCCTAATCGGGAAATATAATGCTGGCAATGATAGTGATTACAGCATTAATATTCGTAATACAGGAGCTTTGAGAATGTTTATCGACAATGAGGTACGAACATTTAGCCTAATTGTACCTCAAAAAGAGTGGGCTTTTATTGTAGGGACCTACGAAAATAACACTGGAACAATCTATCTAAATGGAACATCTGAAACACAAGCATTTACTGTAGGAACGATAGATGACACAAGCGAAATATTTTATATTGGCAGAAACTGGGATTCGAGCTTTCCGGGAAGGATAGATGAGGTTCGTGTTTATAATAAAGCCTTAACAGCATCTGAGGTTCAAGCCCTTTACAATCAAGGACAATAATCCTTAACTTCTATAAAATCATAAAACAATAATTGTGGATCTTCTGCATTTTGTGTGTATGAACTTCCTGACTAAGAAGTAACAACACTTTATTCGAGGCTGACTATGGAGCAGCCTGTTTTATAATAGTGATGGTCGCAGGCACTTTCTCTAGTTCTGCTATACTAAATTGAGTGGTATCGACAACGAGTTCTTTAAGTCGACTAAAATGCTTTACTGAATTTAACGATATAATTCTTGTCCCTCTAATATCCAGCCGCTCTAATGATAAGGTATACAGTTGCTTCAACACTTTAAAGTCGCTCTGACTTAGATCGAGAGAGCGCAATCTTAAGGTATTCAAGTAACTGAAATGAATGGGAATGCGCAGTCTTCCATCGAGCTTTTCCTTACCGAGAAACTGCAGATTTTTCCCCGATAACTTAAGGTGTGCATCACTCTCAGAATATTTGAAATCACGATCCTCCCAAGTTGGGTTAAGAAATTTCAATAAAGCGAGGACAATTTTAGCATGCTCTTGTCGGTCTTTGCGAACCGCTCCATCGTAACTGACCATTTTTTGAATTAGGACCTTGTCTGCTGCGTAGGGAAAGATTTTGAAAGTTTGAATCAACTCGGAAAAGTCATCCGCAGAAAGCAGGCCGTTGGCTTGAAGGCGATCGGAGAAAAGTAGTGAAACATCTTTGAATAGAGGAGCCTTGTAGACCTGAGCACTTTCGCGAAATTGCTGACGGATGAAGTAAATATAAGACTGTTGGCTTAGGAGAACGTTGGGCATCCTGCCTTCGCGATTTTGGGTTAAATCCCTAAGTGAGGTCATCGCATGCTCAAGCGAGCGTACGGGGTCATGGTATACATCGATATCGGTCAATTTGAAAATGTGCGACATCAACTTTTCACTTGAGTCTGTGATATAGGCCTCACTCCACTTTTTACCCTCAAGATAGTTATTCCATGCTGCTTGACTTTTCTTCTGTTCTTGTTTATAAAGGTCTAAAGTATCTTCAGCTATGATTCGAGATTGCTCTTCTCGATCTAAAGCTGACTTCATATTTTCAAGATAAACAAAGCTACCCACAACTGCAACTAAAAGTGCCAAAAAAGCGATACTGCAGGCGGAACGATGACGTTTAATAAAAAGGGAGCTTTCCGTCAGGAGGTTGGCATTTTGAGCTTGAGTAGAAAAGCCCGCTAAAAACATTTTTACTTCTTCTGATAGTTCGTTTACATGAGCATAGCGCCTTTGGGCATCGAGATTTAAAGCTTTCATGGCCACCGCTGATAAACTCTGCGGAATGTTGTGACCCGATAAATGATGCCGAGGCGGAGCGATGTCTCCAGATAGAGTTTTATTCAAGACGGTATTAGTGTCCCCATGCAGCGGAGCCTCGTGCGTCAAAATAGCATAGAGAACTGCCCCTAGAGCATAGATGTCACTCTGTCGTGTTTTGCCTTCACCTCGCTTGATTTGTTCGGGAGCCATATATCCAGGCGTGCCCTTAATCTCCCCAGTTAATGTGATGTCATTGAAAAAGTCGGGATTTAGGGCCAGTGCTTCGTAATCTTCTAATATATCATTGTCGAAGACCTTGCCGAGACCCCAGTCACAGACCAATACCTCGCCATAAGCGCCAATTTGAATGTTGGATGGTTTTAAATCGAGATGAATGACGGAGCGAGAGTGGGCATAAGCCACCGCGTCGCAAGTCTTTATGAAAATATTGAGCAGGTCGAGTCTAGAAATTTTTTGCGCGTAACCTTCGCGACCACTTTTTAAGCCATCGAGAATATCCTGTAAGCTGTCGCCAACTTTTAATTCCATGCTGAAATAGGGCTTTTCATCTGCAGACAGCCCAATGTCGTGAATGGTGATGATGTTGGGGTGTTCCAGTAGGGCGGTCAGTCGCGCTTCGAGCAAAAAGGCTTCGTAAATCTCAACCGGCATTTCCTCTCGTAACTCTGCTAAGGCCACATGGCGGCCCGTTTTTTGATCAAAAACTTTATAAATATTTTTCATGCCGCCACTGGCGATGAGCTGTCGCTCGCTGTAGCGCGGCTCTGTTTCTGAAACGGATTTCATGAGCGGACTGATGTCAGAAAGCCCTCCCTCTTGCTCAGTCAGACTATCTTCGAACAGAGCGTGCATCTGATCGTCGCTGGGTTCGTGAGCTGAACTCATAACTCGAGTTCCTCTCGCAGTTTTTTTATCTCTCGTATCAGATACTTTTTGACTCGATTTTTTAAGGTGTACACCGAATCTGTCGAAAGCGATAATTCGCGACAAATCTCTTCGACCTCTTTTCCATCCAAAGACATCTGAAATACCTGTATCGCCTTACCGCTAAAACGCTCGGCGATATTTTTCATGGCCAAACGCGAAAGATGGATCTCCCACTCTCTCTGAATCATCTCGTCCAATTCCGAAGGCGTGGAGTCTAGCTTGGGAAGCTCTCGCACGATTTTATCTTGCTTGGACTCCTTTTTTAAATGGTCCAGCACGGTATTGCGCACCAAGCGCGACATCCAGGTCCGAAACTTTGCGCGCTGTTCATCGATTTCAAACCTAGATAAACTACGCCAAATTTCCAACAAAACCGATTGCAACAGATCGTCAGAAAAGCGCTGGTGGCGAACCACTTTGTAGATGACCATGCGCAAAAAGTCGCGATAATAGCGTTCGAAATCTTCCCAGGCCTCCTGATCATTGGGGTCCTACGCCCGCATCAGCAAGGTTTGTCTTGTCTGCCAATCGTTCACGAGATGTCGTGGCAGCTATGAGTACTGCGATTTGCGAGTGAGTCTTGCTTTTTGAAGGCCATGGCTGAATTCTAAAGCTTTTTTTTCGAGAGATAGCTAAAACCTCCAGCTTGTAGAGGATTTGTGGGAGCGGACTCAAAATAAAATGCAAGCCAGCTCGAGACTTTCTTGAATGACTTCAAGCAGACGAAAGCTTCAGCTGGGAACAGCTTAAATCAAGGTGTACCGCTAGCTCTTCTTCGATGGCCATTGCCTAAAACCCTTCTGCAGGAGGAATCTCCCACGAACTATCTCAAATGGTCGAATTTTCGAACGCCCATCATGTTCAAATGGCCTGCTAAAATTTCGCCAGAGTCTTCTCCTGCCTTGGCCTGTGGTGTAGACTTGTATACCACCATATTGTCGCAGTGTGGCGTAAGCTACCCCGACACCATGCCCGGTATCGACTTGGTCGACGAAAAGGCGAGGACTGCCAGAAAGAGCGTTTTTGGAGCCTCCTACGCCATTCACAACATGACTCCAGCCAATCCTGTAGACACGAAGCAGTACCGCTGGTTGATTCACGAGAACTGGAAGTATTTAGTCAGAGACCACGGTGTCGACACGACAAAATACAAATACGTGCACGAGTGGGACACCACGGCAGAACACCTCTACGATTTAAGTCGCGACCCAAGTGAAAAAGTCAATCTCGTCGCAACTCAACCCGAACTCAGAGCTCAATTGAGGAAGAAACTAGAAGGCTTTCTAACCTAAGAAATGCGATTTACCCGTTATAAGTTCTTAATGAATCCTGATGGAGATAGGTAGAATGGGGCTCTAGAATAACCACAAACCGTCACCCCATTCAAACCCATCAGGTGAACCCGATGAGCAGAACACATTTTGACCTCAATTCTATAGAAGCAACCTCTGACCGCTTAACTGGTCGGGCCGGCATCGCCGGATTTGCTCAGTACATAACAGCGATGGGCCTTCCGAGTCAATTGGCAGAAAAGTTTCCTAATCTGAAAAAGAATAAAAAAGGTCTTCAAACTCCGGACTTTTTTGCTTCAACGCTTTGCTGGCTTATGAATGGAGAAAGTCGACACCTCTCAAGCTTTGATGACCTGAAGAAGGATGATACTTCAGCGGCCTTGTTCAACGTTAAGGATATCTATATCACTCTCTACAGCTGCTATACAGGGTGTTTAATTAGCTGACTTTATGTGCGCTAAGAAATATTAAGTGATATATCATAAGTTGACTTTACTAAAAATTCAGTAATATACTTCCGGATCTAGCTTAATTTACTGAAATATGAAGAGGAATCTAGAATTTAGGATAGACAATTTACTCAAACAGTTCCCTGCAGTTGTTATTACAGGGGTTCGCCAATCTGGAAAAACAACGCTATCAAAACAAGTTAGAAGCGATTGGGTTTATAAAGATCTCGAAAAAAGTTCAGACAGGAGATTAATTCTCGATGACCCCACTTTTTTCTTTAAAGAGTTCCCGAAACAGGTGATTCTTGATGAAGTACAAATGTACCCTGATATATTACGCGAACTGAGATCAGTCATAGACGAAAATAGGGATCAAAAAAATAGGTTTATCTTAACAGGCTCAAGTTCCCCAAGTCTTATCAAAGGTGTGTCTGATAGTTTAGCAGGGCGCGTTGCAATTGTCGAACTCGGAACGGCTAAAATGAATGAACTATACCAATATGAACTATCGCCTTTTTATCAATTACTGCAACACCCTTTAACAGATAACTTTTTCGATGAATTAAAAGGCATAAAAACTAGTATTACTTATGAACAGGTTATGGATACATTCTACAAAGGAGGCTACCCAGAACCATTTTTACGTGGTGATGACGATTTTCTAGGAGAATGGATGGAGGCTTATATAGAGACCTATGTTCAAAGAGATATTCGTTCTTTGTTTCCAAAATTAAACTTAGAAAAATTTCAACGTTTAATTCATATGTTGAGTCATCTATCAGGATCAATAGTGAACCGTGCAGATATTAGTAAATCATTAGAAATATCTGAGTCTGCTGTTGCTGATTACATTGATATAGCTCATGGTAGTTACTTTTGGAGAACATTACCTTCCTTTGCTAGTCATGTTAGTAAGTCAGTTCAAAAAAGTCCAAAAGGCACTTTGCGAGATTCAGGGTTATGTATGCACCTTCAGAATGTGCATAGAAGAGAAGACCTATTGAATCATCCTAGAGTAGGAAACATATTCGAGTCTTTCGTGGTGGAGGAAATCATCAAAGGACTACAAGCATGTGGAACCAAACGCCTAGAGGCTTATCACTATAGAACTAAAAATGGATCTGAAATTGATTTGGTCTTAAAAGGTCCATTCGGTATCCTTCCAATTGAGATTAAAATGGGCAGCAGCATAGCCAACTCGGAACTTAGGCATTTAAAGAAGTTTTTGAAAATGGAACAATGCCCATATGGCTTAGTCATAAGCCATGACAATGAAGTCGTCCGTTTAGCCGAAAATATTATTCACATACCCGTAAATCTATTATAGAAAAAAGCTAAATCCATCACTCCTCCTTCTATGACCTATCATAATCAAAGATCAATCAACTCTTTGGAACTTCTTTGCCTTTAAAATTGAGTTGGATCTTCGTATGTTTCAGCATGCCCATTGATCATCATGAATAGTTTTCATGCATATATATTCAATCACCATGTCCATTTATCCCATTTTGTATTGGACTCAGGTACGTCGAATATCTCCTTTGATAACCCCATTCCCCACACATGTTGAGCATAAGCTAGACAAAACAATCAAAATAAGCGAGCTATAGCGAACGACCTTATTATAAGTATGTGCCTTGTGAAAAATTTAAGCATCAGGCACATCCAATAAAAAAGATATGACAGACGAGGCCAAATAAAAAAAGTAAAATACGTCAATATTGACGTATTTCTTTGTATGGAAATTCAATATAATTTTAGTCATCAAGCGTGGGGTCTTACTAAATTGCAAACTAAAATTCATCGTCATCACTTTCTGAAAGGGGCTGGTGTCAGCATGGCTTTACCTGCTCTGGAGTCCTTTGGCTTTAGTAGAAAAGCCTCTGCAGCGTCTAGAAAGCCCAAAACACCCCCAAAACGGGCTATTTTCCTTGGGATGGGGTACGGAGTTACACAGGAAACTTGGTACCCTCAGAAGAAGGATTCAGGCTTAAATTATAAGCTTCCACAAGGTTTAGAGCCTTTAAAACGCCACAAAAAAGACTTTACCTTTGTTCAGGGCTGTAAACACAAGATGAGCCGTCAGGCGCATTGGGGTAGCACTTTTTGGCTAACAGGTGCTAATCAGTACGGCACTCCCGGTCAGTCTTTTTCAAATACTATTTCTGCCGACCAAGTGGCTGCGGCCCAGTTTGGCAAACACACGCGTTTTTCCTCCATTCAGTTAAGTGCTTTTCAAGATGATTCAGGCCATGGCCCTGGGACCTCTTTAGCCTGGAATCAACATGGTAAACCTATGGGTGGGTGGCATTCGCCTTTGATCGCTTACCAGAACTTATTTTCGGCAGATAACATACCCCTTTCGCAGCGTAAAGCCATGTTAGCTGAGAAGCGAAGCATTTTAGATTCCGTTCATACCGAAGCTAAAGATATTCAGCGCTCTTTGAATAAATCTGATAACGAAAAGCTCGACGAATACTTTCAAGGAATTCGCGACATCGAAACAACCCTGAGTAAAACAGAGCTTTGGATGGATATCCCCAAGACGAAAGCTCCTTTTAAAGCTCCATCAGGTGGGCTGAGCGGGCCAGGAGAAATGGCAACCATGTACAAAATTTTGGTGGCGGCCTTACAAACCGATAGCACTCGGGTGATCACTTACCGTCAACCCATGAAAAGGTTTGTATCTGGCATAGAAGGGGGGGGCAGAAACCCTCATAGCATGAGTCATTATGGTCAAGGTGATGAAAGGTCATCAAACTCGAAGCAAAGAGATAAAGTTCAAGGTCAATTATTGGCAGGTCTTATCGACCAGTTGAAGTCGACGAAAGAAGTCGATGGCTCTAGCTTATACGATAATGTCTCTCTAGCCTTTGGTTCGAATATTCGCTCGATTCATTATTTAGATAACTGCCCCACGATTCTCGCTGGTGGAGCTGCCAATATTAAGTTGGGACACAACTTGGTTCTAGAAGATGGCACCCCCCTCAACAATGTTTGGCTAACCCTTTTACAAGGCATAGGCGTTCAAGTCGATCAACATGGTGATAGCACGGGCATTGTTTCGGAGTTGAAAGCATGAAAAAGCCTTTTCTAAGTTTATGTATTCCTCTATTTTTGCTTTCACAGGCCGTGGCTGCACCTGAGGCTATTTTAGCAAAAAAACATCAAGCCTTTCTCAACCAATACTGCATGGACTGTCATGATGCAGAGACGGAAAAAGGTAGTGTCAATCTCGAAGACCTATCGTTTAACATCAAAACCATTCAAGATGCAGAACTTTGGCAAGAGGTCTTGGCAGCGTTGAATTCAGGCGAGATGCCACCCGAGAAAAAAAAGCAACCCACAAGGGATCAAAAGGCGAGCTTTCTAGATGACCTCTCCAATGTGATGGTGAAAGCGCGTAAGATACTATCCGACAGTGGTGGGAAAATCACGATGCGTCGTCTCAATAAACGAGAGTACAAAAACAGCATCGAGACGCTTGTTGGGGTAAAATTAGATGACAACATTCTACCTATAGATGGGGCTTCAGGTGATTTTGACACCGTGGGAGCCTCACTCTTTATCTCTTCAGATAAATTTGAAAAGTATTTGAACCTAGGCAGAAAAGCTCTTGATGAGTTTTATGCACAACGAGCTTCTCAGAACAGTCAGCCTTTTGTCATGCGTATTGAACCAGAACTCAAAACAAATGCTATGTTAGAAGGTAAGCGTAAAAGAGATGAAAGTGTGATGAAGAGATTCATGGGTTTGAAAAAAGAAGTCGATCAGTTTCTCGCTATTCCTAAAAACAAAGTTGCCCTTTCAAAAATAAAAAAGAAAGGTCAAAACCTTCACTCTCAATATCGAGCTATAGGTAAACTTAAAGAAAAACCCAATGCAAAAAAATATGGTTTTAGAAGTTTAGATGAAGCTGGCAAAACATATGGCGATTTAGAAAAGTACTATGAATACTTCAAGCACTATTACGAACTCCCCCATCGAGATCGAGGGGCTTACCTTCAGACAACCTTAGGGGCCACTCGATTTGACTTCCTCCCTAAAAAGATGCCAATAGGTACCTATAAACTACGTCTTTCTGCAGGTACTGTTAAAGGCAGCCCTGCTTATCGTCATTTTATTGAATTGGGGCACCCAGGTGGACCCATTGATGTTCGCGGGGACTTTGAAGGCTTTCCCATCAAAGCCTTAAACATTAAAGGCTCCATTGAACAACCTGTAGTGATAGAGACTGACTTCGAAGTTAAACAAGCCACACTTCGCAAGTTTGCCGTACGAGAAAGGCGCCCCACCTCATGGGGTTCGACTCGTAAAATTTTATTTGATGAGAAAAATAAAAATGGTTATGGTCATGCACCTGCCATTTGGGTGGATTGGATCGAACTTGAGGGGCCCATTGCCAAACCTCAAAACGGAGCTTTGGCGAACATTTATGCAGAGTACCGAGACAAAAGGGGATTGTCCGATACAAGTAGGGCCAGACTTATTTTAAAGGAATTCTCCAAAGAAGCTTTTAGAACGAACAAGCCCAGTGATAAATTTATCGAATCCATCATGGCTATTTTCAAAAACAGGTTGAAAATGGAAAAGGATTTTGATTTGGCTATTAGAACACCACTCAGTATTATTTTGGCGTCTCCTCGCTTTATTTATATGAATGAGGCTGGAGAAGAAACGCCTCAAGAACTCTCTAACTTGGAAGCTGCTGTGAGACTTTCTTACTTTCTATGGAGCTCACCACCAGATGAAGAGCTTTTGTCTATCGCTCAAAAGAAAAACTTGAAGGATAAAAAGGTTTTAAATCAGCAAGTCGAAAGAATGTTGAAAGACCCAAGATCTCATAAGTTTGTTGCAGGTTTGGCTCACCAATGGTTGGACATGAAGCGACTCGATTTCTTTCAATTCAACCCCAGAGCCTACCGTGAGTTTGATGAGAACTTAAGAGCTGCATCACGTGAAGAAGTCTATCAAACGATTCTTCATCTATTAAACTCTAAAGATTCTGGCCAGATACACAACCTGCTCAAAAGCGACTATGTCGTTGTGAATGCCATGATGGCCGCCCACTATGGCATTAAGGGCGTTACTGGAGATCACTACCGAAAAGTAGGTTTGTCAGAAAGCTCACCTAGAGGAGGCTTTTTAGGAATGGCAGCCATCCATGTGATGGGAAGTGATGGTAATGAAAGCAGCCCAGTTGAACGCGGCACTTGGGTTTTACGACATCTATTGAACGACCCACCGCCACCTGCTCCTGCGAATGTTCCTCAATTATCAAGATTGGCAGAAAAGAAAATTTCAAAGATGCAAAAGTTAAAGCTACATCAAGAGGAACCTCAATGCGCAAGCTGTCACCGTAAGATTGACCCCATAGGCTTTGGCTTAGAAAATTTTAATGCAACTGGTAAATGGAGAACGGCCTATGATACATCCCACCTAAGTAAAGAAGAAAGAAGAAAGCGCAAAGGCTTTAAGCCGGGCAAGATCAATGCCTCGGGTGCTTTCTATAAAGGACCTGCTTTTAAAGACTTTTTTCAATTAAGAGATAGGATATATGATAAAAAAGATGACTTTGCACGAGGTTTCACAGAGGCCCTCATTGAGTATGGCTTAGGGCGACCTTTTGCTTTCACCGATGAGACTTTAGCTAATGATATTCTAAAGCAGGTCAAAAGAAACGACTATCAGATGCATGAATTTGTACACGCCTTGGTTCAAAGTAAACCATTTTGGACCAAATGAATTACAACATGATTCAATAGAAAGGTACTATGGAAATTAAAATATAATGACTATTCTAATGGAAAGAATGATTCTCTTTATCTGTTCATATGTATTCTTTTGTGGCTCTATAACCTCTGCGCCAAACTTTGTCTTTATTTTAACCGATGACCATGGTTGGAGTCAAGTTGGGCATTTGCCACATCCAAATATGAAAGAGGCCAAGTCGACCTATCTCGAAACCCCAAATTTAACGCGTCTCGTAGAGGAAGGGATGCGTTTTACCCGAGGTTATTCGCCAGCGTCGTTGTGTACACCAACACGTCGTAGTATCTTATGTGGGACGACCACGGCACGTAGTGGCACAGAGTTTAAAAGTTCTTTTGTGCCACATGAAAGTATGACCCTGCCTAAAGCTTTAAAAATGACTCATAATAATTATGTCACGGCTCATTTTGGAAAATGGGGAGAATCTATGATTTCCACTCCTGAGCAATGTGGTTATGACATCAGTGATGGTGAAACAGGCAATGTTACAGGTGGCATGAAAGACAAAGAGAAACCTCATCAATTTATAGAAGACCCCAAGCGCACGAACTCCGTCACGGAGAGAGCGATTGCTTTTATGACAGAACAAAAACGCTCTGCTAAACCCTTTTATGCTCAAGTCAGCTATTATGCCACACATCTAAGTGTTGAGCTAGAAGAGGCCTCTTTGAAAAAGTTCGAAGCTAAAGGAGAACCTGACCGTAAGTATACTCCAGGCTGGGCTGGCATGCTAGATGAAACAGACCACGCGATTGGAAGAATTCTCAAAACACTTGATGATCTAGATATAGCGGACAATACTTATGTCGTTTTTATGGCCGATAATGGAGGGCGTGGTGAAATCCCAGGTGCATCTAGTACTGGAAGAGAGACAAATTTCCCCTTAAAAGGATACAAACACACTCTGAATGAAGGTGGTATTCGGGTTCCTTTTTATGTACGTGGTCCTGGTGTTAAAGCTAATTCCTGGTGCCATAAACTTGTGTCTGGCTACGACTTGCTTCCAACTTTTTACGAGCTGGCCGGTGGTCATAAAGCTTTACCCGAAGAAGTCGATGGAGGAAGTTTTGCTCACCTTCTTAAAGGATCTTTGAAGCAACCAGTAAAGCGTGGTTTAGATGGGCTTGTCTTTCACCGACCACGCCAAAGAGAATCCGTTTATACAGAAGGAGAATTTAAACTACTCTTAAAATGGAACGGAGAAACTCCAGGTGAACCATTTCTATACAACACTCTTAACGATGCGACAGAGAGTAAAAACCTAGCAAAGCAATTCCCTGAGCGTGTTGAAGGTATGCAAAAGAGTCTTTTGACATACCTGAAGTCTATTGGTGCAAAAACAGTAAAAGACTACCCCAAAATGCGCTCTAACAAATTTTAAGGATATTCGAATATATGAAAAAATCTTACCTAAAGAACCTCTCCTCCTTGTTTCTATGCTTAAGTTCGGCATGCTTATTTGCTGACAATGGCAGCAAGGGGGAAAATAGCCCTATGGTGATTGGTGTTATCGAAGAAGCCTATGACGACCATATCGTGGTCGTGACAAGAGATAAGTTTAATAGAAAGCTCGTCATAAATGAAAAAAGTAAAATCATGTATGTTGGCTATGATGAAGAAAAAAAAGAAATGAAAGCTAACTGTGGAGTTAGAGCCCAAGTCAAAAACGAAGTCATCTCTGCTATATATGTTACTCCAGATATCGGTGTCGATCAGCCTGTGCCAACTCCCGAAATGGTTAAAATGACAGCAGCAGAACTTTACAAATACACCGATAAAGACCAAAATGGGAGAGTTTCCTATGTGGAAGTTTCTAAAACCATCAAGCACTCGCTAAAGCACGGCCCTGTTGGATTCGGCAAGACGGATAGAGACAATTCAGGCGCACTTAACCTAAAAGAATTCTCTTCATTTCTGACCAAAATCAAATGGTGGAAAATGTCGAGAAAAACACCAGAAGAATGGTTCAAGTCTTCGGATAAAGATAACAACCAAGTGCTTTCTCAAAAAGAGCTCGCTGATCTTTTAGGTAGCAATGCCCATATCAATGTTTTCTATAAAAGAGCCGATAGAAATACATCGGGCGACCTCGATTTAGAGGAAGTTTCTATTTTTATAAATGGCCTCATTTTTCCCAATAAAGTAAAACCGTCAAAACGAAAAAAATGAAAAAGAGCATCGGTCATTATCTATACCAATCGATTCATAAAAACACCCTTCGGTTCATGTTTTTATGGATCGCCCTTATCGGAGGCATGATCACAGCTGCAGAACGGCCTAACGTCGTGTTTCTCCTTAGTGATGACCAAGGCTGGGACGATTACGGCTTTATGAATCATCCGCATGTAAAAACGCCTCATCTCGACCAACTAGCTGGTGAGGGATTACTTTATGAACGCGGCTATGTAACCGCTCCATTGTGCCGTCCTTCCCTTGCAAGTCTAGCAACTGGCCTCTACCCACATCAAACAGGCATCCGCGGCAACGATCCAGTCATGCCAGCAGGAGCGAAACCGACGCGTAAAAACCCGGGAGACAAAGAGCTTTGGGCGAAAATGCGCAAGCGCATGACCGCACCCTTTGCAAAGAACCCTTCCTTCATTCAACAACTAAAGGCTAATGGTTATGCAACACTACAAACCGGAAAATGGTGGGAAGGCAACCCCCTAAACCACGGCTTTACAGAAGCGATGACTCATGGTGATGTGTCACGTGGTGGGCGTCACGGAGATGAAGGATTGAAAATAGGTCGCGAAACCATGCAGCCGATTTATGACTTTGTAGACAAGGCGCAAGCTGTGGACCAACCTTTTTTTATCTGGTACGGTGTCTTTCTACCCCACTCCCCACACGACGCACCAGATCGCCTTTACCTAAAATACAAGGACCTAGCTCCAAACGAAGCCACTGCACGTTACTGGGCCAATATAGACTGGTTCGACGAGACTTGCGGTCAGCTCATAGAACATTTGAAAAAAGAGGGACTCTACGACAACACTCTCTTCGTTTACAGCTGCGACAATGGCTGGGTTCCTAACCCGGATCGCGTTGGCAAGTATGTGCGATCAAAGCGTGACCCTGTCGAGGCCGGCATACGAACGCCGATCTTCCTCACCCACAAAAATAGTATCAGCCCGCGACGCGATGCCAAAACCTTGGCCAGCAATATCGACATCGCCCCAACCATTTTGAGAGCTTGCGGCATCGAACCAGATGCAGCAATGCCTGGCCTGGACCTCAGAGACACTAAAGCCCTGAACAGCCGCGGCAGCGTCTATGTGGACGTTTACGAACACGACATGAACCTCGATGCCCTCGCAGACCTCAACAGCCATTTAACGGCGCGCGTCGTCATCCATGGCTGGGACAAGCTGATCGCACGTCCTAACGCCAAGGAACTCTACGACCTAAAACACGATCCGGATGATCGTAGGGACCTCGCCTCTCAGCACCCCGATAAAGTTGAAAAGCTGTCCGCTTCAATTGATAAGTGGCTGAATGCCACGCCCGTTACCAGCCCCCAATAGAGTTTTGTCGCAAACTTAAGTTAGAAATAGTGACTAACCCTCGGAATATCCACTAAGCTAAACAATTTCTAAAAAAATGCTTTAAAGGTAAAAAACTCTAAATAGGAGAATAGATCGTCTACTACGATAACAATAAGCTTCCCAAATGAGCAAGACTCACCTATTTTATTCTAAGAAAAAAAGTAACCTAGCTTTTCTGCTGATACACTGAAAAACGGCTAGTTTATGTTTCGGACGTACTGATTTACCACTCAGGGAGAGGTTTGCCCAAGAATCGTTAAAAGTTGATAAGAATTCAGAAAAAGGTGAAAATGAGAGGTTTTTTACTTCAAATCTAGCTCCTCCTCAGAACTTTAAAACTCTGAGGAGGAGCTGGATTTGAATGACTGACTAAATTGACTGAAAAATCATTGATCTGGATGGAAACTGAAAATCTATTGTCTTATTGAGGAGTCAAAGCAGCTAAAAGCGCAAAGATGGCAATAACCACAATTAACTCAACTAAACTAAATAGATGTACTTTCATTCTTGAACTCATAGGGGTTGTTATAAGTGTAAAAAAGTCATTGTTTTATTTGGAAGGCTTCTGTCTGGACTAACGCTTGAATAAAGGAAGAGATGGAATAGTGCTGTTGCTTAGCCTTAGCCATGACCTCTAGAGCCAAATCTTCATCTGTAGAACCAAAAGGGCGACCTAGGGCATACTCTATTAAATGTTCGCTGAAGCCACGTGCGAAGTCTTCCTCGCGTTTAGCAATATGATGGCGTAGTTCTTGATAACCGCTAAATTTTGGACCTTTGTAAAATGCTCCTGAGGCATCGATGGCCCATTTTTTATGTTTATGTCGATCTGTCGTTCGCCATTTACCTGCTGCATCAAAATTTTCTAGACCGAACCCAATTGGGTCAATTTTTCGGTGACAACTAGCGCATTGAGGCTGCTCTTGGTGGGCTAATATCTCAATGATCTTGGAATCTCCTACTCTAATAAAACGATTGGAAAAATACAAAAAAAGCATGGTCTTGATCCGGCTCCATCAAGAAAATACGACACGACCTAGAAAAGCTTTATAAACACTCACAAAGACATCATGTGTGGCTGCGATTTCTTCACACAAGAAGTGTGGTCAAGATTTGGACTCATCACCTACTATGCTCTTGTTTTTATTCATTTAGGCTCAAGGAGGTTAGAGATTGTTAATATCACTCAAAACCCTACTCAAGAATGGACCATGCAACAAGCAAGGAACTTCTGCTATGACATTGATTCTGTTAAAGAGAAATCAAATATGAAATATCTCATTCATGACAAAGGCTCACAATTTGGAGAAGCTTTCAAAGATCTTATCAACAAATCAAAAAATGAACGAGACGAGAAAATAAAGTCCGTCGTCACCAACTGCCCTTAAATGAATACACTTTATGAAAGAGTCATTCAATCTATCCAAGTTGAATGCACCGACAACATCATTTTCATTGGCGAAAGAATGCTTAGAAACACCCTAAGGCAATATCAAGGTTTTTATAACAATGAAAGGCATCATCAAGGTATTGGTAATATCATCCCTTTTGGTTCTAACCAAAAAATAGAACCTATTGGAGAAATTGGCTGTTCAACTCGACTAGGCGGACTTCTGAGAAAGTATTACAGGAATACTGCCTAAAGTCATTTAAATCTAATTTATTAAAGAATACTCAAGGCATTTTCACGCCCTGTGTCTAAATTATATGTTCTCTTAGTTATTTCAAACGGTTTAAAGACTCAATTCATTCTTATAAAAGCTCGACTTTAATAATCCTAATCAAAATATTTTCGCAGATCGACTGATTCACCTCGCACCAAGATCTATGAGCGCTCATATCTTTGCACCAAAGCCATATTTGCTGGTACGATCTCTCAGCTATTGGCTATTTCCAGATTACTTTTTTATAGAATTTTTTAATCAGTTTGTCTGAAGTAACAATATCAAGACCAAATTCCATAGCATACGCAACAATCAAACGGTCAGCAGGGTCTTTATGCGACCAATCTAGAGAAATACTTTTATGCCATAATTCAGGTGTAATGTCTATTATTTCTACTTTTGGCATCATTCGATAATGAGGAAGTAATTGCTCAGAAGGCATTCCAATATCAAGTTTCCCAGCTTTTATTTTACATCCAATTTCAGCGAAAGAGATGCTTAGTATTGATGCCCCTGAATCAATTATCCTAATAGACTTACTTGATAAAGGTGGTTTAGGTAAACAGAGGTTTATCAATGCACAAGTATCGAGAATTACCATTCATCGTAGCCAGGAAGGATTGGGGAATTAATGTCTCCCTCGACTTTTATAGTCGAAACCAAACCTTGAAGATCGGTTATCGATTTGGATCGTACAGGGACAATTCTAACTGATTCTGATCCTCGATTAGTTATTATAATATCGGAGCCATTTTTCTCTACATCATTCAAATACTGACTTGCATGGTGCAGAAATTCTCTTTTCCCTAAAATTGTTGTCATACCAATCTCCTGTTACAACAAATTGTAATAACATCAATAGCATTGTCAAGAGTTTGAATTCTATCACTCGGTTATTTGTTTGTTGATTCTTCTGAATCCCTACAAAAAGGACGGACCTTCCCTTGCGTGGTAAATTTAGTATCCGCGTTTGATAAAGTTTTAGTAAAAGGTGTTAAATCGCTGTTAAATATTTTACAGACAGTTGCTTTACCAAGCAGCAATGATATTCCCCTGAATTCAAACTCCATTGTCATACAGGAAAGCTTTGCGACAGAACCCATGCTTTTGCACCACAACCCAAAAAGTTGAAAACGAGAGGTTTTTGCTTCAAATCTAGTTCCTCCTCAGAACTTTAAAACTCTGAGGAGGAGCTGGATTTGAATGACTGACTAAATTGACTGAAAAATCGTTGATCTGGATTGAAACTGAAAATCTATTGTCTTATTGAGTTATAACTACTTTCCTAAGGTATAATAAATCATTTAAATTCTATGATAAATGATGATATAACGATATCTCCTGTCATTTTTTTTAAATAACACTTATATTATCCTAACAATCTTTGACAGGAGATATAACCGTGTTTGAAAAGTGGTTTATAACATTTCGTTTTTATGCACTCATCTGTGCTGCTCTTATTCCCAATGCCTTTTCTAATGATCAACCCAACATCATTTTTATGTTGGCCGATGACTTGGGTTATGGTGATTTAAGCTGTTATAATCCAGACACCAAAGGAGAATCACCCAATGCAACTCCCATTAAAACACCTCATTTAGATCAAATGGCAAAGAATGGAGTTCGATTCACGGATTTTCATTCTGCAGCCCCCATTTGCTCACCATCGCGGCGGGCTCTTCTAACCGCTCGCTACCCTAGTCGGCTAGGTGAATGGGCAGAAGCTTATCGAGGAAGTCCCGATGGTTTAGTGGCATCCAAAGAGCCCACGATCAGTATGTGGTTAAAACAAGCTGGGTATGACACCGCCTGCTACGGGAAGTGGAATGTCGGTGAAATCAATCAAGTTTCTTGCCCCAGTTCACATGGCTTTGATGATTGGCTTATCATCGACCACAACACCGGTTACTTTGAACATCAAAACCAGAATAAAAACTGTGAAGGTCGAGAAATGCTTTTCAAAAATGGTTATGAAAGAGTCACCCATTTAAAAGGGCAATATTTAACCGACATCTGGATCGACAAAGCGATTCATTTTGTTGAAGAAAAAAGAGACAAGCCCTTCTTTATCTATTTACCCTTTGCCGTTCCCCACACTCCCCTTCAAGACCCTCACAAAGGGCCTGTTGCCTTTGACACTCAACCCAAGAAAGGAACACCTGAAGCTAGAGATGCCTTCGTCAAAATGGTCGAGTATCTAGACACCTCCATCGGCAGGTTGTTTGAATCACTGAAAAAGCGTGGTGTTATGGACAATACCTTGATCGTCTTCACCAGTGACAATGGTGGAAATATGTCGTCTAACAACTGGCCTTTAAAAAACAAGAAACAGTATCTAGAAGAAGGCGGGATTCGTGTACCCATGCTTATGATGTGGAAAGATCACATTCCCGCCAATTCAGTCAACCATCAAACCTCTATCATGATGGATACTTCCCTCACCCTATTAGAAGCAGCTAATGCAAGCCAACACATCCCTTCTGATCGCGACCTAGATGCCATCGACCTTATGCCATCCATACAAAAAGGGTCTTCAGAATATGAGGAAAGAACCTTAGGCTGGCGCAGAAGAGACTGGGCTCCTCATTTTAATATATTGAGAGACGAAGCCTTTCGCCAAGGGGACTGGAAGTACATTCGTACCTATAAGCCCGCCAAAGGTAAAAACACTCGAAGTCACCTTTACAAAGATGAAATATACCATTTAAAGAAGGATATAGGCGAAACTCAAGGTCTAAAAAAGACCATGCCAGAAAAGTATCAAGAGCTTAAAAAAGGCTTTGAAAAATGGAAAAAGGACACCGTCAATTTAAACTCTGACTATAACATCCCAAAGCCAGATCAAGTTTATAAGAAGTGAGGGGACATTGTGTTTAAGCGCATTAAATTTTTTAATTCGAGCATCTTCTTCATTGCCCTATCATGCTTATTTCTAATGAACTTAGTTCAGGCTGAAGAGATCCACCCCAGTCCAGAACAAGTTACTCTCTTGAAGGGACAATATCAAATGCAAGAAGGCATTAGGATCGTCACAGGAGAAACCGATGACACCGGACATGGACCTATCACCTATTACCATGTCCCTTTCAAGAAAGGGAGTTTTTCAACTCAATGGAAACACGATCAGGAGCAAAAAAACCTGTTCGTGATTGACGCCCAAAAGAATGGTAAAGCGACCCATCTTTTAAAAGTTTACGTAAATGGCATGAACAAAAAGGTGAAAGCCCCAAATACATTGACCATCATCACTTATGATGGCAGCACAAAGTTAAAAAAGAAGGCAACTATAAAAAAATATAGCTACCATGTCGAAGTTGGAAAGTGGAACAGCATAAGCATCCAAATTCAAGATCTTGAAGCTTCAATACAAATCAACCAAGACATCTTCAAAGTTCAAAGTGAACGTTTCAATGAAGGTGTCACCAAAATTGGCATAGGACACTTCTCAGATCGCCTCTATACAAAAAACACCTTCATTCAAAGGGATTAATCATCACTTTAACCTCGATGAGATCAAAAGTTATATCCAACATAGTCTGACAGAGTAAAAAAGGTCTATATCGATAAACTTTTTCATCAACGAAGGTGTTTAGAGAACCATTCGAGAGGATTGTTCTTAGGGTCATCGTAGATAGGGAAAGAGGAGCTTTTGGTGTTCATAGAGAGCTTATTTTCATATTAGGTTGCTTAATGGCAACCTGGTTTCTCCTTTTACAGCACAGAGTTTAGCGTCTTTGTGACAGAACCCTTTCTCCTGCAACCATCAAAATGTATGTTAAAAATATCTATAAAAAGCTTAAGCTCAACAATGTCATCACGACCATACGAGAATCTATACAGAATAGTTTGCTCTAATCGACACACTCTTTTTGGTGTATTGTAAAATCACCTTTTTACATTATATTTTAAGAGAATTATCTTAAACAACCTTTTTAAGAATGACAAATCCGGTTTACACACATAAAGCACTTAAGTACAACAATGATGAAAGGTGATCTAATGCAGCACGACCCCTTTCTCTCATATTCACTCGTAAAAAAACCGGGGACGGAACCCTATTAATAAGATATCAACTAAT
>JACLAC010019818.1_pt1 | contig 20136 bp, 21 predicted proteins | sample 8027881 | NCBI WGS metagenome assembly JACLAC01 (sample SAMN15725517, study PRJNA655200) | protist metagenome | isolation source: fluorescence activated cell sorting (FACS) single amplified genomes of... | place: Spain: Blaines Bay Microbial Observatory, Mediterranean Sea | collected 2016-01-19 | reverse complement strand
GTCGATACTGAGACTCAGTCTCACTAGGCGTACGTTAATTCCGCCGTCTTGAGCGCTCAAGTGTTAGCGAAGTGAATTTGCCAATTCTTCCAAACTCCTGGGGTTAATCGATTTCTGTTCCGTCTGAGCGTGTTGCAGAAGTCTTTTTTCTGCAGTGGTTTGTGCGAACGGGCATGGATTCGGTTGGCAGGGCTGAGAAATGTGGAGCGGTTTCAAATCGTCGCGCACAGAACGATAGTCCCCGATGCAGGCGAGCCCGACCTGATGAAACGTGAGCATCTCAGGCCCGCGGGAGCTGGCACCCATGAAATCTCGCGACCGGTACGATATATCCGCGGTTGGAGAGGCTGCTTCTGGCATACATCTGCTGAAATCAAATACAAATACAAATACAAAAGGACGCACGATGATCGCACGAAACATGTTTTTCATTGCAGCTGTCGGATTCTTGCTCTGCTGGACACAGTTGATGGTCGCAGATCGAGTCGTCTATGAGGGCGACAATGGGCCAGGAAAGGGCAAACACATCCTGTTTGTTGCCTCCGACCATGAGTACCGCGGTGAGGAAACGTCCCCGGCCATCGCCCGCATCATGGCGAAGCGTTACGGCTTCAAATGCACGGTCCTTTTCGGGCAGACCGAAGACGGAGTCATCAAGCAGGGTTCCAGCCGGATTCCAGGAATCGAGGCAATTGAAGATGCGGATATGTTGTTTCTCTTCTTGCGGTTTGTTCATCCGGAAGACGTCTGGATGGAAAAGCTGGAAGGTTATCTGAGGCGCGGTGGCCCCGTGCTCGGCCTGCGAACAACGACTCACGCCTTCAACGGCCTAAAGGGCCAGTATGCCTATCACAATTACAACTACGGCGGTGAGGAGTTTGTCGGCGGTTTCGGTCGCAATGTTCTTGGGGAAACCTGGAATCCGCGGCTTGGGGCCGGGCACTACGGGAACAACCACAAATTCGCCACGGCCATGCATGTGGTCCCCGATGAGAAAGACCATCCGGTCATGCGCGGCGTGAAGGACATGCACGCTATGGCGGGAGCGTATTCAGCGCGACCAATGCCGAATTCCACGATCCTTGCCACCAATCAGGTTTTGAGTTCGATGAAGGTCGGAGCAAAGCCACTGGAAGGTAAAGTCCCGCAGCCAGCTGCCTGGGTTCGTACCTACAAGTTTCAGGGCGGCAAGGAAGGTCGAGCGTTCTGCAGCACTCAGGGAGCTTCCGAGGACATCCTCAGTGAGGGCGTTCGCCGGATGATCATTAATGCGACTCTCTGGTGCATGGAAATGGAAGACCACATTAAGGCGGACGCCGATGTCTCCTTCGTCGGTCCATACAACCCCTCGACCTTCAGTTTCCGGCCGTCAGTCAAAGATGCCAAACCAGGCGACATCGAAGGCTTTGAGACTCCGATTCTGAAGCCGGAAAAAAAATAAGCTCTTTCGGATGTCTTCTGAAATGTCTTGTCCATCAGTCTTCGACAGGAGTCACACGATCCTCCGGTTTCTGGTCGTTCTGGGGAGTTTGAGTTTTTCATCGGCGTTTGCCGCTGCACAGGATGCTCCCAACCTGTTGTTGTTCATGGCGGACGACATGACGTACACCGATCTGGGTTGCTTCGGCAACCCGGACGTCCGCACGCCTCACATCGATCGGCTGGCAAGTCAGGGAATCCGTTTCACACGATGCTACAACGCGGCTCCCACGTGCTCACCACTCAGGCAGAGCCTGTTCACGGGGATCTACCCGGTTCGTAACGGAGCTCATCCGAATCACAGTCGAGTCTACGACGGAGTCAAATCGCTTCCGCATTACTTGAGGCCACTTGGCTATCGAGTCGCGATTGTGGGGAAACGCCACGAGGCTCCGGCGGCTGCTTTTCCTTTTGAAATGCTCGGCGGAAGCCACGGCGATGGTGGCAAAACTCCGGACGGAGCCGATCTGCCGCTCGACAAGGCGCGGGAGTTCCTCTCAAAGAACGCAGGGAAACCGTGGTGTCTGGTAGTGACTTCCAACCAGCCACATACGCCGTGGAATCGCGGCGATGCCTCGCTGTACGACCCGAAGGCGCTGACGGTCCCGCCGTATCTTGTTGACACGCCGGTTCTGCGAGAGGCCCTTTCCCGTTACTACGCCGAGATCACCTACATGGACAGTCAAGTGGGAGAGATGCTGCGGATTCTGAAGCAGCAGAATGTCGATCAGAACACGGTCGTTCTGTGGCTGAGCGAGCAGGGGTCCCAACTGCCGTTTTGCAAATGGACGTGCTACGACACCGGAGTCCACGCCGCCGCGGTTCTTCGTTGGCCGGGGCGCGTGAAGCCGGCATCTCAGTCGGAGGCACTGATCAGTTATGTCGATGTCGTGCCGACGTTTATCGAACTCGCCGGCGGACAAGCTGAAGGCCTCGATGGAAAGTCCTTTGCTCCGCTGCTTCGCGGAGAATCCACAAAGCACAATGAGGTCGTTTTCAGTGTGAATACGACACGAGGTATCTACCGCGGATCAGAGGTCTTCGGTATTCGCTCGGCGACTGACGGACACTGGCTTTACATCCGGAATCTGCATCCCGACAGCCGGTTTCAGAACATGGTGACGTATCGAGGTCCCGTGTTCGCTTCCTGGAAAACGGTCCAGTCGGACTTCGCCAGGTCGAGGGTCAATGCCTACGTGCAGCGGGCACCCGAAGAGCTTTACGACCTGGCGAGCGATCCCTGGTGTCTGAAGAATCTTGCTGGATCGCGTTATGAAAAAGCCATGGCAAAACTGTCGTCAGCTATGGATGCTTGGATGAAGCAGCAGGGCGACCTGGGTGACGCGACGGAACGGGCTGCCGAATCCCGCCAGCCAAAGAACAGGCCATGGTCGAAGAATGGCGAGTATTCGCGGCAGATGTCCAAATAGCTGTGGCTGACAGGCGATGTTGAATCACCGGGCTCGCGCTGCATTCAGAAGTTTTTTCAGCGTGCGCGTCTGCCCAAATGTCAGTTCGTCCTGATTGATTTCTTGGAGAGTTTTCAAGGCTCCGGCCGGCTTGCTGGATTTCAGAAAGACATTGGCCAGTCGAAGACGCATGCCGTTGGCAGTCTCGGGAAACGCTTTGATGTAATCCTGCATGATCGGCACAGCGTCATTGTAAAGCTGCTCTTTGGCGAGTCCTGCCGCGAGTTCTTTCATCGTCTCCTCATCGGGTATTGCGGCAATGTCCCGAAGACGCAGGTTGTTGAAGCTCGTCCACGGCCCGCATGAAGTCTCCGGACTCTACGAACTCGGCCACGGCCCCCAGTTTCTTTTTCCGAACTGCCTTTGTGGGAGCTTTCTTCTTTTTTTCTTCTCGTCCGGCTCTTCGAAGTCGATTTTGACTTCGGCTCCGTCGCGTTCGATCGGGTTGCCATGGCGATCTCGAGCCCACGGGCCGTAATGGCCACTCATGACAGCGAACAGATCCCAGTCCTCACAATCGATCAGTTTCAGTCTGAAAAGAGCAACGCCGACTCCGAAGCCAATGAGTGCTCCCATGGCGTGAAGTGTTGCCGAGCTTATAGAAAGACCTCCAAGGACTGCGTTCAGAACTTCCATGCCGATGTACTAGCCGCCGAAGGTGAGGATCGTGACTTCAAACGTCGCTGCCCGTAAAAAATGATGACGAGAATTGTGACCTCATTTCGGGGAGCCCAGACAAGGCTGATAGCGAGGAGGCCATACAGAATCGCCGAGGCCCCGAAAGAGAAGCTCGGTTCGGGATTGGCAAAGTCGTCGATTGACTGAATCTGCTCCAACTCACTGTTGTTCTCATCGAACTGCTGCAGGACATCACGAATCTTGCCTTCATCCTGACCGATTTCCCTAAGGGCGGCTTCGATCAGCTTTCGTTTGCGGTCTCGCTCTTCCTGTGTGTCGACCTCTTCCTGGAACTCGGCCCAGTCTGACCGAGCATTCGCTTACTCGTCGTAGCCCAGCATGACGGTTTGTTCGAGGGCACATTGCGCGGCACCGATGCCCAGGTAAACCAGCAGGAACTTCCACCAGCCCAGCTTTCCTTCCACCAGCAGTCCGAAGCCCCACAGGAAAATCATGTTGCCGATCAGGTGACCAAAGCCGCCGTGAATAAAGTTGCTGGTCACCCATTGTGTCGGCTGTAGCCAATTGCCGTGCGACAGGACATACTGCTGCGCCGAGTCCATGGCCATTCCGGCGCCGGTGGATGCGAACGCGATGACGTTTGCGACGATCAAAGCGACCGTCATAAACGGGTAGTGATAGATTGGTGCATCAGTTCCAAGCGGGATCATTCAGCGCGTCTAGGTTTAATGATTGCGGCGGGAATTCTGTCGGGTGGCAGCACGTTTGTCATCGCTCGCAGTGAGAGAGCGAGGAAACGGCCATCAAACCGGCTGGGCAACGTCGGCAGCAGGGCGGCAAATCTCAATCAGGCTCTGTCGCCACGTGAATTCCGGTCTTCAGCCGATTGCCTTACCGAGCTTCGCAAAGTTACCGACGTCAGAAACGAGCTAGCCATCCGGACGCCCGGTGGATTGGGCTTTCAGTCGTGGCTGACAACCGAGGATTGAGGTGACATCGGGCAGTCTGTGTTCCCATGTTGCGATGATCGCGGCCTGTGTTCTCGCGCGAGTTGCCAATCTCCATCCTATCCGTCTAAAACGTCGTCTCAGACTCAGGCTGGTGCATGTCTTTAGAGTTGAGAGTTGAAGCGAATGAAAATTGGAATTTTCGGGGGGGGCCTTTGACCCGGTGCACAACGGGCATCTGCTGCTTGCTGACCAGTGCCGTGAACAGTGTGGGCTGGACGAAGTCTGGTTTGTCCCGACCCGCAATCCACCTCACAAGGAAGCGGGATGTCTATCTCCGGGAAAGGACCGTTTTGAGATGCTCGTCCTCGCCACGGCGGGCGTTCCTGAGTTCGTGGTGAAGCGGATAGAGTTGGACCGCGACGATGTCTCGTGGACGATCGATACGCTACGAAGCATTCGCGAGACAAATCCGCAGGACGAGTTGTTTATGCTGATTGGTGCTGATTCGCTGTGCGATCTGCCGACCTGGCGCGAGCCGGAAGCGATCGCAAAACTCGCCACGATCGTCGCTGTCAATCGAGGTGACTCGGAGCCAGCACGTGTGAACCGCCTCCCGGTCGACGTTAGCGACCGCGTCCGTTTTGTCACAATGCCCGGCGTAGCCATATCGGCAACCGACATTCGCAGCCGTGTTGTCGACGGCAGGGCGATTCGATTTCTTGTTCCGCGCGCGGTAGAGCAGCTCATCCTCGAGCGAGGAGTTTACTCATCATAGAGATGCAGCGCTGAGGCCGTGTAACAATTGCCGCGTGCATTCCGGGCGAGGTGACGTCAGCTCTCATCGGGAAGGAACTGATTCCGGTGCACCGACAGGAATTCCAGCCAGGGTCACAGAGGAGTTGCGCGCTCGTCATCGCTCTTGTCACAGTCTGTATCGTTACTGCACTCTGCCAGCAGGCATCCCGTTGGCGAATATTTGCCAGCTTGTTTTCGTTGCTGGCGCGGTCATTTGGCTGACCGTAGTCGCGCTCCTCACGCACATCCCGCTCGACCCCGAATCAGCCAGCGCGAATGGAGATGTCACTGAAGACGTGGCGGATGACAAGACGTGTCACATGTTTGCGTACGAAACGCTGACCGTCCACGTGACCGCGATTCCGCTGGTCAGGGGATCGCTTTGGGGCTGTGTCTTGGATTTCGCTGCTCGACGGAGTAATCGCTGATTGGTGAAACAGGCAGCCTAGTGACGGGATTTTATTGGAGAAGATGAAGAGTCCGTGGAAGGCTATGTCAGGCACAGCTAGGAGAGAGCTGGCTTCATCTCGCTTTGACGGGTTACTCTGTCATTGCGGGCCTCGATGAGGAACTGCAACGAGCCAGCCTGGAGCTGGATGAAACTGATGCTCAAAGGCATTCTGAAGTGTCAGGCGGAGAAAGTCCGCTCGGTGACCGATGGTATGATCAAGTCGCTCAATATGCCCGAGGATTGGGGGCATCAGGTTCATCCGAAGGTGAATCATCCGCTGTGGATCGTGGAGCACTTGGGCCTTGCGGACAACTTCTTTCTGAAGGTCGCGGTTCCGAATCGGACGCGGCAACCGAAGACTGGAGCGAGGTCTTCTGGTTTGGGGCGACGTCCGTCACTGATCCGGCTCAGTACCGGTCGCCCGACGAAGTCGTGGCCTACTTTTCCGAGTAGCCGGAAACACTGCTCAATGTTCTGGATTTCATGATGGAAGGAGAGCTGGTCGCGCCGATGTCCGAAGGCTTTCTGTTTTCGGCTGCTCCCTGCATTGCTCAGCTTTTCTCGCATGCAGCCTTTCACGAAGGTCTGTATTCCGGACATTTCTCGGTGGCACATCGAGCGATGGGGCACTCGCCTCTCTTTCAATCTCGCCCTCAAAACTGCCCGCCTGCGCAGTGTCACTTTCGAGGAAGGGCAGTCTGTTTAAGCTGCAATTGTGATGCGCACAGGTACTCCACGGAGGACGATTATCATGGCGAGCAGCGCACTCGGCGACGGTGGCGGATTCTGATTATTAATGCTCACGGAATTCAAAGCCCGATGCAGCTGCATCGGAATTTTTTCTGCGGTGTTCATATCGGCGATCAGATTCTGTCCGAGTATGGCCCTCCTGTGTCTATCGAAACGAGTCTCGGCAGAATAGATTGAGAAGAGATTCCGCTCGTCGGTGAAATTCCCTCCGCAAACGATCCACAGGCCAGCAATAGGTTAACTCAGATTGGCTATGTACAGGCTGAGAGCACCAGAGACCTTGCTCCTCATCGCTGGATTTTCAACTAAGGAAATAAAGTTCGATGCCAGATTCGCAATCAAGTGTTCTCTCAACACTGCTTGCCCCGTGTCACAGTGCAACTGTTCGACGATGGAAGGCGCGATTGGACAAGTGCTTTACAATCAGCGACCTGCAGATGCTGTTTGAAAGACGGATTCCACCAGTTGTTGGTGATTACTTCTTGGGAGGTGCCAGCGAAGAGCAGACGATGCAGGAGAATGTCGATGCCTTTCAGCGGACTCGCTTCGCACCGAACTATGGAATCAAATTTGATGAGATCGACCTCACAACGACGGTAGCGGGGACGGATATTAGTATGCCGATCATTGCTGGTCCGATCGGCAGCCTGCGGACTGTCTGGCCGCGAGGCGAAGAGGTGGCCGCGAAGGCGACCGGGGACGCGGGAACAATCTGCACTCTTTCGACGCTGACAGGTACTCGGCTTGAAGAAGTCAAAGCTGCCTCGGCGCATGACTGCTGGTTTCAGCTTTACCTCGTGGGAGGAAAAGAAGCCGCGACTCGCGGTATTGAGCGCGCAAGAGCGGCCGGTTACTCGGCGCTCGTGCTGACAATTGACACACCTGTGGCTGGTCTGCGCTTCCGGGACAAACGCAATGGCTCGGTCGAAGCGATCAACGGAGGCATTTTCCAGAAGATGAAATTTGTGCCGCAAATGATGCGACACCTCTCGTGGGTAACCAGCCACTATTACGATGGTGGGCTGATGAGCTTTCCCAATGTTGAACTCCCCGGCGGCGAGCCGATGCCTTATGCCGACATTGGAAATCAGCTTCAGCAGGCAGCGGTGACCTGGGAGGATCTCGACTGGATCCGGGAAGCGTGGCAGGGCGACATCATTATTAAGGGTGTTCACACGGTTCACGATGCAACCAAGGCGGCTGAAGCTGGGGCGAAGGCGATCGTGATCTCAAATCACGGCGGACGTCAGCTCGATCGAGTACTCCCAACGCTAGAAATACTCCGGCAGATCGCTCCCCAGATGAAAGACAGGAATGTCGAAATTCTGATGGACGGTGGGATTCGATCCGGTGGTGATGTTGCCATCGCACTCGCCTGTGGAGCGAAAGCTGTCCTGCTGGGGCGAGCCTACGTTTTTGGCCTTGGTGCTGCAGGGGAAGCGGGAGTGGCCAGATCGTTTGCAATATTGAGGGCCGAACTTGAGCACACAATGAGGCAGCTTGGTTGTGGAAAGCTGTCTGAACTGAACGAGTCTTACGTCCTGTCGAGCGGTCAATAATGTTTGGGGCTCTCCGGAATCGGCTTGTGGCTTGAGTGGCAATCAGAGAGCCTGCGATTCAACCAGCCAAGCGAGAGATTGCCCGGGCAAATCGAATAACCTGTCGAGATCCTCTAATAAGCCGATTCTGCCTGTTTTGTGAAACCCATCTGACCGGGGCTCTCTGCCAGAACTTACAGTCAGGACACGGTTTCCGCCGCTTGAATCACTGATGCCTCAGTCATACAGTGGGATCTCAGTTCCACAGGACTCCATAGCACAGTGCTGCGCGATCCAACTTCACCTCGTGGCTCCCAACGCTGCCAGAAAACTTGCGGAATCCACGGGCCTCATCGATAAAAAACTGGTGCAATGGGCCGCTTCGGCGTAGGCAGCATTCATCCAGATCAAAACGGGCGTCTTCTTGTATTGTCTCCTTTTTGCTGTGTGACACCGACGGGACCAATCCCCAATGACCACCAACACTGAAGCTGTCATCCAGATTCGCAACCTGAGCAAAATCTATCGTGACTTCTGGGGCCGAAAGAAAGTCCAGGCACTCAACTCGCTCAGCCTCGACATCCATAAAGGCGAGGTGTTCGGTCTGCTTGGTCCGAACGGCTCGGGAAAAACAACGACGATGAAGCTACTGCTGGGGCTGTTGTTCGCGACGGAAGGCGAGATCGACATTCTCGGCAAGCCGGCCTCAGACGTCTCCAAGAACGAGCGGATCGGCTACTTGCCAGAGGAATCGTATCTTTATCGGTTTCTGAACGCCGAGGAAACGCTCGACTTTTATGGGAGACTGTTTGACATTCCGGCCGACGAGCGACGCAAGCGTGCTGACGAACTCATTAAGCTCGTCGATCTGGATCACGCCCGCCGCCGCCAGCTCAAGGAATACTCCAAGGGTATGACCCGCCGGATCGGCTTGGCTCAGGCGCTGATAAACAATCCGGACCTTGTGCTGCTTGACGAGCCGACCAGTGGCCTCGACCCGCTCGGCACACGCGACATGAAAAACATGATTCGCAAACTGCGCGATGAGGGAAAAACGGTCGTCATGTGCAGCCACCTGCTGGCGGATGTGCAGGATATCTGCGACCGCATCGCCATTCTTTATTCCGGCGAGCTGAAGGTTCTGGGAAGCGTTGAGGAATTGCTTAAGGAAGTAAACTCGACCCAGATCCTGACTTCTCAGTTGAAACCGGAAGCCGTGGACGAAATTAAGGCTGTGCTGGAAAAACACAACGCGACTATCCAGAGCATCGACCACCCGAACAGCAGTCTGGAAGACCTGTTCCACCGAACTGTCGAACGAAGCGTCGAGCGGCCTGGGGAACGCTATGTGCCTCCCGGCGACACCGCGAAGACTGGTGACGCCACGAATAACTGACACTGGCACAATTCAGTAAATCCTCGCAACTTCTTATGAGTACGATCTGAGCTCTGCTGCTTCGGAATTCTCTGATATGACAATTCAACCCACCGATTTTGATCTTATGGCTGGCATCCTCAAATGGGGCCAGGCACTGCTGTCGATCATCGTGATTTTTCTGGGCGTGGCTCTCATTGCGTCTTTCGCCACGTCCGGCACTAGCGGACTCAAAATTACTGGTGACGGATTGAAGAGGGCCTTTCGAGATTTTGCTTCACTCTCACCTCGCCGCGTCTTCGCAATCATGCGGCTGACATTTAAAGAGGCTGTCCGCCGAAAAGCACTTCTCGTGTTTGTCGTCTTCGCTGTGCTCTTCATGTTTGCCAGTTGGTTCCTGACCGGTGACTCTCATCGTCCTGGAATGCAGATGAAGGTTTACGTGTCCTTTGTCCTTACGGCGGTCGCCTGGCTGGTATTGCCGGTCATTCTGTTGCTGTCCTGCTGGGGGCTTCCTGAGGATATTCGCCTGCGATCGCTCCACACTGTGGTGACCAAACCTGTCCGTCGAAACGAAGTCGTGCTTGGGCGAATCCTCGGGTTTGCCTCGGTCGGGACATTGATTCTGGGAATCATGTCTGTCGTCGGTTACGTCTGGATCAATCGCCAGGTCTCAGCTGAGACGGACCTGACCTGCCGCGTGCCGGTTTATGGTGAATTGTCATTTCTGGACCGGGTCGGAAATCCAGGGGAAGGTGTCAACGTGGGAGACCAGAATGAAACTCGCAGTTTCATTGAAGGAGGGTCCAAAGCGACGGCTATCTGGAAGTTCAAACTGCCAGAGCAGCCCGAAAAGCTACGGCTGGAATCTCGCTTCGAGGCATTCCGAACCTACAAGGGGGATATGGAGAATACCCTGCGTGTTCAGTTTGCCATTGTAAACAATAGATCAGGGTTGAAAGTGCCGTTACGTGATGTTGTTCATGTCGCAGAGTTTTCTAGTAACGAGGTCATTCTTAATAAGCAGATTGAATACAAGGATGTCAATTCAGGGGAGGACTTAACGGCTGATTTGTATAAGGATCTGGCTCCCGGCGGCGTGCTCGAAGTTCACGCTCAGTGTCTTGACAGAGGCCAGTACATCGGCGTCTCAGTGGGTGACTTTTTCGTGCGACTTGAGGACCGTTCTTTTGCAACCGGCTATTTTAAAGCGGTTTTCGGAATCTGGCTGCTGAACGTGATGATTGTCATGTTCGGTGTGACATCCAGCTGCTTTGTCAAAGGCCCCGTGGCATCGCTCCTGTGTTTTGCGCTGTTCATCATCGGCCAGTTTTTTCATCCGTTCATGAACAAGATTCTCAGTGGCGAACAACTTGGCGGCGGGACCTTTGAGTCGATGTATCGGCTTGTCAGGCATATGAATGAGCAATCGCCACTGCCAGAAGGCTTGCTGACATCTACGATCAAGATCATTGATGGTGTGTTAGTAGACTGTCTGTGGCTCGTTCAGCACATTATCCCTGACCTCAGTGCATTCGGGATGTCACCATTCGTTGCCAGCGGTTTCGATGTTCCTTGGACTGGAGCGATGCTGCCTGCAATTGCAATTACACTCGGTTATATTATTCCGTGCCTTCTAATTGGGTACTTCAGCCTCTCATTGAGGGAGCTTGAGGCAAAATGAGAAACCTCACTTCGCGTGCTCGAAAGCTTGTCTGGTTTGTAGCCATTGTGCTGCTTGTTATGCCTGTGGTGCTGCTCGGCATGCCTGCGGGTGCTGATGAAGCGGAATCGGGCGGATTGCTGTCGGATCTGCGAGCTAAATACGATCTCGGTGAAAGCGAACTTGGCCAGATTGATCCAACGAGTGCCACGATGAATCTGCTGTTGCTCGGTCTTCGTGGAGTGGCAGTGAACGTCCTTCGGATGGAATTGGACGAGTACAAGAACCGCAAGGACTGGGCCCAGATGCAGGCCACGACAGAGGCCGTCATTACGCTGCAGCCTCACTACATTGAGGTGTGGAGATTCCTGGGCTGGAACCTGGCCTACAACGTGTCTGCCGAATGGGATTCGGTTCCGGAGCGGTTTTACTGGGTGAAGGAAGGAGGCAAGTTTCTTCAGCGTGGCGTGAAACGCAACGATCGTGTGCCAGAACTGTACTTTGATACTGCTCGGATCTGGGGCCACAAAATTGGTCGTTCCGATGAGTGGCGGCAGTTTCGAGGTTACTTCCTCATTGACCCGGACACGAAGCGCTTTCACGGCAACGCGGATCAGGAGATTAACCCTCAAGGCAATCGGGACAACTATCTTGTGGCGAAAGACTGGTTTCACGATGCCAATGATGTGGAACTCAAGCAGGATCAGCACATCATGATGCGTGCACTGTTCCGGTCTTACCCGGCGAAGGCGCAGATTGAATATGCAGACGCGCTTCAACGGGAAGGCAAATTCGAGGGAAAGACTGTTTCCGCCTGGCAGCAGGCGTACGCAAACTGGACAGTTCGTTACGAAACGAATGAACCGGGCTTTGGCAAGGAAGTCTTTCTGACATCGAACAACTGCAAGATCTTCATGGAGGCGGACGTCGACGATGTCAGTCAAATGGCGTTGGATTCTGATGTGCATGAAAGAGTGATCCGGCGGGAGCTGGATTTCTATCAGAAAACGTCCAACTATCTGCACTGGCGGTTGCGCTGCCTCGCGGAGAAGGAAAAGACGATGGGCATGGCACATCGTCTGCTTCATGAAGGGGAAGAGCTCTATGAGCAGGCGGAGCAGGAACAAGCACGCGCAAAACTGCTCGAAGGACTGCAGCGGTTTGAAGCTCTCCTCAACACTCCCCAGTTCCGTACGCTGAGGTTTGAGGACAATCTGGTTGAAGAAATCATGTGGGGGATTCTGCTGTGGCGACAGACTTACCTCATCATTGATCAGGAAGTTCCCGCCAGGTTCCCGCTGCAGGATCTCTGGAACGCGAAACAGCAACTGCTTCCCACGCTGCAGAGCCGACTGAGCCGTCTCTGAGAAACGGCGGTCACTATGCGCTCAGTCGTCCGTGCTGCCATTCTGCTGACCGTATTTCTGCTGGTGCCCATCGTCCCGTTTCTCATCCTTGGAGAAGCATTTGAGCAGGACGTAAAGGACTGGTTTCAGTCTCACGGATCTCAAACCGACGTAATTCAGATTTTTGGCCTGCTCGGTGTCCTTGCGATTGATATTTTCTTCCCGATTCCCTCCAGTGCCGTGATGACGTTTGCGGGTGGCATCATGCCGTTCTGGAATGCTGTACTTGCTTCCTGGATCGGTCTGTCTCTGGGATCCGTGGTGGGATTTGGTTTTGCCAGGTGGCTTGGAAAACCATTTGCATCGAAGTTCGCAGAAGCCGAGGATCTGGCTCGAATTGAGTCCGTGGCCACGAAGTTTAGCCCTGTCGTGCTGCTGCTGACTCGACCATTGCCGATTCTTGCCGAGGCCTGCGTGCTGCTGATGGGTACGACCGAGTTGAGCTGGCGACGATTTGCTGTCCCGGTGGTAGCCGCCAATCTGGGCCTGGCCGTCTTTTACGTGTCGTGTGGAGTCGGCATCGAAAACGAACACATGCTTCTGGTGGCATCCGTCGGATCCGGAACGCTGCCGCTGCTGCTCGCTCTGGCGATTCGGCGGCGTCTGCCCAGCCTGGATTCCGCTACAGATGAAGAAAGCGATTCGAGCGGTGGTGCTTCAAGTGAGCCCACTGGCTGATTTGCTGGCAAAAGTCAGTAGCCGCTCGACGTACCTCCCGAGGATGTCGGTCTCGATGTTGACAGGGTCACCTTGCGAGACGGCTCCGAGCGTCGTGACTTCCAGTGTATGAGGAATCAGAGCGACGCTGAATCGGCCCTGCTCCACATTGACCACAGTCAGACTGATTCCGTCCACCGCGATTGAGCCTTTCGGGACGACGAATCTGGCGAGCGATTCTGGGATCTCAAACCACATTGTGACCCATTCGCCATCTGGATCGATCGAGGACACACTGCCGGTTCCATCGACATGCCCCTGAACGATGTGCCCGCCGAGCCGGCCGTCAACGGGGAGTGAGCGTTCCAGATTAACCCGGTGACCTGGTTCAAGCCGTCCGAGATTTGTTTTCGACAGTGTTTCGGTACCGGCCTGAAAATCGGCGACAGAGCCAGCCAGTTTCACGACAGTCAGACAGCAGCCGTTAATGCAGACGCTGTCTCCGATCGCCAGACCGCTGCAGATCGAATCGCCTGCGTCGATACTCAGGCGGATGGCGTCTACTTCCGGGGCGATTTCCGTGATTTCTCCCTGACCTTCGACAAGTCCCGTAAACATCAGCGTCTCCTGCAGTCGGGAAAACTCTCTGGCTGCCTCACGAGGGCTGCGATTCCTGCGTCCTTGAGGGAAGCGTTTTTTCCCAGGCGGCTCGAACGGGCGAGGCGAAAGCGAAATAGCAGAACAGAAGTGGCACGGCCATCTCCTGAACCATGAACACAACGGCAACTGTAAATACGATCTGAGTCACATGAGCTCGGTTGCGGCGACCGGTGAAGACCTGATTGAAAACGTGCGAGTACCGAATCCTCGACATCATCAGACAGGCCACGGCGAACGTCGTGATCGGTAGCAGGTTGTACATGCCGGGCAGAATCCAGTCGGCCGTGAAGTCCGCCATCGGCGACTGTTTTGCAATGACCTTGTCAATTCCGCGCATGGCGATGGGAAAGGACGCGACGACTCCGGCGGCAGCGGGCGAGGGCAGGCCACTGAAATGGTCGTGCGAGTCGTCCTCGTCGGTTTCCACGTTGAATCGAGCCAACCGGAGGATTGCACAGACGACAAAGAGAGCTCCGATGACCCAGAGCACTCGACCGTGATAGAGGTTGTTTTCGTAAAAGCGGCAGAACTGAATCATCAGAAACGCTGGAGCTGCTCCAAAGCTGATCGCATCGCAGAGGCTGTCGAGCTGCGCGCCAAACTCGCTCGTCTGATTCGCCCATCGAGCCGCCCGGCCGTCGAGCGCGTCAAACAGCATGCCGGCGAAAATGCAGAGGGCGGCCGTCAGCAGATGCCCGCCTTCTCCCTGCGATGCCTCCGGGCCGACCTTGGCGGCGTACGTGATCGCCGCGAAACCGCACAGCGCGTTGCCGAGCGTCAGCATCGTCGGCAGCACAGCGAACATCTTTTCGCGACGGCTCATGATGAGACCTCTTCGGACGCGGGCTTGGAGGGAGCGTAGACGGCGAGAATCGACGATCCGGCCAGCACTTTATCGCCGACCTTCGTAATCAGCTGCAGGCCCTCTTCGCGAGGAAGAACCAGCTCTGTCCGTGAGCCAAGCTTGATCATGCCAAACTGCTCGCCGCGATCCAACCAGTCGCCCGGTTTCAGCCAGCAGACAATCCGCCGGGCGATCGCTCCCGTAATCTGACGAACAATCATACGGCGGTAAGGGGCTGCGGACTCTTCGATTCTGACGGCCAGCTGTTCATTTTCCCGAGCTGATTCGGGGCGAAGCGCGTTGAGGTATTTACCCGGTTTGTAGCGGAGCCCGATGACGCGTGCAGCGATGGGCGAGCGGTTGATGTGGACGTTGAAAACCGAGAGAAAGATGCCGATCTCGATGGCTGGCCCAACAAACTCGTCGTCGACTTCCTCGATGTGTACCACCTTGCCGTCGGCTGGCGAAATGACCTGACCCGGCTCTGACGGAATCTCCCGATTCGGATCGCGGAAGAACCAGGCGATCTCGGTCCCGAGCAGCGCGAGGGCGAGTACTACGACCCACAACAGGGCGCCCCACGGAGCTGCCACGCTGACGTTCAGAAGAAAAATCGCCAGTGCGATCGCCGGTCCCCAGAAGATCGTGCAAAAAACGATCAGCTCGGCGAGCCCGACGCGGGCGAACGGCAGCCGGTCGCGCCCGGTGAACGGGTCATCCTGCGGCTCCCAGTGGCAGTCGGTCTGATTGCGGTAAAATTTCAGGTCGCGCGGATCGAGTACCTCGAGCGGCACCCCGTCCGGCTCGCCCTTGCGAAGCTGCCGCATCCCTTCGACATAGCCGCGGCGAAACGCCTTCAACCAGAACCGCCGCCATTTCCCCCACAGAAGTTCCAAATGAATAATGACGCCGCCGCCCGGCTGAATGTCCTTCAGTTGAGGATCAAGCGGTTCCAGTGGTGTGATCTCGGAAGTGTCGTCCGTCATAAGGGGTTCGCAGGGATTCAGTTCGGGGAATGAGTTGAGGAGAAGGTCAGTGATTTTGAGGACAAGCAGGCCTCCAGGCAAGCAGTTCACCCTGTGTAGGTCTTGTTCTTTCGTCAACTTCAAAGGAGATGAGACGGACTGGAATGAGGAAAGATTGAGGGGTCTCATTCATTGGGCGGCAAGTCGTCCTGGATTCCGCAATGTTTAAGGAGAATCTCTCGTGCCGCCGTCGATGACTTCGTGACGATACTGGATCTGGCGATGGTGACATGCTGGGCAGTTGCCTGTTTAATCTTATCAATCTGGCATGCTTGACCTGTTCGGCCGGACTTCCGGTCGCATGTGTTCCGCACGGCGGCGTCTCATGGGTTGTCGGCGACTGCCTCGATCCTGCTGATGTCGCCGGCTCTGTTCTTCATTCTGGAGAGGGGGCCCTGGTCGGTCGGCTGAATCTGCCCGGGCAGTGTGATGATTCTGTTTTGATGGCTTGGAAGCGGAACGAAATGTGCGTTCTGCTTCGCTTCACACATCCCGCGCGACCACTACTTGAACGCAAGTTCGTCGGCCTGGGGGAGTTCGTCGATGTTGCCGAGGCCGAAGACGGAGAGGAAGCGGCGGGTTGTGGAGTACTCGACCTTTTTCCGGTCTTTCACGTCCCGCTGGATCGCGATCAGTTCGCGGCGGAGCAGTTGTCTCAAAAGGGGGCCGGCTGCGGGGCGGCCGAGGTCTTCGATTTCGGTCTGAGTGACCGGTTGGCGGTAGGCGACCAGGGCAAGGACTTCCAGAACGTCCTGCGACAGCTTGACCTCGCGCGGGCCTATGCCGAAGACGCGGTTGCGAACCCGCTGAAATTCATCGTGGAGCACCAGCCGGTAGCCGCCCTCCCCCAGCCGGATTTCGTACGGCCGGGCCTCGAGTTCGTACTGGTGGTTCAGGTCCTCGATTGTGTCCTCGATGAAGTCCAGGCCGTAGTCGCCTCGCAGCATGAAGCACAGTCGTTTTGTGGCGATCGGCTCGCCGCCGACAAACAGAGCAGCCTCGATCACCTGCTTGGCCGAGACACGTTCCGGTACTTCTTCGGCGAGAACTGTCTGGCTTTTGGATGGATCGTTGGCCGAATCCAGTGAACCTTCGGTGTCGCCGTCCGCTTCGCATGCCGCGCCACTTTCGCCTTGCGAGTCCTCCGGAAGGTGTTCGAAATCCCACTCGGCGGAGCTGTTTGCTTCGAGAGCCCGACGATAAGCAGACTCCAAGTCGGCGGCTTGCCAGCTGTCGCGCTCGGTTTCGGCCGAGTTGTCTTCGAGTTGCCAGCCATCGAGGAACGCGTCATCGGTCGTCGCGGAGTCCGGATTGGCCTCGCTGGAGTCCGACGAGGTCACCGCTTCTGTCGGCTCTGTGAACTTGTCCTGAGGATCGACGTTCATTTCTCAAACCCTGTCCGCTTGATCGCGCCTTCGCCCTCACCATCTTTGAGTCCGGAGCTACCGCTGATCGCTCCCGCGACGCCGATCAGTTCGGGATGCCGGGCGACTTTGTCGGCGAAGATTCGCATGTCTCTGATGACCGGGTTCATGTTCTGCAGCAGGACAGTCATTGCTTCGGTGGAGCGCTCCAGGTTGCGGTAGAGCGTCGGGTCGGAGAGGAATTTCTGGAATGAGCCGTCGTTTCGCACGGCGGCCTGCGAGATCATTCGCAGCTCCTTTGTGAGCACTTCCAGATTCGCCAGGCTGCGGTCAAGTCGCACAACGATCGAGGTCGTGTGTTTGCCCAGCGGTTCGGTGACTTTCTCGATATTCTCTAGGTTGTTGTTGATTGTGCCGACGGTTTTTCGCATCGCGGTGATTGTGCTTTGCGTCTCGCCGACGATCTGAGGCAGACCGGCTAGAGCTTTCCGAAGATTTGCCACTGTCTGTGGATCGCCGATGACGCGGTTGGCATTGTCGAATGTATTGCCTGCCCGCTTCATCGTTGTTGTGAATTCGGCGAGAGACGTCGCCGTCTGATTGATGACGTCGTGCAGGTTTCCTCGGTGGGTGTCGACCAGGCCGTTGATGTTCCTGGCGACGAGTTGCCACTCGCGACTGGTCTCTTCAAACGAGGCCATCGTGACGGATGTCTGTTTTTCCAACTGCATGACGACAGCCATCATGTCGAATGGCGGATCGCCTTCCAGAACCGTGCTTCTGTCGAACGGCTCCGTGCTGACTCCGGGAGTGAACTCGACGGTCGCGTCACCGAGAAGCGACTGCTGGAGAACCGGCTTCGAATCGGCTCTCAACGGGTATTCCGCATCAACGCTCAAAACGAGCAGCACGCCTCCGCGACCCTGATCAAGCAGCAGATCCTGGACCGTGCCGATCGGGATGCCGTTCATTTTGACCGGCGACCCTTCGAGGACTCCGGGAGCCGAATCGAAGTGAGCGTGCACCGTGTATTTGTCCGAGAAGGCTCCGCGGAATTCACCAAACTGGAACGTCATCACGCCGATGACCACGCATGCGGCCAGCACGAACAGGCCAACTCGAAACTGAAGCTGTTTTTCTGACATGTCTGCATCCCTGCAGGAAGTGGATTTCTTTTCTGAGGAGTTAAGCCGCGGCCAGTTCCTCGATTCGCTCTCGAGCCTCACCGTATACAAACTGAGAAACTCGCGGATTGAGCGACGAAAAAGCTTGGTCGGGAGTCCCTTCAAAGACGATCTGCGGCTCGTCCGGATTCAGCCTCGAGAGCGGGTAAAACATCAGGACTCGGTCGGCGACTTTGCGAACGGTCGACATTTCGTGAGTCACGACGATGCTGGTGACCGGCCGCCGCGAGCGGGTTTTCAGAATGAGCGTGTTGATAACGTCCGTCATGATCGGGTCCAGGCCCGTTGTCGGTTCGTCGTACAGAATGATGTCCGGCATGAGAGCCATCGCCCGGGCCAGGCCGACTCGTTTCCGCATTCCGCCCGAAAGTTCCGACGGCATCTTGCTGGCTGTGCCGGTCGACAGGCCGACATCCTGCAGACGCTCCATCACGCTCTGGCGGATGTAGTCCTCGGACATTTTCGTGTTCTGCCGCAGCCCAAACGCAATGTTTTCGTAGACGCTCATGCTGTCAAACAGGGCCGCTCCCTGAAACAGGAAGCCAAACCTCAGCCGGTCCTGGACAAGCTCTTCGTCCGAGCGGCCGGTGATCGGAACTCCGTTCCAGAGGACATCACCCGAGCTGGTCGGGATGAGGCCCATCATCAGCTTCATTGTGACGCTTTTCCCGCAACCGCTTTCGCCAATCAGCACCAGCGTCTCGCCCGCGTATACCTCCATCGAGATGTCGCGCAGGACCTGCTGCGAACCGAACTGCCGCGAGACGTTTTGCAGCTCGATGATCGGGCGGCTGGTCGATTGGCCTTCGAAGGTGGGCAGCGTGTCGGTCATAAGTTTCCGAAGCGGTTAAAGCAGCGAGATGGGAGCAGGCCAGATGACGTAGTACAGCTCAGTGGTGAAAATGGTCACGAAGAAATCGATGATCAGGATCGCGACGAAGGAGAGCACGAAACTCTCGGTCGCAGCCCGGCCAACGCCCTCGGCACCGGCTCCGCAGTTGAAGCCGCGATGGCACGAGATCACTGCGATCGCTCCCCCGAAAAACATGCTCTTCAGCAGGCCGGTCAGCACGTCGTAGGCGGCCACGTAGTTCATCGAGTGGTGCCAGTAGAACGCACTGTCGACTCCCAGCACCTGAGTGCTCAGGAACCAGCCGCCGAAAATGCCGATGCCGTCGGCGAAGGCGGTCAGAAGGGGAATCAGCAGGAAGCAGGCGAGGAACCGTGGCACGACTAGGAACTGATACGGGTTGGCTCCCAGAGCGCGCAGCGCGTCAATCTGTTCGGTCACGCGCATTGTGCCCAGCTCTGCGGCCATCGCGCTGCCGACTCGACCGGCCAGCATTGTGGCCGCCAAGACTGGTCCCAGTTCCTTGACGAGGGCAATATTGATGACCGCTCCAATGCGGGTTTCCATCCTCATCAGGTGAAACTGGTCGTAGCCCTGCACGGCCAGCACCATGCCGATAAACATGCCGGTGACCATGACGACGCCGATGCTCCGCACGCCAACTTCGTACATCGACTGCAGTATGACCGACCGGCGAGGCAGCCCACGCGACATCCAGCGAAGCGTCGTGACAGTAAACAGCGCAAGGTCGCCGAGCGTCTCAACGAAGCGGACCGTACGCTCGCCCAGCGGGTGGATGAGCGTGTCAGATTGTGAGGCGGTCGCAGTTGACAAAGATGTCCCCCTCAGGAAAGCGGTTCAAGGCGAAAATATAGGAGAATTCGTAAAAAGGGGGGGAGACCAATCCTGGGGCGTCATCTCTGCTCGGGATGTTGCGAGAGCCTGGGCCGGTCACGATGATTCGGACTCCATTCGCTTTTCTCATTGGACTCCCCATGACTATTGCTCTCGCAGTCGCCAGTAATGATGGCGTTGTG